>LFRM01013138.1_pt1 | contig 16950 bp, 15 predicted proteins | sample 618341 | NCBI WGS metagenome assembly LFRM01 (sample SAMN03654438, study PRJNA283298) | anaerobic digester metagenome | isolation source: pool of bioreactors CSTR01a, CSTR02a, and CSTR03a thermophilic anaerobic... | place: Denmark: Kgs. Lyngby | collected 2014-05-21 | reverse complement strand
CGTATTATGAGGTTATTTTATCATGAGTGACCCAATTTTAAATTATCGTTTTGTTATTTTTTGACCCAATTTTATAATATCATTTACATAAACTAAAAACAAATGCTTATGGCGTGGTTTTTGTAAAACCATATTACTCTGTGGAATTATGCATCAATGATAAAGATTATCATTTCTACATCCCTAACTATGATTTAAAGAATGTTTTAAAATTGCTTGATCTTGAAGTCATTGAACCGGAAAAAGGCAAATGAATCAAAAAGATGAATTTAGACGCGCTTGACACAATGTGTTCAAGCCTTTTAAATAATGTGTGTTGCGCACACGAATTGAACAAGATGAGGGTGATGCACAGTGCGGTGATGGAGCCGTTTTAAAGGCTTAAATCCTAATTAACAGAAGAAAAAAAGAAGAAAAAAATGATACATGGATGCATCAACAATTGATAATTAAAATTTCACCAAACAGGAATCAAAGAATGCATTAGAAGGTCAAGTGAATTCTATCCGCAAACAATGTGATGAACATCTATCGGAGCTGCAGCCATGGATGCATTTAATGCGATTCGAGAAGCAAATTCTATCAAATGGATCATCCTTTTGAGGACATTGAAGTCAAAATCAATGCGCTTGAATTATTGTAAAAGGCTTTGATGTCCAAAAGAAACAAGTACATATCGCAACAGGAAGCATGACCGATCCTTACATGCCGCTTGAAAAAGAGATCCAATATACAAGAAAAGCCTTGGAAATCATCGACAAATATATCATTACAAAATCAAATCTAATCCTGCGAGATTTGGATTTATTGACGAGCAAAAAAAGCAAAATGCGTTGTACAAATTACGTTCACGACCCATGATGAAAATTTATGCAAGATCCTTGAGCCCAATGTTTATACAACCAAGGAGAGATTTGAAACACTGAAAACATTGAATGAACACGGCATACCAACCATTGTTGGATTTTGCCCTTCATCAATGCTAACGAAGAAAATTTATACGGATTCCTTGATTATTGTGTGAAAGCCAAAGTCCAAGGGATTATTTTCTTAGGTATTTCCATGACATTGATGGAAGGCAGCAGAGAATATTTTTATAAAAAACCCGACGAACATTACCCCGGATTGAAAGATAAGTACATTAGTACTTACCGTGATGCCTACATCATCAACAGTCCGAACAATGAGAGGCTGACAAAAATATTATAAAAGGAATGCACCTGGAATAATATCATTCTAGACAATCAAAAATTGTTCAGTTATCTTCAGAAGTTTCCTTAAATTATATGCTGAATGCAATAATATCATAGTCAATGCATTTGAACATATTGAAAAAAAACTTCCGTTTTCGGCAAAATTATTCAATAAGGTGCAAGATGCAGAATCTGGCATTGAAAATGCGAAAAGCCACCATTTCGGTGGCTTTTTGGTTTGCTGTATATGGAATCAGAAGAACTTCTCCAGCAAGGAACCGACATGCAAGAGTGCGGGTCCGATGATTAATGCTACCATTGACATGAGTTTGATTAAAATGTCCATGGCCGGACCGGCAGTGTCCTTGAAGGGGTCTCCGACAGTGTCTCCGGTGACGGCAGCTTTGTGCGCTTCGCTGCCCTTGCCTCCATACATTCCGGATTCAATCAACTTTTTCGCATTATCCCATGCCCCGCCGGAATTTGCCATGAAGATGGCCAGCATCGCCGCGCTGATGAGTGCGCCGACGAGCAGTCCGCCCAAGGCTTTTGTCCCCAACAAAAAGCCGATGAGTATGGGAGTGAAGACGGAAATCACCGCCGGGAAGATCATTTCTTTGAGCGCGGCGTTTGTGGAAATGCCCACGCATTTCGCATAATCCGGTTTCACCGTGCCTTCCATGATGCCGGGATTTTCTTGGAATTGTTTTCTGACTTCGTCGATCATTTTATTGGCCGCCCTGCCGACGGAATTGATGACGAGCGAAGTGAACAGGAAGGGCAGCATTCCTCCGATTAGGATGCCGATGATTACCAGGGGTTCCAGTACGCTGATCGCGGTCAAGTTGGTTGCGAAAGCATAGGAGATGAACAGAGCCAAGGAGGTAAGTGTCGCCGCTCCGATGCAGAAACCCTTGCCGATGGCGGCGGTGGTGTTGCCGACAGAGTCAAGTTTGTCGGTGATGGCTCTCACGTTTTCGTCCAGGTTTGCCATTTCCGCGATTCCCCCTGCATTGTCGGAAATCGGACCGTATGCGTCGACCGAAACGGTTATGCCCACGGTGGAGAGCATGCCGACGGCCGCCAAACCTATTCCATACATTCCCTCCAACAGATAGGCTAACATCACGCCCAAGACCAGCACAATAATCGTGACTGCCGTGGATTTCATGCCTACTGCATAACCGGAGATGATGTTGGTCGCATGGCCCGTGTTGGATTCATAGGCAACCTCTTTAACGGGTTTAAATTTTTCGGATGTATAGTACTCAGCAATGAATCCGATTAAGATACCGATAACCAAACCGATGGTGATTGTCAAGAAAGGTTTGAACGAATCCAGTATCAAGTGACTGAAGCCGAAAGCAAAGGCCAGAACAACGAAGTTGGCAATATAGGTCGCGATGTTCAATGTCCTCTGCGGTTCTTTCCATTCGCGCAGGCGGATAATGAAGATGCTGACGATTGCGGCGATGATGCCCGCTCCCGCAATCAACAAAGGAAACAATGCGGCATTTGTGCCGACATGCACAGTTGAAGAAATACCCAATGTCAGGGCAGAGATGATGGCGCCCGCATAGGATTCCAACAAGTCCGAGCCCATTCCGGCGATGTCCCCAACATTGTCTCCGACATTGTCCGCAATCACTGCGGGGTTCCGCGGGTCGTCTTCCGGAATGCCGGCTTCAACTTTCCCCACCAGGTCTGCGCCGACGTCCGCGGCTTTGGTGTAGATTCCGCCCCCAACGCGGGCGAACAAGGCAACCAAGGACGCTCCCAATCCGTACCCGATCACTATTTGGCCGGCGGCTTTCAGATCCCCGCTGGTTAAATACAGGACCAGGAACGAAGCTGTGAGGCCAAACAGACCAAACCCGACGACGCTCAAGCCCATGACGGCGCCACCGCTGAATGCCGTTTTCAGAGCCTTGCCCATGCCGCTGGTGTTGGCGGCAGAGGCTGTCAGGCCGTTTGCTTTGATGCCCGCGGTCATGCCGACAAAACCGGCTAGGCCGGAACAGGTAGCTCCCAGGATGAAGCAGAGCGCGCTCTTCCACCCAACTCCTTCCGCGTTTCTCAGAGCCGGGATCAATCCCAAGAGGGCAAGGACAGCGGCAATGCCAAGAATGAAAATGGCAATGATTTTATATTCTTTCTTAATGAATGCCAAGGTGCCTTCCCTGATGTAGGACGAAATTTCTTCGATTTTGCTGTTTCCGACCTTCAGTTTCCGTAACTGTTCTTTTAGAAACAATGCGTAAACCAACGAAATCAAGGTCATCCCGATGATGATAGCCAGAAAAACTATGAATGTTTTTTCTTCTAATTGCATTAAACTTTCCTCCTTCTTCCTCGAAAAATGGATGGCCAAAAAATAAACACCATTATAATGAATTATAAGAGAAAACGCTTAAAAATTCAAGTAAATGTTTTTTTATGTTCCCAAAATATTAAATTTTCCTTTCGGATTGTTTTATAGAAAGCCCCTGCTGGGGCGTTGCGCGGCTGTAATCAAGATTTGCTGCGTAGCTAATTAAGGTTTTAAATACAGACTGCCCTGCAGTCTTCGAGTATGATTGCAACTTTTACTTTTGTTTTGTATAATAGAAGCGCTGGTTTGAGGGGGAAATGTGGATATCAGGAAATTCAGTCAGCGCTATGGCATGCGCCATTTAGGGCAGCAAAAATCCCCTTCCGAACTTATTGCGGACATTGAAATCGCACAGATTATTCGCTATACTAAATGCAAAGGAGGTTTACCATGAAATCTTATCGCAAAGTCTTGACTTTCCACACCAAAACAAGGAGAGCATTCATCAACATCACCCGCATCCTGGAAGAATGCGTGCGGGAAAGCGATATCAAAGAAGGCCTGCTCCTATGCAATCCCATGCACATCACCGCGAGCGTCTTCATCAATGACGACGAGCCGGGCTTGCATAAGGATTTTGAGATTTTCCTGGAAAAGCTCGCGCCCGAGAAGCCCTATGACCAGTATTATCACAACGGCTATGAAGACAACGCGGACGCGCATCTGAAAAGAACGATCATGGGCAGGGAAGTCGTGGTCGCGGTGACCGACGGGAAATTGGACCTTGGAACCTGGGAGCGGATTTTTTACGGCGAGTTCGACGGCAAGAGAGACAAGAGGGTGCTTGTGAAAATAATCGGGGAATGAGCATTTTTCCCTATGATTTCCTTCTTTTCGAATGAAATAGTATGTGGGCAATCCATATACTATTTTTAAAAGAGGAAAATAGAATGCATAAATATCACAATAAAAACACAATCTTCGTGAAGAAAGCGAAAATCATCGTCTCCAATCTCAAGCGCACGCTTGCTTTCTATACAAACATCCTGGGACTAACTCTTGTAAAAGAAGAAGCGGGCGCAGCGCAGCTGGGAACGAACGGAAAAGATGTTTTGCTTGTTTTGGAAGAAATCAAAAGCGCCAAACCCGCGGTAAACATTCTCGGGCTCTACCATTTCGCCTTGCTTCTGAAAGAAAGGAGCAGTTTTGCGCAGTTCCTAAAGCACTTGGCGGACGCCGGTTACCCGATTACCGGGCTTTCCGACCACGGGATTAGCGAAGCAGTTTATCTGGAAGACCCGGACGGAAACGGAATCGAAGTCTCGGTCGACAGGCACGGCTAAGAGGGTAATGTATACAAATTGGATTCCATCGGACCGCGGAGGATTGACATCCGAGATTTTGTTTGAAGAATTGCCCGATGAAGAGTTCAGGAAACTGCCCGAGGATACGATTCTGGGACATGTTGCAGACATCGAAGAAGCCAAGAGGTTTTTTGTGCAAGGCTTGGGGTTTGAGGTCCGGTTTGACCACCGGGGACAGGCCGTCTTCGTTTCCACCGGGGGCTACCACCATCACCTTGCCTTCAACATCTGGAACGGTCACGGTGCGAAAAGAAGGGATGCGCGGCAAGCCGGCCTGGAAAGTTATTGGTTAAGTGTTCCCGAATCTGAACTCGGGAAGATCGAACAGCGGCTGAAGAGCCTGGGGTATGAATTTTCGGAAACCGAAAACGGGCTCAAACTTTTTGATCTCAATGAGGATCGGGTTATTTTGGAAGCAATAAAATGAAAAATGAGGAGTCTTGATTATTTAGGGATTTTCAAAAACCAATCAACGAAGTAGAAGTTATCGTATCTTTTATCGAGCGCAACATAATATCGGTGATTACACCAATGGAAGTGATGAGCGTTCTTTCTCTGAAGTCATGGTTCTTGTGAGTTAGTTTTCAGCTTTGATTTTTAAAGAAGACATAATCCAAATCTTCAAGAAAAGAGACAATAAATTCCCTGATTGCTTTGTTTCCTTTCTTTTTTGCGCTGGTAATAAGATCGGAGATTGAAATATTAAAATCCATATTCAAATCTGTGTTAGTTTGTGATATACTAAACATGGTGAGTCCTCCCTTTGAGACACACCCTTTAGTAAAGGGCGTATATCATTACTAACATAAATATGGTGGTTTCCACAATATTTTTCATTTATTGTTTTACCCACAAATTGACACTTTGCCATTTTTTGATTTTTGACAGCGCGGCTTCGCGGATGGTATAATTAAATTGTAGAAATGGTGAAAAAAATGTATGAATTCTTGGTTGAATTTTTTGCGACCCATGTCGATGAATACGCTGAGCTTGCAAGCGCCAAATTGATCCATTCGCCGGAAATGCTCAGAAATTGCGCCCTGAACCACTGCGGGAAATACAACAGAAATTGGATGTGCCCGCCCGCTTTGGAAAATTCGGAGGCTTTGCTGGAGTCTTTGAAGAACAGATTCGGAAAAGTCTTTCTCTTTTCGAAAATTCGGCTCCTCCGAGATCCCTTTGATATCGAAAACATGGAGGCGGGCAGGAAAACGGTCGAAAGGCTATTGGAGGATTTCCGGAAAAAAGCATATTTCCCCCATCAAATATTGGCGCCGGGAGCCTGCGGGCTCTGCGAGACCTGCGCATATCCGGATTCCTGCCGCTTTCCGGAACTCGCTTCCCCTTCCCTGGAAGCTTTGGGAATTAACGTTACTGAACTGGCAAAAGCCTGCGGTATCAGATATCATAACGGGCCCAACACCGTGACGTATTTCGCGGCGATACTATATGATTAGGAGAATTTATGGTTAAAATCACTGTCAGGAGCGAAAAAGGGAAAAAGGAGTTGTTCGCCCAACCGGGTGAGAGCGTCCTTGAGGCCTTGAGAAAGAGCGGCATTTACGTGCCGGCAAACTGCGGGGGTCTGGGAACCTGCAGGAAATGCAAGGTTAGGATTAATGGGAAAACAATCCTTGCCTGCGGGGAAAAGATCGCGGGCGATTTGGAAGTCGAGCTTCTCGCAAAGGATGCTGCTGGATTGGAAGCAAGTTTCGGAAGGATTTATGAGGTTTTGGAAAGCGAAGGGTTTGGGATTGCCCTTGACTTGGGAACGACCACGGTCGCGGCCTATTTGCTTGATTTGCGTAGCGGGAGAGAGATAGACAGGACCTCCGGCCAAAACCGGCAAATCTCCTTCGGCGCGGACGTCATCACCAGGATAAAAAAAGCCTCCGAAGGCGCTTTGACCAATCTCCAAAAAACTATTGTTCTCCAAATCAATGAAATGATTGCCGGGTTCCGGAAAAAAAACAACTTCCCCGGAATCAAAAGGATGGTCATCGCCGGGAACACGACCATGCTCCACATCCTGGCTAAGGCGGATCCCTCGCCCCTGGGAGTCGCCCCCTACCGGGCGCGTTTTCTGGATAGAAAAATTTTTAAAGGTGAGGTCTTGGGTCTTGACGCGGAAGAAGTTGTTTTGCTTCCCGCGGTTTCTGCCTTCATCGGCGGCGACATCGTGAGCGGGCTGCTTGCCTGCGATGTTTACCGCCGGGACGAAAACATTCTATTCTGCGATTTCGGAACCAACGGAGAAATCATCTTAAAAACAAAAGCAGGCATCTTCGGAACCTCGACGGCGGCTGGCCCCGCCTTCGAGGGAGCGCGGATTGATTGCGGGATGGCAGGAATCACCGGTGCCGCGGCCAAAATCGAAGCAGAAGCCGGTGAACTGAAAATCCACACCATCGGCGACGGGGAACTTAAGGGGATTTGCGGGAGCGGGCTCGTTGATCTCATTTACCTGCTTTTGAAAGAAGGCGTCATTGATGAAACCGGCGCCTTCGTTCCGGAGAGTTCTTCCCCGCTTGCGGGCCGTTTATGGGGCGATAAATTCCATCTTTCGGAAGATGTCTATCTGAGCCAAAGGGATATTCGTGAGTTCCAACTCGCGAAGAGCGCAATCGCTTCCGGAATCCGGATTCTGATCGATGAATCCGGGCTTGGCGCGGATGAGATCGACATTGCCTGTTTGGCCGGCGGCTTCGGTTTTTACATAAACAAAGAAAATGCGATCGGACTGGGGCTGCTCCCCGAAAGCTTGAAAGAAAAAACACTGTCGGTCGGCAATTCCAGCGGTCTGGGGGCAAAAATGGCGCTGACCAATCCTGCCCATCTTGAAGAATGCGATTTGCTGGCAAGGAGCGTGCAAGTGGTGGAACTTGCGAACAATCAGAAATTTTCTGAACATTTCATGGACAACATGCTATTGAAGGAGATGGGAGATGGAAGTTAAGGTTTCAAAAAAGCTTCTTTCCGAAGTGCTGGATTTGAAAAGCCTCGAGAAACTCTTCACGCATTTTTCCGTCCTGACCGGCATCGATGTTTCTCTGCACGATGTTGAGGGGGAAGAATTGATCGCCAACAGGCTGAACAGGAACGCGAGCATGTGCGAGATTGTAAAAAGGCAGAACGCCGCCATTTGTAAGAAAAACATGGCCTATTCGGGAATGAAAGCGGCCGAACTGGGCGAACCCTACATTTTCAAATGCGGATGCATGGTCAAGTGCTCGGCGGCGATCCTCTTCGAAGAGGAAATGCTCGGAAGCCTCTCCTGCGGTCCGGTCCTGCTCTGGGAAGTTGACGATCTCACGCAGATTGATCTCGCTGGTTTCATCGCGACCCATGAACTGAACGACGTTGACATCGATTATGTTTTGGAACATACAAAACAGCTTTCCCCGGAATCGATGACGAGCGCCGCGCAAATGCTGAGCGTGATTGTCGATTACATGTGCAAGGAGGAAAGCAAGTTTCTGGCGCAGCGCCTGAAAATCCAAAACCAGCAGAAGGAAATCTCCAACCTCCTGCAGGAAAAAAAGGAGAACGCGGTGAGCCTGCTCAAAATCGAAAAAAGAGCCGCTTTGAGAAAATACTCCCAGGATTTGGAGAGGGAATTGATCGCCTATGTGCAGACGGGGGATTATGCGAACGCCAGGAGGATCTTAAACAACATTTTAAGCGAGATCCTTTCCTTTTCCTCCGGGGATCTGGACATCGTGAAGGCGAAACTCTATGAGCTCACGGCGATTCTGATGAGAGCCGGAGTCGATGCGGGGGCTTCATTGATTGACCTTTCCGCAGTCATCACCCATTATTCAAAAATCCTCTTGGAGGATGTGAAGTTCGAGGAACTCTGCATCATGACGAGCGAGGTCATGGAAAAGATCATGCTCGTGATTTACAGCAAAAGCAAACCGAAGAAGAAAAACAAGCATCTGGTGAGGGCAATTAACTACATCAAAGAAAACTATGCCGATGATGTGAGCCTCAAGGCGGTGGCCCAGGCCGTCTACGTGAACGAATACTATCTGAGCCATCTTTTCCGTGAGGAAATGAACATCTCTTTTTCCGAATACGTCAATAAAATCAGGATGGAGGAAAGCCTGGCGCTGATGAAGACGACAAGGAAGACGATCGGCGCGATTGCGCAAAAAGTCGGTTTCACCGACCCGAATTATTTCTCGAAAGTCTTCAAAAAATACTACGGCGTCACCCCCAAGCAATACCGGAAAATCTATGAATGAACCGAGATTTGCAGGGAGCAGGTCTCGGTTTTTTTTGTTCAAGCATGGATGAATAAAAAAACAAAATTTTACTGATTTGTTCGGAGTGTGGAACGGTTTTTAAAAAAATGCCTAAAAAAAAAAGGCAATTTCTGCATATTTTTGCTTTTTCACGGTCAATTATACCCAAAAAACCGATAAATATGCCCGAATGTCGAAAATAGCAAGATTTTACTCAATTTGAGCAAGTTTCTATATTGTTTATGAAAGGGTTTTCTCCTATAATGGAGTTGACCGGCTAATTTTTTTGATGAGGTGAAAAGATGATCATAGAAGAAATTTCCTTGGCTTTGCAGAAGGGAAAAGCGAACGACGTTAAAGCCTTGGTTCAGCAAGCCTTGGCTGAAGGTTACACGCCGAAAGATATTCTTGAGAAAGGTTTGATTCAAGGGATGAATGTCATCGGCGGCAAGTTCAAACGCAATGAAGTGTTTGTTCCCGAAGTTTTGGTCGCGGCCAGAGCCATGAATGCCGGTCAGGAAATTCTGAGACCGGTATTGGTTAAGTCGGGAATCAAACCGATTGGAAAAGCTGTCATTTGCACGGTGCAGGGGGATCTTCACGACATCGGAAAGAATCTTGTAAAAATGATGCTCGAAGGGCAGGCCATCGCCTGCGTTGATTTGGGCGTCGACGTTCCCGCAGAAAAAGTGATCGCGGCAATCAAGGAACATGAGCCGGATCTGCTCTGCCTTTCCGCGCTTCTCACCACGACGATGATTATGCAGAAAGAAATCATCGAAGCCGTGAACAAAGCAGGTCTCAGGAACAGGGTGAAGATCATGGTCGGGGGCGCTCCGGTCACTGAGAAATTCGCCCTGGAAATCAAGGCAGACGGTTATGCGCCCGACGCTGCGAGCGCCGCGGAACTTGCCGTGCAACTGATAGGTGAGATGCATGTTTAAAAACATTGAGCATTACAAACCGGATCTGGAAAAGACCATGTGTATGCTCGGCAAGCTCTACGCGGACGCCGCCCGCCGCAGGGGCGGAAACGTCACCTTCCGCGCCCTTCCCCCCTCCGATGTCGAGTTCTATTCGACTTTTGATCTCACGAAATACAATTACGAAAGCGACATCAATGAATACGCGGAAGATTTGTCGAGATTGTTGGCGGAGTCCTTCGAGCTTAGGCGCGAGGTTGACGACAACATGGTGCCGACGATTTCGCCGGTTCTCGGCATCGGTGATTATTCCGCCTTCGTCGCGGGCGAGATTGATTTCCGGAAGGACACATCCTGGTCCAAACCGGTGTTCGAAAACATCGATGATTGGAAGAGGATTCCGCCGCTTGGGACCAGCAAATGGTATAGGTGGTTTTTGGAGATTTGCGAGGCAATGCTAGAAATATCGTCGGGAAGCGGCATTCCCTTCATGCGGGGGTTCTTTTCGCCCCTGGATCTTGCGGGCGCGCTCCGCGGAGACATGATCTACTATGATTTCTATGACGAGCCGGAAAAGCTCCATGATCTCCTGGCTTTCTGTGCGGACGCGACAATCATGTTCGCGGAGGACATTTATGCGCTTGCGAGAAAGTATTTGAAGGATACGAAATACGGAATGTATTATCTCGACGGGAAAATCAACATGTCCGAGGATATCGCCTGCATGATTTCCGGGAAAACCTATCGGGAATTTGCCCGTCCCCACACGCAGAGGGTAATCAATCATTTTGGGGAAGGGCACATGCACACGCATTCGCGCTCGCTGTACCTGGTCAAGGAAATCTGCAGCATGGACGGGGTCGTGAATTTATGGCTCCCGACTGATCCGAACGCACCCCGCCCCATCGATCATCTCGAAGAGCTGATCGAAGACGCGGATGGGGTATGCCTTGCGATTGACATCGATGATTTTTCTGAGATTGAAAACAATTTGGAAATATTGAAAAAAGGAAACTTCTCGCTCACCCTTCCGGTAAAGGACATCGAGGAAGCGAAGGCGCTCACCGAAAGGTTCAACCTCTTGGAAGGGATTTGAGTTTCCCAAGAAAGGAGTGGAGGATGAAGAGGCTTGCGATCTTAATCTTGTTTCTGTTGACATTCTTTGCGTCCGTTCCCGCCGTTTCCGGATCCGAAAAAACCGTCAGGGTATGGATCGGCGCGATTGCGGAAGAGAAGGAGGTCATGGACGAGCTCGCAATGGAATTCAAAGAAAAAACGGGGGTCAATGTCGAGGTCTACCAAAAACTCGAGATTTTTACCGTTCCCAATGCCCTGGTCAACAACGCCGAATTGGATGAGCGCCCGGACATTGTCTACATGCAGGCTCCCGACATCGGCGGGCTTGCGGAATCGGGGTACCTCCTCCCTTTGGAAATCGACGATGATCTGCGTTCGCGGTTCGTGGACGTCGCCTTTGAGGCGTTCACCTATAATAACCAAGTCTACGGCATCGGCTATTCCAATTCAACATACGGCCTCCTCTACAACAAAGACCTGATCAGGGAAGACGAGCTTCCGGAAACCTGGGATGAATTGTTTGAAAAAGCGGAAGCTTTGACTCTTCGGGATGAAACCGGAAACATCGTGCAAAGAGGGCTCTTCCTCAATGCCAACGACATGTGGTTCAACTATCCCCTGATCAAAAAATATGGCGGCTACTACTACGGCACCTACCCGAACGGGGAATACAATGCCTACGATGTCGGGCTGGACAATGAGGGCATGCTTGCCTATGTTGAAAAGATGAAGGAACTAAAAGCCCTGGGAATGGTTTTGAACAACCCCGAGAAAAAGGATTACTCGGACATCGTTGCCGAGTTTTCCAAGGGCAGTGTGGCGATGTTCTTTTACGGGCTCTGGCACGCCGAGTTCTTTAAGAATGCGAATGTGAATTATGGCATCGCCCCGCTTCCGGAAAACGCAAAACCGATTACGACCGTGGAAGGCTTCGTCGTCAATAAATTCACCAGAGAAGAAGCAGCGGCTCTGGATTTTTTGCGTTTCATTCTCGAAGACGACAACCAACAGCGCTTGATCGAAGCCGGCAATCGACATCAGCGGAAAACGGGGGAGCGGAACCCGACCAACATCAATGTCATCAATTCCCCCTACATCCAGGAAGATGAAGTGCTCGCAAGCATCGCTCAGGTCGGACGCAACGTCGAGCCCTTCCCGAACATTCCGGAAGGAACGCTTTGGTATAACCAGGACGTCACGTTCAACACTTTCAGGGCCATTTTCTTCGGGGACAGTTCCGGAAACGAAGTGGACGCACAGTACAAGCTCAACGAACTCGCCGACTACATCCGCAGAAACGTCGCCCTGATGAACGAAGAGGTGGAGTTTGTAAAAACGCCCTGGTATGTTTTTGCGATTCTTGGGGGCGCGATTTTGGCGCTTGCTGCTTATTTGTTCGTCAAAAAAATAAAGCAGAGAAGGGATCCGAATTATTTTCCGACCAAGCACAGCAGAACCCTGACGCTCCTTGCCTGGGGTTTGATGCTGCCCCTGCTTGCGCTCTTGCTCATGTTCTATGTCTATCCAATCATCCATAATTTCTACCTATCTTTCACCAATTACAGCGGCCTCAATCTCCGCAATTACGGAATTGTGGGGATCGCGAATTATAAAACGATCTTTTTGGCAGGATTGCAGGGCCTGGTTCAGCTCATTCTCTGGACCTTCGTTTTCGCTCTGTCTGTCGTCGCGATTTCCTTCGTCTTCGGCACCTTCCTGGCCACCATCCTCGACAAAACGAATGTGAGGGTCGCGAAAGTTTACCGCCTGATCTATATCCTGCCCTGGGTGATTCCCAGCATCATCACGCTTTTAATGTGGCAGGGATTGCTGGACACCGAAAGCGGCCTCGTCAACAAACTCCTGGGCCTCATCGGCATCGGGAAAATCCCCTGGCTTTCCAATGCCCACATGGCCCGCCTTTCCACAATCCTGGTCATGGTCTGGTTTTCCTTCCCCTATTTCATGGTGATTGCCTACAGCTTTCTGAAATCTATCCCGAAGGATTATTATGAAGCGGCGAGAATAGACGGCGCGAGTTCCTTCGCCATATTCAGAAAAATCACCCTGCCCCTGATTTTCAGGGCACTGATACCGATCCTGATCATGAGTTTCATCATGCAGTTCAACCAATTCGGGGTCTACATCCTCACGGGCGGGGGCCCTGCTTCCCCGAGAATCGGGAATCCGGGAGCGACGGATCTGCTCATCACCTATGTTTTCAACACCGCCTTCAACACCAAGAGGTATTCGCTCGCGGCTGCCTATTCGGTAATCATCTTCATTTTCGTCGCCTGCTTCGCGCTCATCACCATGCGAGCAAATAAGAAGAAGATGGAGGTCTAGGATGAAAATTTTGAATAAAATTCTTTTACAGGTGCTTTTGTTTCTGCTTGCCCTGGTGACGCTCTTTTCCCTAATCTATGTGCTGATAATCGCTTTCGGAAAAAATGTCATTTCCGCTACCACCTTCATTCCGGAAGGATTCACTTTTGAGAATTTCGTCAAGCTCTTTAGAGAAACCAAGTTCGCCAATTGGTTGGCAAACTCCCTAATCATTTCCACAACCACCATGGTGATTTCCGTCATCCTGGTCTCCGTCGCCGCCTATGTATTCTCCAGGCTCCGTTTTTACGGAAAGGAGCGGCTTTTCAATCTGGTCCTTTTGGTGCAGATTTTTCCCCTGTCGCTGTCGATGGTCTCCATCTTCCAGATCTTCGTAAAAACCGGCCTCTTAAACAAACCCCTGGGTCTTATCATCATCGACTCCGCCCTTTCCGCAACCGGACTCATTTTGCTTGCGAAGGGGTATTTCGACACTATTCCTTACGAACTTGACGAAGCGGCGATGATGGACGGCGCCACGCGGCTGCAGATCCTGAGGAAAATCACTTTCCCGCTCGTGAAACCGATGCTTGCGGTCGTGGGCATCCAAAGTTTCATCATCGCTTACAACGAATACACAATCGCCAGCGCCGTGATGACGGTGAATGTTGAAAAAATGCCGCTGGCGGTCGGGCTTCAGAGCTTAATCGCTGGCCAATACGGCATCAATTGGAGCATGTATTGCGCGGGCGCGGTGATCGGCAGCATTCCGATGCTGATTCTCTTTTACTCGATGCAGAAATATTTCATCAGCGGACTGACGGAAGGGAGCGTCAAATCCTAATGATCCATCACATCAGCGAACATGTCTATGCCTATCCGGTGAGCCCGGATACGCTCAATGTCAGAATCAAAGTCAAGAAGGACCTTTATGAGAGAATCTCGGTCCATTACAAAAACCTCTACGACCACACGCCGCACATCAAAGAAAAAGAAATGTCCTTGATTTTGGAAGATGAAAAATACCGAATCTACGAAGCAAGCATATCCGTCAAAGAAAGGCATTTCAAATATTATTTTAAATTGGAAAAGGTGGGCGAAGCGATTCATTACACCGCCGACGGTTTAAAAAAGGAAATCGCGCCCGAAAATTTCTTTTATTATCCCGCGATCAACCTGGATGATGTGCCGGAGTTCCCCGGATGGGCGGAAGGGGAAATCATCTATCAGGTCCTGATCGACCGTTTCCATGACGGGAACCCCAGGAACAATCCCGAGAAATTGAAAGACATCCATGAGCTTCCGGACAGGAACACCTATTACGGGGGCGATTTTGCCGGCCTGATTCAGAAACTGGATTATGTCAAGAGCCTCGGGGTCAAACTCCTCTACCTCAGCCCCCTCTTCAGTTCCCCGACCTACCATAAATATGATGTGGACGATTATTATAAGATCGATTCCGTCTACGGGAGCGAAGAAGAATTGAAAGAGTTGGTGGGTTGCGCCCATGAGCGCGGAATCAAAGTCATCTTGGACGGGGTCTTCAATCACTGCAGCAGCGAAAACCCGCTGTTTCAGAACGTTCTGAAAAACGGCGAAAACTCCCCCTACAAGGACTGGTTCTACATCGAGAACTTTCCCGTGGATCCGGCCAAACTCAATTATGACAGTTTTGCCGGGCAGGTGCCTTCGATGCCCCGGTTCAACACCTCGAATCCAGAAGTAATCGATTATCTTTGCGAAGTCGCCTGCCACTGGACGGAAAAGCTGGGCATCGACGGCTGGCGTTTCGATGTCGCCGACGAGGTGGCTTCCGGCTTTTGGCGGGAAATGCGCAAGCGGCTCAGAAAGATAAAAAAAGACGTGATTCTCATCGGCGAGGTGTGGAACCAGGCCGGGAAATGGCTCCAGGGCGACCAATTGGACACGGTGACGAATTATAAATACAGGCAATACTTGCTTGAATTCATCGACGGAAAACTCACCTCCAAGGAATTTTTCAATCAACTGAACGCCCTCAAATCTTTATACAAAACCCCTTTCCATAATTATTTGGTCAATCTGCTCGGAAGTCACGATACGATCCGCCTTGCAACTTATTTGAAAAGGCGCCATCCCGATGCGCTCCGGCTCCATTATCTGAGCCTCGCTGTGACTCTTGCCATGGCTGGCATGCCCCTGATTTATTACGGGGACGAAATCGCCCTGGAAGGGGACGTCGACCCGGACAATCGGCGCGCGTTTTTATGGGAGCGGACCGAGGAAAAACCTGTGCAGGAACTGAAAAAACTAGCCCGCTTCCGGGCAGCCTCGGAAATCCTGAAAAAGGGCAGTCTCATCCCTTTGGATCTCGACGAGCGCGTCCTCGCTTTCAGAAGGGCATACGGGGGCGAAAGCCTGCTCGTGCTCGCCAATTTCGCCGACGCGCCGAAAGAGGTGGGAGTCAAGGCCAGAGAAATTGTTTATGGGAATGCGGAAATCGGAGATAATGTGCTTTTGGATAAATACGCTTTTACAATTCTAAAATAAGGAGGAAAAAATGAAAAGAATCATTTACGGTTTGCTTGTTGTTTTGTCATTCTGCTTCTTTGTCGGCTGCCAAGGAAAGACTTATGAAGTCAGTTTTGATTTGAATTATGAAACGACTCAACCTGCCCCCGCCACTCAGAAGATCAAGGAAGGCGAGAAGGCGACCGAACCCCTGCAACCCACGCGGGAAGGTTATGAATTCCTCGGTTGGTTCAAAGAGGATGCAGAAGAAAGATATGATTTTGGGACGCCGGTGACTTCGACTTTCACGCTCTATGCGCGCTGGCGGGAGTTGGAAGAAGATGAGAAAGTTGCCTATTATCTGGGCGGGAGCTTCAATAACTACGACGCCGCAGATCCGGATTATAAAATGACAAAGGATGAGGACGGAAAATACAGTTTCACCTTGGAACTGACGGACGAAAACCGCGACCATACCTATGACGGGCATTATTACAAGGTAACCGCGGGAAGCTGGGACGCGGACAAATGCTGGGGAATCGACATCTATTACATCCAACCCGCGCCGTTATCGCCCACGGGAGCAGGGCTGGGATCGATCTGGCATTGGGCCAACGGCACCCTGAAGGTCACTTTCGATCCGGAAGAAATGCTGATCATCGACGAGCTCGTGATTCCTGAGCCGATCATTGAGGAGATTGAACCCACGGTGTACGGCAAATTCAACGGCTGGGCCATCGAAGGCGAGAATGCTTTCGTCCTGACCGATCCCGACGGCGACGGGATTTACACCGGCATGATCGAATTCGAAGAAGCCGGAACATCCGACTTCAAGGTCGTGGTTTCCAGGAAATGGTACGACGACCAGTGGGGCCAGAGATGGGGAGCGGAAGAGCAGTACAAGCTTGACGGAAGCCCCGCGGGATTCGGCGATGCCATTGAGATCGATTACGAAGCGGGACTCTACCTCTTTGCGTTTGATTCAAAAACCAAGGAAACCACATGCTTAAAAGTCGAAGC
>LFRM01048439.1_pt1 | contig 16951 bp, 7 predicted proteins | sample 618341 | NCBI WGS metagenome assembly LFRM01 (sample SAMN03654438, study PRJNA283298) | anaerobic digester metagenome | isolation source: pool of bioreactors CSTR01a, CSTR02a, and CSTR03a thermophilic anaerobic... | place: Denmark: Kgs. Lyngby | collected 2014-05-21 | reverse complement strand
ACAAGGCAGAAATCACCCAAAGAAACATTGTTAAATACCTAGAACAAGAAAAGGAAAAAGGAAATGTAGTAGAATTTGATTCCTACAAAGTTGTAAATATGTTATACGTAAAGGCTACAAAGGAAGTAGTAGAAGACTTAGCCTTTATGACAGAAGTAGAAAAAATCCACAAAAACAAAACCTATACCCTAAGCCAACCAATAAAAGATAAAGAAATAGCTCCTAACTCCAACGGAGTAGAGTGGAACATAGCTAGGGTAGGAGCAGACCAAGTATGGGAACTTGGCTTTGATGGTACAGGAGTAGTAGTAGCAAATATAGACTCAGGAGTAGACTGGACTCATCCAGCCTTAAAAGAAAAGTGGAGAGGCTATGACCCAGCTACAGGAGCAACAAACCCAATAGGTAACTGGTTTGACCCAGTGTATAACGCAACCTTACCAGCAGACTCAGACAGTCACGGAACCCACGTAATGGGAACCATGGTAGGTCAAGAGCCAGATGGGTCAAACAAAATAGGGGTAGCCCCAGGAGCCAAATGGATAGCAGCAAGAGTATTTAACGCAGCTGGCAATACTACAGATAGAATCCTACTAGATGCTGCAGATTGGATATTAGAACCAGGTGGAAATTCAGACAATGCACCAGACGTAGTAAACAACTCATGGGGAGGTTTAGATGGCATAGACGATTGGTATAGAGATGCTGTAAGAAGCTGGAGGGCAGCAGGAATATTCCCAGTATTCTCAGCAGGTAACCAAAGACCTGGAGAACCACTACCATGGCCAGGATCAATCGCAAACCCATCAAACTATCCAGAATCTTATGCAGTAGCAGCAGTAGATAGGTATGATATAAGGGCATCCTTCTCAAAACTAGGCCCATCACCCTATGATGAGACCCTAGTAAAACCAAACATCTCAGCCCCAGGTGTAAGCATCAGGTCATCAATACCAGGCGGCGGATACCAAGGTGGTTGGTCAGGTACTTCCATGTCAGCCCCAGCAGTATCAGGTACAGTAGCCCTATTATTGTCAGCAGATGCATCTTTAACAGTAGATGAAATAGAAAATATATTGGCAGAAACAGCAGAACCACTAACAGACAGTACCTATCCAGAATCACCAAACTATGGATATGGTTATGGTATGGTAAATGCCTTTGATGCAGTGAGCCTAGTAGCTTCAGGCTTGGGCAGCATAAGCGGTAGAGTATTAGTACAAGGTGAAGATACTCAAGAGGTATTAATTGAACATGAACAGGATATATTTGAGACTTACCCAGGTTCTGAGTTCGATATCATTGCACAAATCTCCGACGACGTATCTGTAACAGAAGCAGAACTTCTAGTAAAAGCAGAAGGCAGGTCCTACTGGATGGTAGTACCTATGAATAGGATATCTGGAGACCACAAATCTGGAACCTACAAAGGAACCATAACTGCTGATATGTTACTAGGAGACAGCATAGTATATAAAATAAAAGCAAGAGACTTTACTGGAGAAGCAGTAGTTACCCAAGACTACAGAATAGACATAGCATTTGGTATAGTTCCAGATGAATATTTCCAAGGCTTTGAAAGAAATGCCAATGGTTGGATATTAGATGGCTCATGGGAGTGGGGGGTACCATCTAATGTTGGTCCTGAAGCCTATGAAGGTGAAGGAGTCATCGCCACAAACCTAAGCGGTAATTATCCAAACGAGGCAGATGATTGGCTAATTTCACCACCAATAGACTTAAGGGATAATACCCTAGAAACAGCTTCCTTAAGATTCTATGAGTGGTACGATATGGAAAACAACTATGATAAGGGTTATACCTTAGTTAGCAACGACTATGGTGAGACTTGGACAGAGGTAAGACCAATGATTACAGGCTCTGGAACTGAGTGGAAAGAAGCCATGGTTAATCTTGGAGACTATATAGGCTCTGAAAATCCAGTATATGTTGCCTTTAGGCTTACTTCTGACCGATCTGTTCAAAGAGCAGGATGGTATATAGATAATGTAAGATTAATAAGTAGAGATTATGAAGCACCAGCAAGTCCAATGGATTTAGATGCAGAAGCAACATTAGCTGGTATCAAACTATCATGGTCCCATTCACCAGATGCAGACCTATCCCACTATAAGGTCTATCGTTCAGAAGTATCAGGTGAAGGATATGAGGTAATTGGTGAAACAGCCGCAAACATCTATATCGATAGAGACACAATTGGTGGAACAACCTATTATTATGTAGTTACTGCAGTAGATACTTCAGGTAATGAAAGTGACTACACTGAAGAAGTAGTAGCTACTCCATTAGAAGCTGAAGTTATCTTTGGTACAGATTTCGAGGAAGACGATGGAGGATTTATTACAGGAGTAACTGCAGGTACAGCCAACCCATGGGAGTGGGGAGTACCAACATCAGGACCTAATGGGGCCTACTCAGGAGAAAAACTTTGGGCCACTAACTTAAGTGGAAGCTACCCATCTAACAGTGATTCCTATATAGTAAGTCCACCTATAGAGCTACCAGAAGGCAGCAATCCTGTATTGACCTTTAACCACTGGGTTGATATGGAAGGAACTTCAACCCTATGGGATTATGGTCAAGTTCAGATATCTACAGATGATGGAGAAACTTGGACTAATATTACTCCAGTTAATAACGGTAGATATGGTAGAAGAGTCCTAGAATGGGCTAGTGAAGAAATTTCAATTGGAGAATATGATGGTGAAACAATAAGGATAAGATTCTTCTTCCATTCTGACGGTTCATTTGTATATGAAGGCTGGTATATAGATGATGTATATGTAATGGGAGTAACTGATGGTTCAGTAGATCCAGAAGAGCCAGAGGATCCAGTAGATCCAGAAGAACCTGAAAAACTTGCCTTAGCATCAATAGTAAGGGCAAGGACTAAGGAAGAAGTGAAGAAAGCTGATTATGTAGAACCAGCAGCTCCAAATTATAGGTTGAGAAGTGGCCACATAGGCTCAATAAATAAATTCGAAACCATATCAGATGCAGAAGTACAAAAAATGCCAATGATATTTGCAGGTATACCAGTAGAAGATGCAATAGTTACAGTATTAGAAACTGGTAGAACTGTAAAAGTAAACCCTGTAGATGGTAAGTTCAACATGAATCATCCTGCGGGACAATATACTTTAAGGGCAGAAGCCTATGGATATTATTCTAAGGATATAGTAGTAGAAGTAGTCGAAGATCAAAACACTAGAGTCAATTTTATACTAGAAGAAAAACCAAAAGGAACAATTACAGGTAGAGTAATTGATAGATACTACGAAACTCCAGCATCCTATGCTGTTGTTAGAGTAGTAGAAGACCCAAGGGTAGAGCCAGTAGTAGCTGATGCAGACGGATACTTTATAATTCCAGATGTATTTGAAGGAGTATATACACTTAAGGTAGTGGCAGAGGGCTTTGACCCAGGTGAAGCAAGTGTAGAAGTAATTGGAAACCAAGTAACAGATATAGAAATAAGACTTAAGAGATTTGTAGGCTTTGAAGACGACATAGTCTATGACGATGGAACAGGAGAAAATGCATTGGTATTAAATAGTGCAGGCTACGGCTTAGCAGTAAGATTTACACCAGAACAATATGGAAAGGTTAAGGGAGCCAGCTTCTACTTCTGGGGCAATGATTGGCCAGTACCAGGAGGAAACAGAATAGGCTTTACAATCTACGAAACAGATGAAAACGGAGTTCCAAGAAAAGTAGGGGAACCAATATTCCAAGATATAGTAAGAGGACAATGGAACTATATAGATTTAACAAGCTTTGGATTCTCAACAGATAGAGACTTCTATATATCTACAATTCAGGATCAGCCAGGTTCAAACTCCCCTGGAACTGGAATAGATGAAAGTTCACCACATGGTGACAGATCCTACATGAACTTAGATGGAGAATTCCTATTAATTGGCGAAGAAGACATTCAAGGAGGTCTAATGATTAGGGCTAGAATGGAATATGTTATGGATATTCCAACCATAACTAACTTAGAACAAGTAAACTATACAAACCAAGATGCAATAATAATAGAAGGTACAGTTACAGCAGATGCCAAAGTAAACGTATATGTAAACGATGAAAAGGCAGCAGAAGTGGAATCAGAAAATAAAATATTCTCAGTAGAAGTAGATCTACCAGAGGAAAGCAATACTATTAAGGTTACAGGAGAATTAAACGGAATAGAAACAGAGCCTTCAGAAGAAGTAGTAGTTATAAAAGACAAAGTAGCACCAGTATTAGTAGTAGAAAGTCCAGTAGACAACTTGAAGATTAAGGAAGAAGCTGTTCATGTAATTGGTAATGTAACAGATGATATTAGGTTGGCAAGGTTAGAGATAAACGGTGTAGAAGTTGAAGTAGATGAGGAAGGCAACTTCCACCAAAGACTAATGGTTGATCAAGGTGAAAACCTAATAACTGTAAAAGCCATGGACGGTGCAGGAAATGAAGCTGTAGTTGAGAGAAGAGTATTTGTAGACCTAGAAGAACCAGTTATTACAAATATTCAACCAGCAGAAGATCTAGAGCTTGAAGCAGGAGATGAGTTAGTAGTTAGCTTCAATGCACCAAGTGGTGGAGAAGGATACTTCCTATTGATGTTAGACTTCGGTATGAGTAGCAGGGATATGGGTATTCCAATGGCTGAAGAAGATGGATTGTACGTTGGTACTTGGACAGTTCCAGAAGATATGGAAGCAGAAAACTTAATGATAGAAGTAGTATATATAAGTCCTTATGGCCATGAAGTATCAGCCATAGCAGAAGGTAGAATTAGAATAGTAGCAGGGGAAGAAGAGGAAGACCCAGTTGAACCAGTAGATCCAGAACCAGCCACAATCGAAAACCTTGTTCCAAATACAGATGTTCAATTAAGAAGTGGTGAAACCGTTGAAATTAGCTTCAACTCAACACCAGGTGGTACAGCATACTATAGACTTATATTACCATTTGCACCTGAAAGCAATAGGCCTGGCGTTGAAATGGTAGAAGTAACACCAGGATTCTATCAAGCAACTTACAGGGCCCATGAAGGTGTAATAGCATCCAACCTACAAGTAGAAATAATATTTGTAACTGCAGAGGGAGAAACATTAACTGCAATAGCAGATGGTAGAATCACTTTAGTAGGAGATATAGAAGAACTCCCAGAGAACACAGTAATTATAGGAGACGAAGCCTTTGATATGAACTATTTAGAAAGAGATGCCTATGCCCAATCTAAGTTGATAGAGTGGCTAGATGCAGGAAAACCTTTATACATTAAATTAGACATGAATACCATAGTAAATTACCAAGGCCAATTAGTATCTATAGATGAACTACCAGAAGTTATAAAATATATGGATCCAAGTGGTATGAAGGTGTACGCAAAATAATATAAAAGAGTCACAGAGACCATCTACAGGGTGGTCTTTGTGACTTATTGCTTATTTTCAAAAAAAGTACAAAAAAAGAAGGGTTCNNGGGTATATATAATATGAACAATAAATTTAAGGGGGTATAGTGATGTTTTTAAGAAACAAAAGGATTTACACCTTGGTACTAGCCTTAATTATGGTAATTGCAATTGCTATTCCATCAGCATCATTTGCTGAAGAGGAGACGGTTAAGATTACTATTCTAGGGACTACAGACCTTCATGCCAATATTTATAACTGGTCTTATGAGGATGGAGTAGAAAAAGAAGATATTGGTATGACTAAGGTATATTCTGTAGTTAAAAAAGTTAGGGAGGAAAATCCCAACACATTGTTAATAGACAATGGAGATACTATTCAGGGGACAATATTATCAGATGATTTATACAACTTTAACCTAGAATTAAAACATCCGGTAATCGACGTAATGAATTATATGGGTTATGATACTATGACTTTAGGTAATCATGAGTTTAATTTTGGATTAGAATTGGTTAAAAAAATTCAAGAGGAAGCTGAATTTCCAATTTTAGCAGCAAATGCTAAGTATAAGGAAGATGGTTCATACTTAGTTAAGCCATATGAAATCAAGGAAGTAGCAGGAGTAAAGGTTGGAATTTTAGGCATCACAAATCCAAATATCCCTAGATGGGATGGACCTAAGGTAGAAGATTTAGAGTTTACTATGCCTATAGATGCAACTGAAGAACATCTTAAACTAATGAAAGAAGAAGGTGTAGACCTAATTGTAGTAGCTGCCCATATTGGATTTACTTCAGAATATGGTGGAGACGGTGCCGATGAGATTATAGAAAAATTCCCAGAAATAGATGCAGTTTTAACAGGCCATGCCCACCAAACAGAAAACCATAAAATAGGCAATACTGTAGTTGGTGCAGCTAGAGATGCAGGAAGACAAGTTGTTAGGTTTGACTTTGAACTAAAGAAAAATGAAGATAAATGGGAAGTTGTAGATAGTAGTGTTGAGATTATAGAAGTTACTGAATACGAAGCTTCTGAAGAATTGAAAGAATATGCCAAGGAGTACCATGATAAAACATTAGACTTCCTAGTAGAAGTAATAGGTCAAGCAAGTGAAAACTTTGCACCAGAATCAGAGATACCAGGTATACCAGAGGCACAACTTAGGGATACAGGACTCATAGACCTAATAAACAATGTTCAGCTTAAGGCAACTGGCGCTGATGTAGCTGCAGCAGCCTTATTTGCCCCAGCATCAAACCTAAGAGCCGGAGACCTGACTTATGCCAGCATATTTGAAATCTACAAATATCCAAATACCCTAGTAGGTGTAGAAGTTACTGGTAAAGAATTAAAAGACTATATGGAATGGTCAGCTGCTTATTACAATACTTTTACTCCAGGGGATATAAATATAAGCTTTAATCCAAATATTAGGGTGTACAATTATGACATGTTCCAAGGTGTAGACTATAAGATAGATTTATCTAAACCTGCTGGAGAAAGAATTGTAGACTTAAGGTTTAATGGAGAGTTGGTAGAGGATACTGACGTATTGAAGTTAGCTATAAATAATTATAGATATGGTGGATTAAAGGATATGGGCATTATTAGTGGAGAACCATACTTTGAATCAGATCCAAAATCCTTAAGGTCCTATATAGCAGACTATATTAGAGAACATGGTGTTATAGAGCCTGTAACAGATAATAACTGGGAGATCATAGGAGTAGACCTAAATCATCCGTTAAGAGATTATATTATAGGAGAGATTAAAGCAGGAAATATTGAGATTCCAACATCTGAAGATGGAAGAACTATAAATATTAGAGGTATAAATGCTGATGAGATGATAGCAGAAGGACTTATTCCAGAAGAAGTACTAAAAGAATACAATCTTTTAGAAGAGGAGGCACCAGTAGAAGAACCAGCACCAGCAGAACAAAAATATATAGTAAAACCAGGAGACGTTTTATGGAAAATTGCAGAAAAGTTCAATACTACTTGGGAGAAATTAGCTGAATACAATAAGTTAAGTAACCCACACCTAATCTTCCCAGATCAAATAATCTTAATACCATAAATAGGGTCTACATTAAATCATTAAATTCACCCCACTGATACCATACTTCCAATGTAGATGGCCTGATTAATTAGGCTGTCTACTTGGAAGTATTTTTTTGGAAAAAAATAAAAAAATATTGTACATATAATTAAATGATGGTATAATGGTACAAGTGTAAAAAAACAATTCTTTAAATCAGTCCCGTGAGGCTGGAAAGGAGAGATAAAAATGACAGATAATGTAATGAGCAAATCTATGTCTAAGGGCATATCCTTAGTCAACAATTCTAAGAAGGTAGTATTAGCACTTCAACACTTAATAGCCATGTTTGGCGCAACGGTTTTAGTCCCTATCCTTACAGGATTAGACCCATCTATAGCACTTTTCTCAGCAGGCCTAGGAACCTTAATATTCCATGGATGTACTAAGGGAAAAGTACCCGCATTTCTAGGTTCATCCTTTGCATTTATTCCAGTTATCTTAACAGTAAAAGAACTTTATAATGGAGATTTAGCCTATGCTCAAGGTGGTATGGTAGTAGCAGGGTTACTTTATGTAGTTATATCCTTCTTCATAAAGAAAATAGGAGTAGAAAGAATACAAAAATACCTTGCACCCCAAGTAGTAGGACCTATGATTATGGTTATTGGTTTGAACCTTGTTCCAGTAGCCTTTGGAATGGCAAAGGAAAATCTATTAATAGCAGGTATCACACTAGGTTTGGCATTGTTAATTAATTTTAAAGGCAAGGGATTTATAAAACAGCTTTCAATTTTAATTGCAGTCCTAGTAGGATATTTTATAGCTTTCCAATTTAACTTGGTAAATATAGAGCCAATTAAAGAAGCTTCAATATTAGCTATGCCCCAATTTAGACTACCAAAATTTGATTTAGGAGCTATAGCAATTATTGCACCAGTTGTACTTGCAGTATTTATGGAACATTTGGGAGATATAACTACAAATGGGCAAGTAGTAGGGAAAAACTTTATTGAAGACCCTGGTTTAAATAGAACCTTATTAGGTGATGGCTTGGCTACTACAGTAGCAGCCCTTATAGGAGGCCCAGCAAATACAACTTACGGAGAAAACACTGGAGTATTGGCAATAACTAAAAATTATGATCCTGCAATCTTAAGATTAGCAGCAATGTTTGCAATATGTTTAGGATTTATATCTAAAATCGGAGCAACTTTACAGTCTATTCCAAATGCAGTAATGGGCGGAATATCTATAATGCTATTTAGCATGATAGCTATAATAGGAGTAAAAACCATAAAGAACAATGAAGTGGAATTTAACTGGAAAAACCTTTTAGTAATGGCTGTCATATTAGTCTTAGGGCTTGGTGGTAACTACCTATCATCTAAATTAGGATTCACAATAGGAATTCCTATAAATGAATCTGTTAGCATATCAGGACTAAGCTTTGCAGCCTTGGTAGGAATAATCTTAAATGCCATATTAAATAGAAAATAGTGTAAATCAAGCCTACCCTTTGGTAGGCTTTTCTAATACACTGAATGGACAAAACTAAGGAAAAGGTATAAAATAATATAGTATTGATAATAAGTAAAGGAGTTATTCTATGGCTAATAGGGTAATAGTAGTAGGTGGTGGAGCTGCAGGTATGATGGCAGCTTTATCTGCAAAGTATAATGGTGCAGATGTTTTAATTTTAGAAAGAAATGACAGGGTAGGGAAAAAATTATTAGCTACTGGCAATGGAAGATGTAATTATACAAATAGATATTTGACTATAAGAAATTTTCATGGAAACAATCCTAAGTTTGCATATAGTGCCTTATCTCAATTCAATGTAGATATGACAATAGAATTTTTTGAAAGGCTTGGTATTACTCCAGCTGTAGAGGAAAATGGAAAAGTTTTTCCCCTTTCATTTCAAGCCTCATCTATATTAGATGTTCTGAGATATGAAATAGAAGATAAGGGAATTGAGTTAATAACCCAGGCCTATGTTACTGATATAAAGAAGAAAAAGAAATTTATAATAACCTTGAAAGATAATAGAAGGTTTGAGGCTGATAAGGTGATTTTAGCTACAGGGGGAATGGCTTTACCTGCCAGTGGTTCAGATGGTAACGGATATTCCCTGTGTAAGCAACTAAACCATACAGTAACAGAAATTTTTCCAGGCTTAGTTAAGCTAAAATTAGAAAGCAATATCCTAAAATCCGTAGATGGAGTTAAATTTGTTGGTACTGCAGGAATTTATATAGACAATAAGCCAATATTAGAAGATAAGGGAGATATTTTATTTACATCCTATGGGATCTCAGGACCACCAATATTGCAATTAAGTAGGACAGCACTACAATATATGAATAAGGGTAAGGAAGTAATACTTAAGGTTTCAATAATACATACAAAAAATGAAGATGAATTGTTTGAATACCTATTGAAAAGATTTGATTATATGCCTAGAAAAACAGTAGAAATTGCCTTAATAGGCCTTATAAATAAAAGACTTATAATTCCAATACTAAAAGAGTTAAATATTGACAAGAATAAAAGAGTAAGCAATCTATCTAAGGAAGAAATTAGAGCAATTTCAAAAATATTGACTTCTTGGAATTTCAAGGTTATAGGAAGCAAATCTTTTAGTGATGCCCAAGTAACAGCCGGTGGAGTAAATACTAATGAAATAAATAATCAAACAATGGAATCAAAAATTGTAAAAGGCTTATATATAGTGGGAGAGTTATTGGATATAGATGGAGATTGTGGAGGGTTTAATCTACAGTGGGCATGGTCATCAGGATACGTGGCAGGGTTAAACGCAGCAATTAACTAATACAAGTGGGGGAAGATTGATGATTGGAATAAAAAGAAAGCTAATAGAACTAGAAGACGATAATAAAAATATAAATGTGGCTATAGTCGGTGCAGGTCTAATGGGAAAAGGTATGGTTAGCCAAATGATGTTTGTTAAAGGTATGAGACCTAGTTTAGTAATAAGTAACAAAGTATCTGATGTAATAGAGGCCTATACTTTAGCAGGAATTTCTAGAGAAGACATTGTAATAGCTAAAAGCCTTAGTGACATTAATATTGCAATGGAGAAGGGTAAATACGTTGCCTGTGATGATTCTGATTTAGCTGCAAAGGCAAATCTAATAGATGTAGTAGTTGATGCTACAGGGGTGCCTAATGCAGGGGCTAAAATAGCTGTAAGCTCTATAGAAAATAGAAAGCATGTTGTTATGTTAAATGTGGAAGCAGATGTGGTAGTAGGTCCAATCCTAAATAATATGGCGAAGAAAGCTGGAGTCGTATATACAGGTACAGCAGGAGATGAGCCTGGCGCTGTAAAAGAAATATTCGATTTTGCAGAAGCTACAGGTTTTGAGGTCTTAGCCATAGGAAAGGGAAAAAACAACCCTATGGATCATGAAGCAACGCCAGATACTGTAAGAGACCAGGCCTTAAAATCTAAACTAAAGCCCCTTAGACTAGCTTCTTTTGTTGATGGAACGAATACAATGGTAGAAATGGCTGCAATGGCAAATGCCACAGGATTTATTCCAGATGTACCTGGTGGTCACGGACCAACTACAACAGTGGAAGAACTTCCGAAGGTTTATAGCCTAAAGGAAGAAGGAGGAATACTTAATAAATACAAGGTAGTAGATTATGCCCATGGTATAGCACCAGGAGTGTTTGTAATAGTTACCACTTCATTACCTCAAGTACATCATGAAATGAGATTTCTTAAAATGGGTGATGGACCAAATTATGTACTCTACAGGCCATATCACCTAACTAGTTTAGAAACTCCCATTTCCATAGCTAGGGCCTATTTCTATAAGGAAGCAACTATTGCACCTATTTCTAGCAAACCTGTAGCAGAAGTAGTTGCAATGGCTAAGAAGGACTTAAAACAAGGGGAAAGACTAGATGGCATAGGTGAATACACTATTTTAGGGAAAATATTTACCTATGAGGAGGCAAGGGACAAGAATTTAGTTCCCATAGGCTTAATCAACAATAAGGCAGTGGTTAAAAGAGATATTAAAAAAGGCCAATTACTTACCTATGATATGGTAGATTTAGATACAAGTACTGAAATATATAAGCTGAGAAAGCTCCAGGATGAAAGTGAATAAAGCCATATCTAAATACTAGCATTATCCCTAGGAGTATTGATATTTACAAATATATTGCTTGACAAGATATTGCAAGTTAGGGTATATTATTATACAAGTGAAAATATGTGCAATGATAGGGACAGTAGCAAAGCCAATTTATCATAGAGAGATAATCATTTGGTGAAAGATTATCATAAATTACTTTGTGAAGATCACCTTGGAGCATAATACCTGAAGCCTAGTAGGGTATTACGGTTGGGACCGTTAAAACTGTTGAGTGACAAGAAGTATCTTCTTGTAATTTGGGTGGTACCGCGGAATTTTTCGTCCCTAAGTCTTTGACTTAGGGATTTGTTTTTATGACCTAACATAATGGGGTTGGTTATCATGCTAGCCCAAATATCAGAATCGGAACATGGATAAAAGAAAAATAAGGGAAATCAGCGATTTTTCTTTTATCTTTAAGCTAGAGAATTGAAAAATTTCGATTATTAAAAAGGAAGGATGAGAACGTGAAAAGGTTTAGAGAATTATCAAATGAACCAGTAAATGTTAGAGAACAAAGAATCAGCCAATATTGGAAGGAAATTGACCTATTACACAAATCAGTAACTACAAGAGAAAACAATAAACCCTATATCTTTTATGAAGGGCCTCCAACTGCCAATGGAAAGCCTGGCATCCATCACGTTATGGCTAGGACCTTAAAGGACTTAACCTGTAGATATAAAACCATGAAGGGTTATCAAGTAAAAAGAAAAGCAGGTTGGGATACCCACGGACTTCCAGTAGAAATAGAAGTTGAGAAGAAATTAAACTTAAAAAACAAACAAGATATAGAAAAGTACGGAATAGAGGAATTTAACAAACAATGTAGGGAATCAGTATTCCAGTATGAAAAACTTTGGAGAGAAATGACAGAGAGAATGGCTTATCTAATAGACTTAGATAACCCATATATAACATTAGACAACGACTATATCGAATCCGTTTGGTGGATACTAGATAAATTCTTCAAAGAAGGCTATATATATGAAGGACATAAGATATTACCATATTGCTCAAGATGTGGTACAGGATTAGCCTCCCATGAAGTAGCACAGGGCTATGAGGAAATCAAATCTGAAACAGCAGTAGCTAAGTTTAAGCTTAAGGACAAGGATGAATACTTCTTAGCTTGGACTACTACTCCATGGACTTTACCATCAAACGTTAGTTTAACAGTTAATCCAGAAGTAGACTATGTAAAGGTTAGACAAAATGATGAAGTTTATTACTTAGCTAAAGATTTGGCAGATAAAGTCCTAGGAGAAGATTATGAAGTTTTAGAAACAATGAAGGGCAAGGACTTAGAATATATTGAGTATGAACAGCTAATTCCTTTTGTAGAGGTAGACAGCAAGGCGTTTTTCGTTACTCTAGCAGACTATGTAACTACAGAAGATGGTACAGGAATAGTCCATACTGCACCAGCCTTTGGTGAAGATGACTATAATACAGGAATGAAGTATGGTTTACCAGTAATTCAACCTGTATCAGAGGAAGGTAAATTTACTGACACCCTATGGAAAGATAAATTTGTTATAGACGCAGACCCAGAAATTATTCAATGGTTAAGACAGGAGGGCAAACTGTACAAAAAGGAAAGAATGGCCCATAATTATCCTCATTGCTGGAGATGTAAAACCCCATTACTATACTATGCAAAACCATCTTGGTATATAGAAATGACAAAATTAAAAGACCAGCTAATTAAAAATAATAATGAGGTTAATTGGTATCCAGAATTCGTTGGAGAAAAGAGATTTGGAAATTGGTTAGAAAACTTAAATGACTGGGCTATTTCCAGGTCAAGATATTGGGGTACACCACTACCAATATGGAGGTGTGATGACTGTGGTCATGTAGACAGCGTCGGTTCAAGGAAGGAATTAATCGAAAGGGCCATAGAAGATATAGATATGGATATAGAACTACACAGGCCTTTTGTAGACCAAGTCCATCTAAAATGTGACAAGTGTGGCGGNNAGGGAAAAGGACGTAATAGACGTATGGTTTGATAGTGGAGCTATGCCCTTTGCCCAACACCATTATCCATTTGAAAATAAAGAAAACTTCTTTGATGAATTATTCCCTGCAGATTTTATAAATGAAGGTATTGACCAAACTAGAGGCTGGTTCTATTCACTTATAGCCATATCAACCTTTGTTACTGGCAAATCACCTTATAAAAATGTACTAGTAAATGATTTAATCTTAGACAAAGACGGAAAGAAAATGTCTAAGTCTAGGGGAAATACCGTAGACCCATTTGATTTGTTTGATAGGTACGGTGCTGATGTTGTAAGATGGTATCTAATTTATGTATCACCACCATGGACCCCTACTAGATTCGACGAAGATGGTCTTAGAGAGGTAGATAGTAAGTTCTTTAGATCTTTTAGAAACGTATACAACTTCTTCTCCCTATATGCTAATACAGATGGAGTAGCCCCAAGAGACTTCTTTATCGAATATAAGGATAGGCCAGAGATAGATAGATGGATCCTATCAAAATACAACAGTTTAGTAAAAACAGTAATTGAAAACATGGACATATTTGAACTAACTAAGGTAGTAAGAGACATTCAAGAATTTGTAATAGAAGATTTATCAAATTGGTATATTAGAAGAAATAGGAGAAGATTCTGGTCAACTGAATTAGACGATGACAAAAAGGCAGTTTATAATACAACATATGAAATTCTTGTTGGAGTATGTAAACTAGTGGCACCATTTGTACCATTTATTTCCGAGGAAATATTCCAAAACTTGACAGAGGAAGAATCAGTTCACCTAGCATACTATCCAGAACCTGACTTAAGTTTAATAGACAAAGACTTAGAAGAAAAAATGGATTTAGTAAGGGATTTAGTAGGCCTAGGCCGTGCTTCAAGAGAGGCTGTTAAGATAAAAGTAAGGCAACCTCTAAATGAAGTAGTAATAGACGGAAAATATGAAGAACTAATTAATGATTTAGTACCTCTAATTAAAGAAGAACTCAATGTAAAAAATGTAGTATTTGAAAAAGACTTGTCACAGTTTATGAATTATTCCCTGAAACCAAACTTTAAAGCTGCAGGCCCAGTATTAGGTAGCAAAATAAAAGCCTTTGGAAAGGCATTAAATGAATTGAATCCACATGAAGCAGTGGAAAAATTAGAAAGTGGAGAGAAACTGATACTAAACCTAGAAGGTGAAGATACAGAAATAATAAAGGATTATGTACAAGTAACCATATCAGCTAAAGAAGGCTTCGATGTAGCTATGGAAAACAATTTATTTGTTATCCTAGATACTACATTGACTCCTGAATTAATCAATGAAGGATATGCTAGGGAATTTATATCTAAGGTACAGCAGATGAGAAAGAACAATGGATATGAAGTATTAGATAATATCAATATCTACTACGATGGTTCTGATGAGATAAAGGCAGCCATAGATGAATATGAAGACTATATTAAATCCGAAACCTTAGCAAAATCCATAATAAGGGTAAATGAAGAAGACCTAGAAAGACAAGACCTAAACGGTCAAATGACAGGCATAAGACTAGAGAGAATAGAATAATTAGATAGGGTAGATGGCAAAAGCTGTCTACCTTTTTTCATTCAAAAATATTTTCTGTCTAAAGAAGGGATTTGCAAACTTTTGTAGAATAATTATCAAGTGGGGGTAGTATAGTAGACATAGAATTATTAAAAGGATTAATAGCATAAGATTGACATATATTTAGTCTAATATAGTGTTTTGATTAGGGTATAAGAGAAGTTAGGGGGGATTAAGTTGGATATACCTAATAAGATAAAAGAAATAATTGGAGACAAATCCTATTCAATAGATAAAAGTGGAATGTCAGGCTCACAAGTTATTTGCTTTGATGACATGGTTTTAAAAATTGAAAATCAAGGAGAAGAATCCGATAATGAATATAGGATGATGAAATGGCTTCAGAACAAACTTCCCGTTCCCCAAATTATACATTTTGAAAACAAAGACGGTCTTAACTATATATTAATGAGTAGGATTAGAGGGAAAATGGCGTGTTCTTTAGACCTACTTGAAAATCCAAATAATTTAGTAAAACTTTTGGCTGAAGGTTTAAAGATGCTTTGGAAAAAGGTAGGGGGTAGATATAAATGACTAAAAGTAAATATTATATTATCTTTTTAATAATTATATTTGCTTTAACTGGATGTGGGTACAATCAGAAACCTGATGTTGATTTAGCTACCCATCAAGAAGAAATCAACTTAGATAATTTTTTTGATTTGAAGGAGTGTATTGTTGAATACGACTTTATTATTGAAAAGGAATACGATGACTTTTCTTTAAATGCTGAGGGTAAATATGATTTAAATGAGGATAGTAAAGTTGATTTAATTGAAATAAAGCTTTTAGGGAGAGAAGAATCTACAATTAGGATAAATGACTCTGAAGTCTCAATATACACTGACCATCCATTTGATGTATATTTAGTAGATTTTCTAAAGGATGATGGGTTCATAGAACTGGCTCTTTACGATGATGGTCCTAGTGCAGACCCAGTAACTACTTTTTATAGGTATGACGGGAAAAATATAAGCGAATTAGGTGCTCTATATACAGATANNTTAAAATGGGAGATCCAAACAAGGTCCTAATTGATGGTGGGGGTAGTTTCATAGAAATAGGAGGACTTGCCAAATTTATTTCTCCACAAATAATCAAAGGATTCTATACCTTAGAAGATAATCAGTTTATATACAATCCCTTAGACTATAGCAAATATATAAATAGGGAATACACCATAACTACAGGTTTTAAAGCTTTTTTTGTTGAAGAAAACTTAAGAAATGATTTGACCAGCCAAGACATTGAATTTATATGGGACCAGGAAGTAATGAGAGAGTTCAATAAAGGGGATACAATCAAGCTAATAGTCCATGATGAATTTTGGTATGGGATAGAGCTTCAAGATGGTACTACAGGTATACTATATTTTTGGATTGGAGATTAGAAAAATTGTAATTAATATCACTAGAGATGAAAGGAAGGTAATAAAATGACAGGTTTTAATACTAAGGCAATTCATGCAGGACAAAAAGGAAAAAATCCAAATAATGCATTAAATCCACCTATATTTCAAACTTCGACCTTTGTATTTAACAGTATAGACCATGCAAATCAGGTAATGTCCTTTGAGTCTGATGATTATGTATATACAAGAGGCAATAACCCTTCTTTACGCTTATTTGAAAATAGGATGGCAGAGTTAGAGCATGGCAAGGGAGCTGTGGCCTTTGCTTCAGGCATGGCAGCCA
>LFRM01291071.1_pt2 | contig 16952 bp, 20 predicted proteins | sample 618341 | NCBI WGS metagenome assembly LFRM01 (sample SAMN03654438, study PRJNA283298) | anaerobic digester metagenome | isolation source: pool of bioreactors CSTR01a, CSTR02a, and CSTR03a thermophilic anaerobic... | place: Denmark: Kgs. Lyngby | collected 2014-05-21 | reverse complement strand
GAACGAACAACTGCCCGAATGGCAGCATTCATTCCTGGAGAGTCTCCACCAGACGTTAATACCCCTATTTTCATCGAAATTTCCTCCACCTTCATTTTATCAAAAATATGGTCTTGATTCAATTGAAACAAGACCATAATACTTCACGATTATATAGTATTCATTAGTCTTCTGGATTGGTGTGATGACTTCAGTTCAATAAACTCCGATAAGACTAAAAATCTTTCCATCAAACGATCTGCTTTATTTGGATCGGTACTTCCAGATGCTTGTAAATAATGATTTTTAATCGCATCTTTATCCAAATTACTTGTAAAACAAGTCAACAACTCGTTTTCCATTCGATGATCCAAAATTGTAAACACAATTTCATCTCTTGACCAAGCCGATGGATTCTCTGCTCCAATATCATCTAGTATTAATAAATCACACCCCATCATTTTTCTCATTGTTTTTTCTTTAAAATCATTATATGTATTGAATGATGATTTTAAATCATTTATCAGGCGATTAACTTTAATAAAACAGACTGTTTTTTTGTCATTAGCAAAACGATTAGCTAAACATGCCATCAAATAACTCTTTCCACAACCAACGTTGCCGTATAAAAACAAACCTTTTTTTGTCGGGTTGACACTTAAATCAATGAGCTTAGAAACAATATTTAAATAATTAGGTGACTCATCCGCCAAATCAAGTGTTTCAAAATTGTTTAAATGAAAACTCTGTGGTAAATGGTTAATTAAATAATAATCCAAATGTTTTGTTAGATTTTTCTGTTTAGAAGATTCCTCATTGACGACATATTGGAAATCAACAACATCATTTTGATAGGATAGCTCTAAATCGTATCCTTCAATCCTAAACTCAACCATTTCTTTTTCATTTTCATAATAGCGAACATAGCGATCGAACTTTGATAAATTCTTTTCTAAGACATCTAAACCCACCTCATTGTCATGAAGAAAGCGGATTACCAACGGATGATTTTTAAGTTCATTTAAACGTTTTGCGTTATAAGCTTCTTGTTGTTTACTCATCTTTAACTTTAAACCAATGTCCATTTTATTTACCTTTCTTTAGTTTTGCTAAAACTTCTTCAATTGCTTTGGGATCTGCCTTTTCTTCTGAGTCAATTTCATATTCCACTTTTTTTATAGCTTTCTTAGTCGTTCTTACTGGTTTCTCAAATGAAAGTGAATCTTTTGCATCTATAAAATTCTTAACTTTGTTTCGCTTAAATGTTGTAGCAATTTTTTCGACATAGTTTTTATTGAGCTGTCCTTTACCATTTTTTAGTGCATAATCAATGATAACGTTGATAACCGAATCATCAAAACTATATTTTGTACGAAGTAACTCAATAATCATTAAATCAGCTTCAATTAATGGAACATCCGGTTGTCTTTGTTGCAAGAACTGCTCCGCTTTCCACTGAAATGGGTCACTAACATCGCTTGGAACATCAATCAACGAGTTTGCCATCGATCGTTTTAACTTTTCAGTATCAAAATTGTTATTCATATCGATGCAATTCGCAACTTCATTGACCATTTCTCTTAAGGTTGGCGAATATCGATTAAAAAGTTCTTCAATAATTTTTAGGTTTTCACTGGTTCTCAGACTACTAGGAAACATCGTTTCTGTCGCAATCTGTAAAAAAAGTTGCTGATCAAAGTTAGATTTAACACTATTTCCTAAGACTTCTTGTAACTGTTGTTCTTGTTTCGAAGAATAGTCCTTAAAAATACTAGAATCATAGGATGAACTTATTTCTTCTCCAAATCTGTCTATTGGTTTTAGTTGAAAGTAAGCAATCAGTTCATGATAAAGTTCTGGCCCCATTTTTTGTAAATATAAACGAGCTAAAACATCATGTTTAAGAAACTCTTGTAGTGATTTTGGTGGTTGAATCATTATTTGATGCTTACCTTCATAAAAATATGTTCTGATTAATTGCAATTTTTCTAAATTATCTTTACATATTTCCAATTCATCTAAACTTAAGTGAGTGAGTTTCATCAAAAGATCATAATTACCGTTTACTTTTAAAGCATTTAACGACAGCATACTCATGTAAAGATTAAGACTAAAATCTTCCATCAATGGAGCATATAGTAAAGATAAAACTGCAGTTTCATCTTTCAGTAATTCGCTTCTTCCATAGAAATTTGTCTTAATTGTTGAGAATATCATCGTTAATTCCTTTCAAATAGTGATCGACTTGAAGAAATAAATCCTCTAAATCATTATTATTGTCAAACACTATATCTGCTTTCTGTTTTTTTTCTTGACTGCTTATCTGATGTTTTAATCTTTCTTCAATTACTTCTAATGACAAGCCTCTTTGTTTCATCAATCGTTCAACACGAACTTGGTCATCGATATCCACAACAATGACTTGGTCAAAGTATTTTTCCATTTGTGTTTCAAATAACAGAGGTATTTCAATAAAAACAATTGGTTGTGTGCATTCACTAATTCGAGCGAATATTTCAGCGTAGACTCGTTGATGAATTAGTTTTTCTGCTTTATGTTTGAACTCTTTATTAGTAAACAATAATTGAGACATTACCTTTTTATTTATTTTGTTTTCAATAATTAACTCTTGGTTTGTTAGTAACTGTAATTCAAATTTTAGTTTATTATCATTTTCATACAACTCGCTAACAATATCATCCGCACTTAAAACACAATATCCTCGATTTCTTAAGTACAGGCTAACTGCACTTTTCCCAGAACCAATTGATCCAGTAATAGCCACTTTTATTCTTTTTACTTCTGACAATGTTGACAATAGTATGTACCTCTTGTGTTTATTTTAATTTTGGTAATTGGCCTTTGGCAAGTTTTGCAGATTGATTGTTGATGGACCATCAACTTTTGTTGAAAAAGACCATTCACACCTAAGGATGAAGTATATGAACGAATTGTTGTTCCACCCATCGCAGTAGCTTCATCTAATATTTTTCTTGTAGAATTAATAAGTTTTTGACATTTAATAGTACTTAATTGATTGCATTTGGTACTAGGATTAATTTTTGCATCAAATAGAATCTCGTTGGCGTAAATATTTCCAATTCCAGTAATAATGCTTTGATCTAGAAGCACTGTTTTTATTGGAACTGATTTATGACTAAATATTTTCTTTAAGTAACTGCTTGTTAATCGTGAGTCACTGTATTCTAATCCTAATCGATTAAGTGATGCAGAATCAGTAAGGTGATGAACGATTTCTAATCGTCCAAATTTCCTAACATCATGATAACTTAAATATCGATTTGATTTCAATTTGAAACCTATATGAATGTGTTTGCTGAAAACTTCTTGGTCCGTAATATAAAACTTTCCTTCCATTCTTAAGTGTACAATTAAATAGCAAGAAGTCATCTTGAAAACAAGGAACTTTCCTCGGCGATGAAACTCTAAAAATACCTCATTGACTAAACGTTTCTTACATTCTTCTACACTTCCGTTAATGATGTTATCATATAGGACTTTAACTTCAATAATTGTGTCATTCTTTATTTGATTTGCTAAAGTATCAACAACTGTTTGTACCTCTGGTAACTCTGGCATCTTAAACCTCGTACCAGTTTATGCCAACTCCACTACTTACATCAAGAGGGACTTTAAGTTTGACAATGTTTTTCATGGTATTAACGACTAATTCTTTAACTTGTTTCATTTCACTTTCTTTGACTAATAAAACAAGTTCGTCATGGACTTGTAGTACTAGTTTTGTATCCAAATGTTTTTTCTTTAGTTGATCACTAATTTTTACCATAGCTAATTTAATCAGATCTGCAGCACTCCCTTGAATAGGTGCATTCATAGCTGCTCTTTCAGCCCGTTGTTTAACAACAAAGTTCTTATCATTAATTTCTGGAATGTAACGACGCCGATTAAAAATTGTTTTAACATACCCGTGTTCTTTGCAGTAATCAACAATACTGCTCATGTAATCTGATATACCATCAAAAGCTTCTAAATAATTAGCAATGAATTCATGAGCTTGAGAAGGTGTTATTGATAACTGTTCCGATAAACCAAAATCAGAAATTCCATAAATAATTCCAAAGTTGACAGCTTTAGCATTCCGTCGCATCAACGATGTAATTTCATCATCTGGTTGGCATCCATAAATCATCTGAGCAGTCATGGTATGAATATCGACATGGTTGTTAAAGGCATCAATCATGTGCTCTTCATTCGCCATGTGGGCAAGGACTCGTAGTTCAATTTGCGAATAATCGACAGAAAGAAATTGATAACCTGGATCCGCAACAAAAACTTTTCGAATCTGTTTTGTTTCTTCATCACGAACGGAGATATTTTGTAAATTAGGTTCTAATGAACTTAATCTTCCAGTTTGAGCAGTTGTTTGAGAAAAACTCGTGTGAACTCGTCCTTCTTCTGTAATGTATTTTTGTAAACCTTGTGTATAGGTACTATAAAACTTCTGATATTTTCGATAATCTAAAACTAAATTAATAATTGGGTGTTTATCTTTTAATCCTTCTAAAACATCTACAGCTGTACTCTTCTTGCGTTTTGACGGTAATTGCAGTTCATCAAAAAGAACAACGCTGAGTTGTTTTGGTGAATTAATATTAAACTCTTTGCCTGCATAATCATATATTTGTTTAGTTAACCCATCGACAATTGCGAGTGTTTCATCAGATAGTTTGATTAATTCTTCTTTCTCGATTTTAATACCTACGATTTCCATGTCAACAAGGATTTCTATTAGTGGTAACTCCATCTCATCATAAAGTTCATCTAAGTCGTTTGCTATTAAGAAATCATGAAGGGAATCAAATAATTTAGTAGCGTGTTGACATAAATGTAGCAGGATATCTTTTCGATCATTTGATTCTGGCCATAACTGATAACTATCTAGTAACTTATCAATTGAGGTAATATTTGAATCCACAAGATACGCACAAATCAATAAATCATCGTTGAAACCTTCTGGTGTAAAACCCATTTTCTTTAAACTATGATATAGTTCTTTCGAATAAATACCTTTTTTCATGTAATTACCATTAATGAGCTCTTTGAAGTTACTATTTGTTTTAGCATCCTCGATATCGATATAACTGACATGTTTATCATAAGCAACAATAAATCCATCAACTGTTGCACTATATCCCTGTCCATCTAAAACATAGGGGCATATAATAACTTCGTCTTTAACAAAAGATTTGGAAAATTCTTCAAAACGAAGAGTTTGCTCATCCGTTTCACTTTGTGATTCAAGACGTTTTAACAACGAGTTCATATCATATTGCCTAAAGAATTTGCTAAGTAACATATTATCTTGTTCGATTACACACTCTTCTAATTCGATATCAATCTGAACATTAGTTATAATGGTAGCTAATGTTTTACTTAAGTAAGCAATTTCTTGACCTTCAATTATTCTCTCTTTCAGTTTACCTTTTAGTTCATGGACATGTTGGTATAAACCATCTAAAGTCTGATACTCATTTAACAGCTTCATGGCAGTCTTTTCACCTACCCCTTTTATTCCAGGAATATTGTCTGCGCTATCACCCATCAGACTTTTTAGTTCAATTACTTGATAAGGTTCAAGTCCATAGTTCGTTTTAAGAACATCAAGATTAACTTCTTCCATTTCAGATATTCCCTTTTTCATCAGCAAAACACTGACGTGCTCATTGATTAGTTGCAACATGTCTCTATCAGACGTCAAAATAACCACTTCTTTGTCACTAAATTTCTGTGATAACGATCCTATAATATCGTCAGCTTCATATCCACTGATTTCTAAACGTTTGATAACAAAGTGATCTAAATAACTACGAACTAAAGGAAATTGAGAAATAAGGGATTCATCAACTTCTTTTCGGGTTCCTTTGTATTCAGTGAATAATTCATGACGAAATGTTTTGTCTCCAGTATCCCATGCAACTAAGCAATAGTTTGGATTGATAATTTCTAATGCTTTGGTCATCATATTCGCAAAACCGTAGACAGCATTGGTAGGTTGTCCCTGTTTTGTGCTCATCCGTTGTGACATTGTCGCAAAATATGCTCTAAAAACAAGAGAATTCCCATCTACTAAAAGTATCTTTTCCATCTATTCTATCCTATCTAAAAGAGAAATATGTTCTCTTTGCTTTCTTTTTCTTAAATCTTTCTTAATTATTCTATCATCTATCCATGATTCTAACCACAAGCACAAAAAAGTACTGATAAGTGCAAAAAACAAATTGATTAACAGAGTTGTACTCGCAAATTGAATGAAAGAGATTTTAACCATTTTAAAGATTACTTTAAAAACATAGGTTCCACTGTGGTAAAACAGAACAGTAAAAATCATAGAAACTGATTTTTCAAGCAATGAATCACCGAAACGCTTTATGAGACTATCGACAAAATAAGCTAAAAGAATACTCATAACAAGTGGAATTAAATTGGAATTAAGTGTTGATAATTCCAACACAACTCCCATAATTATTGCAAGTATAAACTTGTCTTTTTTCATGTGACGATAAGCTAATAAGTAAAATACGCAAAGTGATAAAGACGACTCAGTAGCGAAGCTAAATCCGAAGATTTTCATTAGTAACTGATTTACAAAAGCCTCAATCACCATGATGACTAATAAAACTATGACACTGTTTCTCACTTTAATCATCTTTACTTACCACCATAACATAATTAAAGTCGGAAAAATTTACTGAAGGTTTAACTTTTAGTATCACCGAAAAACTTGCTGACGATTGGCTAATTTCAGTTATTTGTCCAACACTTATTCCACTAGGAATTATTTTTCCTAATCCTGAAGTAATCACTTTTGAACCGATGGAAACAGCTACTGTTGAATCAAGTAAGCGAACCGAATAAGAATTTGTTTGGGGGTTATAAGATTCTAAAAGTGCTTCAACCGTAGTTGATTCATCAACGACAACTTTTAAAGCAAACTGATTGAGCCCTGTTTGAGATGACAATAATTTTACTACAGAAGAATCTTCATCCACTCGGCTGATTTGACCTACTAAACCTTGTGGTGTTATAACTGCCATGTGTAGTTGAATTCCAGCGTTTTCTCCAACATCTATTAAGACACTTTCATTAAATGATTGAGCACTACGATTAATTACTCTAGCAACTATTTCATGATTTTGTGTCATCGTTTCACGTAAATTTAATAATTGTTTAAGTTCCAAATTATCACGACGTGATTCAGCAAGTAAATCGATAAGTCGTTGTGCTTCAACCATGTTTTCTCTAAGCTTTTTGTTCTCTTGATAAGTCGAATTTAGGGAGACAAAGTCATTCACCGAATTTTTGACAACATTGATTGGATTATCAATCACCATGTATTTAATTCTCGAGAATGCAGTATAAAAATATAGATCCGCTTGTTGATAAAAAGAAGTCGGCTTTATCACTTGAAAGAAGATAGTAATACCAACTACCATGATGAATACAATTTTTAGAAATTTATTGAGTTTAGTTTTTTTGATCATAAGCCACCTATCTTTTAAACATTATAAGTCACAATACTAAAAAATGGAAGAACTACGAGTCTTCCATTTGAAACTGATTAAATTGATGCAAAATACTTAGATAACCACTTTTGGTTACAATTAGATGATCGATTAAAGGAATTCCCATCATTTTTCCGGCTTCTTGCAACGACTGAGTTACAACGATATCCATTTCGCTTGCAATTAAAGTTCCTGCTGGGTGGTTGTGAACTGCGATAAAGGAAGCTGCATGGTGTTTCACTGCCAAATTAAATATTTCGCGTGGATGAACCAGCGAGCGATCTAGTGTTCCTTTAAAAATGATCTCATGAGATATTATCTGCTGTGCAACATTAAGAAAGATGACTAGAAAACATTCTTGTTTTTCATACCCTATTTCATGTTGTAACCAATTGACAATCCCTTTCGAGTTTTCCATCACTGATAAATTTTTAGTTGATGCTCTCCCCATTCTTTTTGATAGTTCTAAAACTGCCATCAATTCCAATGCTTTGGCTTGTTTGATACCTGGTATCATCATAAAATCTTCTTGTGACATAAACCCTAATGTTGATAATCCATCACTTCGAATAATTACTTGGTGAGCGATATCATGAACTGTACTTTGTTTATTACCATGACGAAGTATCAACATTAATAATTCATGATCAGTTAATGAATCAACACCATACAAAGATGCTTTCTCACGTGGTCGAATATTTACAGGTAAATCTTTAATTTTCATTGACTATCCTTACTAGAGGTCTAATTTCCCCAGCTAAAACGAAACGTAAATATTGATAAAGAACCAGACTTGGACATCAAAATTTTATAGATTGCTGCTGCACCTGCTACAACGCCTAAACCAACGACTACTGTTCCCATGTATTCACCTCCTTGCTATTGAATAGTTAAAAACACTATTCTTTCCTAAAATCTTGTATAATAGCCTAAGGAGGATGAAAAATGAAATTATTTAACGAATATTCTTTAAGGACTATGACATTAAAAAACAGATTGGTAATGGCCCCTATGTGTATGTATCAAGTCGTTAAAGAAGATGGATTAGCGACAGACTTCCATTTTGCTCATTACGTATCTCGAGCAATTGGACAAGTTGGATTGATCATTGTCGAAGCTACAGGTGTCACACCAAATGGTAGAATTACAGATAACGATTTAGGTTTGTGGAATGATTCGCAAATTGAACCACTTAAAAGGATTGTTGACGCTGTTCATGAACAAGGTTCGAAAATAGCAATTCAGTTATCACATGCTGGGCGTAAATCAATGACAAAAAATTGTGAACATTTTGCTCCTTCTGTGCTTGAGTCTAATCAAAATTATATGCCATACAAAGAAATGTCAAAAGAAGAAATTCATGAGATCATTACTGACTTTAAAGAAGCAGCAATTCGTGCTGATAAAGCCGGTTTCGATGGAATTGAACTTCATGGAGCTCACGGTTATTTACTGCATGAGTTTTTAAGTCCTCTGTCTAATCAACGAAGTGATGAATTTGGTAAAGACAGAAATTTATTTTTAAAAGAGCTCTTAAATGAAATTCATAGTGTATGGCCAAGAGATAAAGAATTATGGATTAGGGTTTCTGCAACAGACTATCATGAGAACGGACTGAAACCACAAGATGTTATTAACACTTTACTTGAAGTCAAAGATCAATTAGATTTAGTCCATGTTTCATCAGGTGGTGTCATTAGCACTAAGATACCTCTTAAAGATGGATATCAACTTGACTTAGCGAAAGAGATAAAAGAAAAAGTAGGCCTTCCTACGATTGGTGTTGGTTTGATTAATGATCCCAATCTCTTTATTAGTGCTTTAGAGGACGATTATTGCGACTTAGTCGCTTCAGGTAGAGAACTTCTACGCAATCCGTTTATCATGCTAGAAATGCTTAAAACGAATGATTTGAGTGATAAAATTCCTTTCTCTTACTATCGTGCCTATAAATAGACCTCATCGTTACCGATGAGGTCTTTTCTTTCTTATCTTCTTCTAAAGAAATCAGGAATAGAATGATCTTCTTCAGTTTCTTCAAATAGTTCTTGTGGTTCAATGTGTTTAGTAACCGTTGTTTTAAATCCGATAGGTTCTTTTTCAGCCTGAACTGGCATCTCAAAGCCTGTAGCGATAACAGTAACTATAATTGCATCTCCAAGTTGCTCATTAATCGCGACACCAAAGATGATGTCAATATCTCTTCCTGCACTGTGACGAATATGTTCAACAGCATCATGAGCATCATAAATAGTGATAGATTCTCCACCCGTTACATTAATAATTGCTTTAGATGCACCTTCGATTTGTGCTTCCAATAAAGGTGAGGTAATTGCATTTTGAGCTGCTTCAACAGCTTTCTCTTCTCCAGAAGCCATACCAATACCAATCAAAGCTGTTCCTTGATTTTGCATAACACTCTTAACATCAGCAAAGTCTAAGTTAATTAGTGCTGGGACAGCGATCAAATCAGTAATCGTTTGAACCCCTTGTCTTAATACATTATCTGCTTCTTTAAAAGCATCTTTAAAAGGAATCCTTCCAATAACCTCTAATAGTTGGTTATTAGAAACTACAATTAATGAATCTGTATATTGTTTAAGTTGTTCAAGACCTTCTTCAGCTTGGCTCATACGACGTTTACCTTCAAAACTAAATGGTTTAGTTACAATAGCCACTGTAAGAGCACCCGACTCCTTAGCTGCTTTCGCAAATAGTGGAGCTGCTCCTGTTCCCGTACCACCACCTAAACCAGTTGTAATAAACACCATGTCAGCGCCTTTTACAGCCTCTCTGATTTCATTTTCACTTTCTTGTGCAGCACGTCGTCCATTTTCTGGATTACCACCTGCCCCTAGACCATCAGAACCTAAAATCAATTTGTTTTTTACAAGTGAAACATTTAACACTTGCAAGTCTGTGTTTGCTACATAGAATTCAACACCTTGAAGGCCATCATCAACCATACGATTAATCGCATTATTCCCAGCACCACCGATACCAAATACTTTTATTTTTGCTACTTGTTGATACATATCTAAATTATTCATCGTGCTAACCTCCGCTATTTGTTTTGATTAAAAATAGTTTTTAATCGTTTAGTTATGTTATTTTCTTCTTGTTTGTTTTGTGATACTTCTAAGTCTTTGTGTTCATCAACACTATCTTGTTTATACACTTGCCAGTTTCTATGATCGATATTATTATAGAAAGTTCCTAGCATCGCAACTAATGAACCGTCTCTGGCACCCAATGTACTAGGTAAGTAATTGTCAACTTGGCAATTAAGTTCCTTGGTTAAACGATGACTAATTCCTTTAATCATAGACCCTTCACCTACTAAAACAAATCGAGCTTGATTCGTAGAAATAATATCTTGACATGCTTCTTTTATAGTCTCAATAAATTCATTAATGTCATCACCAACCACATCCATTAAATCTTGTTGAGAACAAGTATAGTTCTTTTTATCTTTTGACCATAAGCAAATTGGGTCAGTATGAATAATCTTTGCATTTAAGTCGACATTGTTGAACATCAGTTTGACAGCAACTTCATATGGAATTTCAAACATTTTTGCAATTTTTTGAATCCATTTCTCTAAAGAAACAGTAATGACTTCACTATGAATTAAGCGCCCTTTATAAAATAGTCCCAATGTCGAAGCTTGTCTCTCAACTTGTATTGCGACGATGTATTCTTCATTATTAACATCATAAAGAGATGCTTCCTTACCAACAGCAATTTGATCGACGCAAACATCTAGAATTTCCAAACCTGATTGCTCAACAATGCTTGCCAGCTGATAAACAATATTTCTGTTTACGTAATAGAGGTCTGTTTCAGCAAACAAACGCCCCGCCTTTTCATTCAGCGGAACTTTATAGACATGCACACCATTTACTTTATAACGATAAATTTCAGCATTAATTAGTTCCATATTCTCTACTGATTTTTGATTGAGAGCTAAACGATAGAGTTTCTCAATATTGTCTTTTAGAATCCTATTGAGTGGATCATTAATATCGACATGTAAAGAACGATTAATCCGTTGCAAATTAAAAGACGGGACAACTAATAAGACTCGTGTTACTTTAATTTTTACATTTTTTTCAATATTGGCAAGAGCCTTCTTGATGGCTTCGACAATGGAAGTTTGTGATACTATTTCGTTATTGACGATAGAGGTGTGAGGGACGCGTTCGACTTTTAGAATATACAAACGGCCGTTATGTAATTCACCGACCAAAATTCGTATCTCATGATCTGCGACTTGCAAAGTAGCATAGATTTCTTTTCTCATGAGCTCCTCCTTCACTTCTTTCTTATAATATCATAAAGTAGTAACAGTTGAAAGAAAATAAGCACAAATCATGGCGAAAAACAATACGATATTTTCCTATCGATCTCCTCTCTTTTTTTGCTTTTTTACTTTACAAATTTCTTTCTTTGAGTTATTATGTATTGGCACTTGAAATGGTGGTCGTGGCGAAGTTGGTTAACGCACCGGGTTGTGGCTCCGGCACGCGCGGGTTCAAGTCCCGTCGATCACCCCATTTGTAAATTTCGGAACTCGTAAGAGTTCTTTTTTTGTTTACACAAAAAAAGAATTAACCGAAGTTAATTCTTATCCGACTACTTGAATAGTATCTCCACCTGGACCAGCAGTATTTCCTAAATAATCAACGATAGCATTTCTTTGTTCTTGATTGCTTGGTTTACAAAGTTTAACTGATTTCGCTTCTTTATTAACAAGTGCTTCAGCAAGTCCTGAACAGCCCGGATAACCACAAGCACCACAGTTATAACCTGGTAGAAGTTCTGCAACTTGTGCGAGTCGATGATCTTCCATTACATAGAAGACTTGGGATGCTACCGCTAAGACCAATCCTAGGATTGCTCCTATTAACCCTACTATGCCCATAGGAATTAAAATTTCATTCATAGTATCTTCCTTTCTTAGTGACCTTGATGATCACAACTTATATCACTACACGATTTACACTCTATTAATGCATCTGAGCATCCTTCTGGTACAGGTGTTAACCCATTTTCAGAAAGTGAATAGCTATAAAAAACAGAGATTGTAAAGATGACAACTAATGCAATAAGGAGTTCCATTAAATGATTCCTGCAAGTCCACCAAATGCCATAGCCATAACAGCCATTGTAATTAAAGCGATTGGTGCACCTTTCCATGCTATTGGTGTCTCTGAACTATCAAGACGTTCTCGAATAGCCGTAAATACAACCATAATAAGCATGAATCCAAGTGGAACTGCTATAGAATATACTAGCATTTCAGCCCAAGAAAATCCATTCTTTATATTTTCTAACGCTACAAATAAGACAACGCAGTTTGTTGTAATCAAAGGGAGAAAGATTCCTAATGCCTTATACAGAGCAGGAGAAGTTTTCTTTAAAAACAACTCTACAAATTGAACAAAAGCAGCAATAACTAATATGAACACTAATAAGTCCATATAAACAATGTTTGCTTTTACTAGTATGAAGTGGTAAATTGCGTAAGTCATTACGGAAGAACCGAAAATAACAAACATTACCGCTAAGCTCATACCAATAGCGTTGCTCATCTTTTTAGTAGTTCCAAGAAGTGGGCACATCCCCAAAAAGTTATAAAGAACAACGTTTTCAATAAAGATAGCTGCGAAAGCTAGTGTTAATAATTCACTCATTACTTAACCCCCTTTACTTTAGCATTTTTATGATTGGTGTAAGCAACAGAAGCAGCAATTACTAAAGCAAACGTGATAAATGCTCCAGCAGGTGTCCCAAACGTGTTAATTGTAAATCCCTCAGGAATTAGTTGAATATCAAATATCGTTGCTAAATTTAGAGGATTATATAAAGATAGATGTCCTGAAGAAAATACTTGGCGGATTAAAGAAATCACAAGGATTACAAGTGAATAACCAATTCCCATGCCAAGACCGTCTAAAGCTGAATCAACAGGGCCATTCTTGCTAGCAAAAGCTTCAGCACGTCCTAATATAATACAGTTGACAACAATTAATCCTAAGAAAGTACCTAGTGCATCGTAGATAGATGTAACATAAGCATGTAAGAACATTTCTACCACTTTAACAAGTGTGGCAATGACAACGATATACACAGGAATACGAATCTCTTTCGGAGTAATATTTCTGATCAATGAAATAATGACATTACTAGCCACTAAAACAAAAATTACAGCCAATCCCATTCCCAAAGCGTTGTTAATATTTGTTGTAATTGCTAAGGTTGAACATAGCCCAATCATTAGTACTAAGACTGGATTTTCTCTTAAGAAACCAGCAGTCAAGATACTTTTTTTGCTCGGTTTATTTTGACTCATATTAACCTCCAATTTTTTCTACAGCTAATTCAATAGCAGCATTTAGTGCGTGAAAGATACTCTTCGAGTCAACTGTTGCACCTGATGCAGCATCCACTCCTGCTGAACCACTCGCAAAACTAATTCCTTTGAACGAATCAAGATAAGCTTCTTCACTAGCAGGTGTTCCATATTCATCACTATTGACAAATTCGACAATGGAAATTGAGTCCACTGTTTTGGTATCGATATTTAAAACAATTTTAAAAGTATTGTCTCCTTCAAATCCTTCAGCAGTGGCTTCAAAAGTTAAAAGAGAACCTTCTTCATTGGTTAAAGTTGCTGTACCATCAGTAAATTCTGAAGTCTTAAATTCAGGTTCTTTTTCAGGCTCAAGTTTGTCTGCTCCAAGTTCAATCGCAATAGCATTCAGAACATGCATTAAACTCTTAGAATCAACAGTCGCTCCACTTGAAGCATCTGCCTTAACTTCTGATCCCTTTAAACTAAACCCTATAAATGTATCTAAATAAGCTTGTTCACCTGCAGAAGTACCATAATCATCACTATTAATAAACTCTACAACAGTAATCGCTTCAACTCTCATGGTCTCTGTGTTGACAACAACATCAAATTTATTAATTCCTTCAAATCCTTCACCAGTTGCAGTAAATGTTGTTAAATTTCCTTCAACTTTTTTATCAACAATTGTTCCTTCTGTATATTCTGAAAGAACTAAACGATCGTCTTTAGGTTCATCCACAGGTCCACCTGTATTTCCTGTTAAAGAATTAAAGACAGANNGCTTTTACTCCATCGCTACTAACTGTTGCTCCAGATACAGCAGGAATACTGTCTGTTGTAGACTTACCTGCATACTCATCGGCATAAGCCGTTTCATTCAACTTCATTCCATATCCAGGTGTATCATTGATTTGCAACATTCTAAATTTTGCGTTACTACCATCAACATTGTATCCAAGAATAAATGTAATTGGTGCAGCATATCCTTTTCCAGTTGCTTTAAAAGCATACGCTATATCATCAATCTTATACGCTTCCAAAACATACCCATCTGCATCTGCAGTAAATTCCACTTTTTCGATGGACTTAGCATCTGGATACAAATCTTTATACGCTTGTGTTTCTTTTGAACCCGCATTTGCTTCAATGACTGGATAAGTCATTTGATTAACTAATGCTAAGAGTCCTGTTGCCAATGCAGCAACAATTGCTAAAAACAATGTTAATTTCAGTGCATTATTTCCTTTTTTCATCTATTTACCTCCAAAAGTATCCAAAGCTAATTGGACTGCTTTTTGAACAGACTTAGAAGTGAATGTTGCCCCGGTTGATGTATCAACTGTCGATACATCACTTAATCCTTTAAAGGAATCTAAGAAGTCAGGTTTGGTCGCTGGATCTGAATATCCCTCAGAGTCGACATTCTTATCAAAGACCACTTTGTCAACCTTACCATCGGTAATAGTTACCGTGATAACGTTATTGACACCATTGGCAAATCCATTCGATTCAATTGTATAAACTTTTGAACTTCCTTCTTCTTTTTCATTAACAACAAAGAGTTTGTCATCTTTCAATGTAGAAGCTACTGCCTCTTTCATTGTGTTTCCAATTAGTAAACTTGTTAAACCAAAGACTACTAATAATATTGCCAGTGAACTTAATGCTTTCTTTTGAACTTTAATTAGATTTCCAGCTAATAGATAATCAATTAAAGGAACTAGCATGTTCATAATTAAAATCGAGAATAAAACCCCTCCAGGCGTATTAGCTAGTAGACGGATTAAAACAGTTATAAATCCTGCTCCAGATGCATAAATAGCACGTCCTACTGGATGTAATGGCGAAGTTACGGGATCGGTTAACATAAAGACTGCCGCAAACATTGCTCCACCTGTAATGACATGGAAAACTCCATATATTAAGTCCATACCACTTGCTACAGCAATAATTGTAGTAATTCCAAAAATCGTTCCGATATAGAAAACAGGTATTCTCCAATCGATGACTTCTCTAATGACTAACACAACACCAATAACAAGGAGCAAAAGAAATGATGTTTCACCCATTGCCCCTGGATGCCATCCAGTCAGTAATCCGGTTAATCCACCAAATTGCTCAACAAAAACATCAAATCCACCTGGTGCAATTGCCCACGCTTGCGCATTCACCGAAGAGATTGGTGTCGCTGAGGTTGACATGTCCGCAACTGTTCTTGCTCCAAAAGCTGTCAACATCACAGCACGCCCTACAGCTGCAGGATTAAAGATATTATGTCCAAAACCACCGTATAATAATTTCCCTAATACAATTGCTACAACAGTACCGATGACCATTGCATAAACAGATGTATTAATAGACAATGTAAAGAAAAGTATCAAGACAGTTACCCATGGATAGCTGCTTAATAAGAATTTCTTGACATCTTTCTTATAGAATTTTGCCCAGACAAATTCAATGATCAAAGATGTAGCTAAGGATGCCCCTAGAAGTGCTAAGGCATGCACTACATAGCTCATACCATATTCAGTACCATAATAAACTAATGTAAAGACTAAAACAGCTAATAATGCTAGTGTTAGTTCATTCATTATTTGTAAAGTTGTTCTTCTGGTTTTAATACTAGGAGACACACGATATTTAAAATTCATTGTACGTTCCCCCTATTTTCTAAGTCGTAGTGCACTTTTTGCACGACGAACATTTTCAGTAACATCTATTTTTGATGGACAGACATACGTACATAATCCACATTCAATACATGAATTCGCATCTAATTTTGCCATCATATCCAAGTTCTTAGCTTTTTCTGCGTCTTGAATTTTAACAGGCATCAATCCTGCTGGACAGTGGTCAACACAAGATCCACAACGTAAACAAGCGATTGGATCAATTTTTTCTTCAATAATTACTGTTAAAGCATTTGTTGTGAAGTTAACCGTTACTTGGTCATGAATCATGGCTTTTCCCATCATCGGTCCACCGTGCAACACATGCACAGCATCTGTCACTAATCCACCACAAGTATCAAGTACATCTTTTAGAGGTGTCCCTAATTTAACTTCAACGTT
>LFRM01184706.1_pt1 | contig 16952 bp, 12 predicted proteins | sample 618341 | NCBI WGS metagenome assembly LFRM01 (sample SAMN03654438, study PRJNA283298) | anaerobic digester metagenome | isolation source: pool of bioreactors CSTR01a, CSTR02a, and CSTR03a thermophilic anaerobic... | place: Denmark: Kgs. Lyngby | collected 2014-05-21 | reverse complement strand
GCCAATACACAAAAGAAGATATCCGACAAGTTGAAATAGTATATCACTTGGTTAAAGATAAAGGTTTGACACTTGAAGGTGCACGCCGGGCATTGAAATCGAAAAAATCAGAAGTAGAAAAACGTCTCGAATTATTGGAGCGATTGCAAGACCTAAAAAAAGAACTCCTTTCGATTGAAGAAGAATTTGATCGTCTTCACGAACAACAAAAATATTCCAAAACTCAATTAGAAAATTAAACATGAAAAAAATTCCCATTTTATTTTTACTTGCTTTCTGCCTCTCGTTATTTTCACGAACCCCCACAGGAAAGGTCAACACCGCACCAATGCCACACCTACCCCACAACAAGCCTAATCAACAAAGGATTAAAGTTGGCGCCGAACAAACCGATCGGTATTTTCCTTTACTGCAAGGAAAACGTATAGCCGTTTTATCCAACCAAACCGGCATGATTGGTAATGAACACCTGGTAGATCTGCTAAAGCGAAACCATTTCGATATCGTCGGCATTTTTTCTCCTGAACATGGTTTTCGCGGAACTGCCGACGCAGGTGAACATGTAGCGAATTCCATCGACGAAAAAACAGGAATTCCTATTTGGTCACTGTATGGAGGCGAAGGCGGGAAACCTTCCGCAGAAAAGATGAACCTTTTTGACGTGTTGGTTTTTGATCTACAGGATGTCGGAACGCGCTTTTATACCTATTATATCACAATGGCACGTATGATGGATGCCTGTGCAGCCTCAGATAAAAAAATGATTGTGCTCGACCGCCCCAATCCGAACGGTTTTTATGTGGATGGACCACTGCTGGATATGAAGTACAAATCGGGCGTGGGATGGCTACCGATTCCGGTGGTTCACGGTATGACGCTAGGCGAACTGGCATTGATGATCAATGGCGAAAAATGGATGCCCGACGGGCGTACATGTGATGTAACTGTTGTTCCGTGTGAAAATTATACCCATCAATCGTTGTACGAGTTGCCCATTCCTCCGTCGCCCAACTTACCCAATATGCATGCTATTTATCTTTATCCCTCAACCTGTCTTTTCGAAGGCACGGTGATGAGTCTCGGTCGAGGAACCCCATTTCCTTTTCAGGTTTATGGGCATCCAAATTATAAAGGATCTACTTTCTGTTTCATTCCGAGAAGCATTCCCGGTGCAAAAAATCCTCCTTTTCTCAACCAAAAATGTTGTGGTGTTGATCTGAGAAATATTCCTGACGAACAAATACGAAAAAACGGCTTTGATCTTTCGTATATCATCGACGCATACAACAATTTGCAAATCGGTGAATCATTTTTTACTCCTTTCTTCGAAAAATTGATCGGCGTTGATTATGTGCGAAAAGATATCATCGCAGGGAAATCGGCCGAAGAAATCAAAAAGAAATGGTATGATGATGTACAGAAGTTCAAAGAACAACGCAAAATTTATCTTCTTTACGAAGAATAAAACCTCACAGCCGTATGTAATAGAAGATGCGTTTCAATGAAGCGCATTTTTTCATACCTTTGCACTTCAAATGAAATGACTTATGAATATAGCAAGTAAATACAATCCATCCGAAGTAGAAGAAAAATGGTATCGCTATTGGTTGGAAAACCGATATTTTCATTCAGAGCCCGATGAACGTGAACCCTATACAATTGTCATTCCTCCTCCAAATGTGACAGGGATTCTGCACATGGGGCACATCCTTAACAATACGATTCAAGATATCTTAATCCGTAGAGCACGCATGAAAGGGAAAAACGCTTGTTGGGTGCCGGGAACCGACCACGCTTCAATTGCTACTGAGGCCAAGGTGGTAGCCAAACTCGCATCGCAGGGGATCAAAAAAACGGATCTCACTCGCGAAGAATTTCTGAAACATGCTTGGGAGTGGACGCATGAACACGGAGGAATTATTCTTGAACAATTGAAAAAACTGGGCGCTTCCTGCGATTGGGACAGAACCTGTTTCACTATGGACGAAATACGATCCAAAAGTGTCATCAGGGCTTTTTGTCATTTGTACGACAAAGGGAAAATATACCGTGGTGTACGAATGGTTAATTGGGATCCACAAGCGCTTACCGCTCTATCGGACGAAGAGGTAATTTACAAAGAACAAGAGGGTAAACTCTATTATTTGCGATACAAAATAGAAGGAGAAGATGGTTATGCCGTAGTCGCCACTACACGACCGGAAACAATTCTGGGTGATACTGCGATGTGTATTCATCCCAATGATCCCAAAAACGCCCATCTGAAGGGGAAAAAAGTGATTGTCCCGCTTATCAATCGTGTCATACCCGTCATTGAAGACGAATATGTGGATATGGAATTTGGTACGGGATGTCTGAAAATTACCCCGGCACACGATGTCAACGACTATATGCTAGGGGAAAAACATCAACTTCCGATTATCGATATTTTCAATCCCGACGGTTCTCTCAACGAAAACGGAGCCATGTATGCCGGAATGGATAGATTCGCCGTACGCGAGAAAATCGTAGAAGATCTTCAAAAGGCCGGATTAATCGAAAAAATCGAACCCTATATCCATAAAGTAGGCTTTTCTGAAAGAACAAACGTACCCATTGAACCTAAACTCTCCATGCAATGGTTTCTTGAAATGAAAGATCTTGCCAAACCTGCTCTTGAAGCCGTAGAGAACGATGTCATCAAATTCTATCCTCCAAAATACAAGAATGTTTATCGCCATTGGATGGAAAATATTAAGGACTGGTGCATCAGCCGACAATTGTGGTGGGGACATCAGATACCGGCCTACTATCTACCAAAAGGCGGGTTTGTTGTTGCAGAAACCAAAGAAGAAGCTTATCAAAAGGCATTGAAAATAGTGGATTACCCCCTTTCGATCGATGATTTGAAACAGGACGAAGATGTGCTTGACACCTGGTTCTCTTCCTGGTTATGGCCAATTTCGGTTTTTGATGGAATTCTCCATCCCGACAATGAAGATATCAACTATTATTATCCAACCAACGATCTGGTGACGGGTCCCGACATTATTTTCTTTTGGGTAGCCCGCATGATTATGGCCGGATACGAATTTCGAAACGAAAAATGTTTCGAAAATGTATATTTCACAGGCATCGTACGTGACAAGGCCGGGCGAAAAATGTCCAAGCAGCTGGGAAATTCTCCCGACCCTCTCGAGCTGATAAATACCTATGGCGCCGACGGCGTTCGAATGGGTATGCTGCTTACCACTCCTGCGGGCAACGATCTTCTATTCGACGAATCGCTCTGTGAGCAAGGTCGTAATTTTAACAACAAAATATGGAATGCTTTTCGTTTGGTAAAAGGATGGAAAGTAAGGGACGATATTCCTCAACCCACTACTGCGGCAATTGCTATTCGCTGGTTCGACAGCACGCTCTCCAAAGCAATTGTCGAGTTGGACGATTTGTTCTCAAAATATCGCCTTTCCGAAGCATTGATGGTGGTATACCGACTCTTTTGGGAGGAATTTTCATCATGGTATCTCGAGATTGTCAAACCGGCCTACCGACAACCTATCGACAACAAAACCTATGATGCCACGCTAGCGTTTTTTGACGCCCTCTTGCGCCTTCTTCACCCTTTTATGCCTTTTATCACAGAAGAACTGTGGCAGGCACTGAGTGATCGCAAACAAGNNAATCTCACTTCTATCGAAAACGTTCAAAAGAAAAAACCGGGATCCGTCGGATTCCTTGTAGGCACTACCGAGTTTTCTATCCCTTTGTCCGATAAAACAAATGTAGAAACCGAACTGAAAAAACTGAATGCCGAACTGGAATATCAAAAAGGATTTTTAAAATCGGTGATGAAAAAACTGAACAACGAGCGGTTTGTGCAAAATGCCAAGCCTGAAATTGTAGAAAACGAGCGCAAGAAAAAAGCCGATGCCGAAAGCAAAATCGCTCTATTGAAAGAAAATATTGCAGCTCTCGAAAAAACAAATTTAAAAAAGTAGAAAACGTTTACGCACCAAAAGATTAAAATTTCATTGATACCGATTCAGCCCGCCCTATTGCGGGCTTTTCTTTTTTATAACAAAATGGGAAAATTCAACATCGCCAAGAATGGAAACCTATTTGTGATTAAAACTGCAAATAGGGATTTAAGCGCTCAATGTCTTCGGCAGTAAATTCATCAAGCAATGCCAATTCGTTTATAGATGATATATTCCCTTTACGTCTGCGCAAATCGACAATGACTTTTACCTGCTTGTAATTGAGATAGGGATGACGAAGAAGTTGCTTGAATTCAAGCTTGTTTACAGCTATTTTGGTGTATTTTCCGTCAGTTTTTATGTAAGGATATATCTTGGCAAATAATTCATCGTCAATCCCGTACACTTCTCGTAGCTGATTTACAGAAACAAAACCACCCAACAAATTCCGATATTTTACAATACGCGAAGCATAAACGCTACCGATTCCGGGGATTTTTTTCCAATCGGCAGTATCGCTTTCATTTAAAAAAATGGTTTCACCCTCGGTGAGTTTCGTGTTGTCAAAAAAAGAACGTTCAAAAGATGAATCGATATCCGAATCCGACAAGCGTTTATCCGTATTCGACTGTTGATCCCGTAGACTTTTCTTTTCGGAATAAAATTGGCGATTTATTTTCCTTTCGTTGCCATTTGGGTCAACAATTTCCCGATCTTCAAACGAGCGCTGAAAATGTTCAAACTCTTGCACCAACGAATCGTTCTGCACGAGAATCTTTTTTTCGGAATTCTTCTTTAGCACACCATTCATCACTATAGTCAATACAATCAAAATCAATAACAAAAGAATGGCAATCCTTTCCCCTCTCTGATAATAAAAAAAGTCTTTCAAGCTCATCTTTCAAAGTGTAAATCCAACCGGTAAATGCTACACAAACACAAAGCAAAAAACCATAATGTGTAATTGAGTTAAAAATATTACTTTTGCGTTAATATGAAAAATTAAAAAACATCTAATTAAACTCAGAGACAAATATAGAAAATAAAAGTTTTCTCTTTTGTGGGTTTGTGATAAATTGTAACTTTGACAACGGATTTTCCCGAAAATAGGGCTATCATGGTTTTAAATTACATCTGGATCGCTTTTTTTATCATTGCTTTCGTCGTAGCCTTAGTGAAGCTTATTTTCTTTGGCGACATAAATGTCTTCACGGAAATCATGAATGCGAGTTACGATTCGGCCAAAACCGGGTTCGAAATTTCTCTGGGTCTTACAGGGGTGCTATCACTTTGGCTGGGTGTGATGAAAATTGGTGAACGTGGCGGTATGATAGAGCTTTTTTCTCGAGCTTCAGCTCCTTTGTTTTCAAAACTCTTCCCTCATATTCCTGAAAATCACCCGGCCTTTGGCTCTATCCTAATGAATGTATCGGCCAACATGCTGGGGCTTGATAATGCAGCTACACCATTTGGACTGAAGGCAATGAAAGAATTGCAAGAAATCAACCCAAAAAAAGACCAAGCATCTGACCCCATGATTATGTTCTTGGTAATGAATGCATCAGGACTAACTCTTATTCCTGTCACTATCATGGTGTACCGCGCTCAAATGGGAGCGGCCAATCCTGCAGATGTATTCATCCCGATCATGGTAACAACTTTTGCCGCCACCCTCGTAGCCGTAATAGCCGTTTGCCTGAAGCAAGGGATCAACATCTTTAACAGAGCCATCATAGGATTTTTCGGAATCATCATGGCAATAATTGCAGGAACAATTTTCGTTTTCCATTCCATGCCACAAGAAAAAATCAATATCGTTTCCGGTCTTGTGGCAAATATCATTTTGCTCACCATTATCGTTACTTTTATTTTGAAAGCAATGAGAAACAAAATCAATATTTTCGACGCTTTCATCGATGGCGCTAAAGAGGGATTCAAAACAGCCGTTACCATCATTCCCTATCTGATAGCCATTCTTGTGGGTGTGGGTGTTTTTCGCGCTTCAGGAGCTATGGATTTTCTTATGGAAGGGCTACAAAATATGATAGCATTTACCGGTATGGACACACGCTGGGTCGATGGAATACCTACTGCGCTCATGAAGCCTTTAAGTGGGAGCGGTGCTCGCGGAATGATGATTGACACCATGAAAACATTCGGAGCCGATTCGTTCGCCGGCCGACTTTCGGCAGTATTTCAGGGTGCAACCGATACAACATTCTATATTGTGGCGGTTTATTACGGGTCGGTCAATATAAAAAATTCGCGCTATACGGTTCCCTATGCGCTTTTAGCCGATTTAACCGGCGTTATAGTGGCAATTTTTGTTTCCTACTTGTTCTTTGGATAAAAATAGGCAAAAAAATCACGTTTAACGATCTAAAATAAATTCCAAAATGGCAATAACTTTTCAAGCAGAAAACATCGACTTCCCAAAAATAAAAAAACGAGCAACGACAAAATGGATGGAATCGGTGATCAATAAATATGGAAAACAAATTGGCGATATCTGTTACATATTTTGTAACGACGAAAAAATTCTAAAAATAAACCGCCAATTTCTGAATCACGACTTTTATACCGATATCATTGCTTTTGATTATTCCGATGAAAATAAAATATCAGGAGATATTTTCATTAGTCTTGAAACCGTTCTCTCTAATTCGCAACAGTATCAAACTTCCTTTGATGAAGAATTACATCGTGTCATGATTCATGGTATTCTTCATCTATGCGGGTTAAGGGACAAATCGGAAGACGAAATAAAAGAAATGAGAAAAGCCGAAGAAGAAGCATTACGTATGCTTAAGAAATTTCTCTCTATCTAGCTTATAATCAAAAGAATAAAATAAAATTTATTTTATTCTTGTTATTTCCCATTAACATAGAGTTACATGGATAACTCATTCTTTTTTAGTATCTTTGCATGTTTTTTAATAGGAAATGAATTTAAATTACGACATAATTGTTGTTGGAGCAGGACATGCCGGATGCGAAGCGGCTACCGCGGCAGCTAATTTGGGATCAAAAACATTGCTCATCACAATGAATATGAACAATATCGCACAAATGAGCTGCAATCCGGCCGTAGGAGGCATTGCAAAAGGGCAGATCGTGCGCGAAATCGATGCATTGGGAGGGCAAATGGGTATCGTGAGCGATCGTACTGCCATACAATTCCGTATGCTAAATCGATCGAAAGGACCTGCGATGTGGAGTCCTCGCGCTCAAAGCGACAGGATGAAATTCATCAGTACATGGCGAGAAATTATAGAGAATACGCCCAATCTCTATATGTGGCAAGACACCGTTACCGAACTTGTATTCAAAAACGGCGCTCTTGCAGGAGTAAAAACCCGCATGGGTGTAGAATTTACAGCAAAATGTGTTATACTTACCAACGGAACCTTTTTGAATGGTTTAATCCATATTGGCAAAGTTCAAATCAGTGGAGGAAGAGCATCGGAACCGGCATCATACGGAATAACGGAACAACTTCATTCGATCGGTTTTAAAACTGATCGAATGAAAACCGGTACACCTGTGAGAATAGATGGAAGAAGCGTCGATTTCTCTACTATGGAAGAACAAAAAAGCGAAAACGATTTTCATAAATTTTCCTATCTCCCATCTGTCAAACGTGAATTAAAACAACGAAGCTGTTGGATTACGTACACTTCGGAATCTGTTCACGAAGCATTACGCGAAGGACTAAAAGATTCCCCATTGTATAACGGACAAATAAAAAGCATTGGTCCTCGCTACTGTCCCAGTATAGAAACAAAGATTGTAACATTTGCACAAAAAACAAGCCATCAGTTGTTTCTTGAACCGGAAGGAGAGAATACAAACGAGTATTATTTAAATGGTTTTTCTTCTTCGTTACCCTTGCAAATTCAATTAAAGGCATTACAGCGTATACCTGCATTTAAAAACGTCCATATTTTTCGACCGGGGTATGCCATCGAATATGATTTCTTCGATCCAACACAACTTTATCCGACACTGGAAACCAAACCGATAAAAAATTTGTTCTTTGCCGGTCAAATCAATGGCACTACCGGATACGAAGAAGCCGCAGGACAAGGATTGATTGCAGGAATTAACGCACACATAAACTGTCATGGCGGCAAACCTTTTGTACTGCGCAGGGATGAAGCATATATCGGCGTCCTTATAGATGATCTGATCACAAAAGGCGTAGACGAACCTTACCGTATGTTTACTTCACGTGCAGAATATCGTATTCTGCTGCGTCAAGACAATGCAGATGAAAGATTAACGCAAAAAGGATACGATGTGGGTTTGGCAACTACCGAGAGAATGCAACTTCTTACAAGTAAAAAATCAGAAATAGAAAAACTTATCGATTTTGTGTCTCGTTTTTCCATCAAAGCCGATCGAATCAATCCTTTTTTGGAATCCCTGGGAACATCACCGCTTAAAGGAGGTACCAAACTTATCAATTTGCTTATGCGCCCGCATATAGAAATTGAAAACCTTGCCAACGAAATAGCACCACTTAAAGAGGTTTTAGACTCGATAAAAGATCGAAAAGAAGAAATCATAGAAGCAGCCAACATCGCTATAAAATACGGAGGTTATATCGAACGAGAACGTATGATGGCCAATAAAATAAAACGCCTGGAAGATATTCGGATAAAAGATAAATTCGACTACAATGAAATCCAATCGCTATCTACAGAAGCAAGACAAAAATTAACACAGATCAATCCTGAAACCATAGCTCAAGCAAGTCGAATCCCAGGAGTTTCGCCCAACGATATTTCGGTTTTACTTATATTGATGGGGCGATAAAGTTTATGTTCCACGTGGAACATTTAACATCCTTGCAAACAATTAATATGATATACACATGGATATTCAAACATTAGCAGCAGCTGTGCGCAACATCCCGGATTTTCCTGAAAAGGGAATACAATTTAAAGATATCACTACCCTATTCCAATCGGGAGAATATTTGAGCAGTTTGTCGGACATTATGTATGAACGATACAAAGACAAAGGAGTTACAAAAGTAGCCGGGATAGAATCTCGAGGTTTTTTCATGGGGCCGGCATTAGCTGTTCGCCTTCATGCAGGCTTTGTTCCTATACGCAAATTTGGCAAATTGCCATCTGAAACAATCGAAGAAAAATATCTCAAAGAATACGGCGAAGATATTATCGAAATACATAAAGACGCATTAAACGAAAACGACATTGTGTTGCTTCATGATGATCTTCTTGCAACCGGCGGAACAATGGCAGCTGCATATAGCTTGGTAAAAAAGCTTGGAGTAAAAAAAATCTACATTAATTTTTTGATTGAACTCGAAAATTTAAAAGGAAGAGCATTATTTAATGATGATGTAGAGATTGATTCTATCATAAAATTTGAAATCTAAGCAAATTATTCGCCAAACAACAAAATGGGGAATAAAGTAACTGGAAATCAAATTAAAAAAATCACAGAAAATCACAGAAAGAGAAGGTTGTAGATTAATCATAGATGACACAAGAAATACAAAATACATTAAAAATAATGCCGCATAGTCCCGGGTGTTACCAATTTATCGATAAAAAGGGGAAAGTAATCTACGTGGGTAAAGCCAAGGACCTAAAAAAACGCGTATCATCCTATTTCAATAAATATCATGAAAATCCCAAAACAAGAGTCCTGGTAAAAAATATTCACCGGATCAAATACATTGTTGTCGATTCCGAAGAAGACACATTCCTTTTGGAAAATAATCTAATTAAAGAACTAAAACCTCGTTATAATGTGATGCTTAAGGATGACAAAACATATCCTTACATCGTAATTAAAAACGAATATTTCCCTCGTGTATATAAAACCAGAAAAGTAGTGAAAGACGGTTCACCTTATTTTGGACCATACTCATCTGTTCATGCTGTTAATTCATTGTTGGATATATTTAGAAAAGTATACAAAATACGCACATGTAGACTGAATCTTACTCCGGATAATATTGCATCAGGAAAATTCAAAGTCTGCCTAGAATACCACATCAAGCGATGCAATGGTCCATGTGAAGGATTACAATCACTCGAAGATTATAACAAAAATATTGAAGAAGTAACAGAAATATTAAAAGGAAACGTATCTATAATAGAAAAAAAAATAGAAGAAGAAATGTTGCAATATGCAGAAGAATTACGATTCGAAGAAGCGCAACAATTAAAAGAAAAATATATACTCATTCGAAACTTCAGAGAAAAATCGTTAATTGTCAGCAATATCAACTATAATATCGACGTATTTGGTTATGAAGAGGATGAAAACTCAGCATATATCAATTATCTCCATGTTGTAAATGGATCAGTCAATCAAGCATATACATTTGAATACAAAAAAAAATTAGAAGAAACACCTGAAGAACTATTAGGTATGGGAATTATAGAAATGAGGCAACGTTTCGAAAGCGAATCAAAAGAAATTATAGTACCATTTATTCCCGACATTAAATTACATAACATTGAATACACAATACCCCAACGAGGAGACAAAAAGAAATTGCTTGAATTATCTCAAAAAAATGTTAAGCAATATAAAATAGATAAACTAAAAAAAGCAGAAATGCTAAATCCCGATCAACGAGCAACAAGAATATTAAAAACGGTTCAAAAAGATCTACAATTGAAAGAAATTCCATGGCACATCGAATGCTTTGACAATTCAAACATTCAAGGGACAAATGCGGTGGCTGCATGTGTAGTGTTCAAAAAAGCAAAACCCGCTAAAAAAGACTATCGCCATTTTATCATTAAAACCGTTACAGGGCCTGATGACTACGCATCGATGCAGGAGATAATCCATAGACGCTACTCACGGCTGCTTAAAGAAGGCTCTCCCCTACCCCAACTCATTGTAATAGATGGAGGTAAAGGTCAATTAAATGCTGCTGTAGAATCGCTCCAGAAAATTGGCCTTTATGGAAAAATCGCTATAATTGGCATTGCAAAGCGATTGGAAGAAATTTATTTCCCAAACGATCCGGTTCCTTTGTATTTGGATAAAAATTCGGAAACATTAAAACTTATTCAACAACTACGAGATGAAGCGCACCGATTTGGAATTACCTTTCATCGAAACAAAAGGAGCAAATCTCAAATTTCATCAGAACTCGACAACATAAAAGGAATTGGACCTCAAACAAAAAAGAAACTTCTCTCCCACTTCAAAAGTATAAAACGAATAAAAGAAGCATCGGAGGAAGAAATCATTGATACGATAGGAATGGCTAAAGGAAAAATTATCATCAATCACTTTAAAAATAATAATTGACATGCGTGTTTTAATCCAACGAGTAACAGAAGCTTCTGTCACTGTTGATCAAATGGAAAAAAGTAGAATAGAAAAAGGATTATTGGTTTTTGTAGGAATTGAAGATTCGGATAATGAAAAAGATATAGACTATTTATGCAAAAAAACGGCTAATCTGCGTATATTTGACGATGAAAATGGAATCATGAATAAGTCGGTAATCGACATTGATGGGGAAATACTTGTCGTATCGCAATTTACATTACATGCGAGTACAAAAAAAGGAAATCGTCCATCATATATTCGAGCGGCAAAACCTGATTATTCTATACCCATCTACGAAGAATTCTGCAAAAAATTATCACAAATGATAAATAAAGAAATAAAAACCGGAATTTTTGGTGCGTATATGAAAGTATCGCTCGTTAACGACGGACCTGTTACAATATGGATCGACTCAAAAAAACGAGAGTAAAACGACAACACAATACAGTAAAAAACAACAATGATAATATTTGATCTTCATGCATACATTAAGTAAATATCAAAAAGCATTACAAAATCATCCGTTTAATTTAAGCGATAGTCAAGTTTCAGAGAAAGCAAACCAAATTATTTCGGAAAATTTTGCTGAAAACAACAACATGAATACCTATAAATTTCTTTATTCATGTATCGATTTGACATCATTAAACACGACAGATACACGCGAACACATATGGAAAATAACACAAAAGGTAAACGATTTCGAAGGATCTAATCCGGAAATCGACAATATTGCAGCCATATGCGTATACCCCAATTTTGTTAAAACAGTAAATGAAGCTCTTACGGCAAACGTAAACATTGCTTGCGTAGCAGGAGGTTTTCCGTCGGCACAAACTTTTTCTGAAGTAAAGATTGCCGAAACGGCTTTAGCGGTTACACAAGGAGCCAACGAAATAGACATACCTATCAATGTTGGGTTGTTTTTAAATGAAGATTACGAAGAAATGTGTGACGAACTCACAGAAATTAAATTCGCATGTCATGAAGCACAACTGAAAGTTATCTTGGAAACAGGTGCATTGAAAACGGCAAATAATATTTATAAGGCGTCTATCCTTGCACTATATTCGGGTGCTGATTTTCTAAAAACATCTACCGGCAAGGAATATCAAGGCGCTACACCTGAAGCAGCATATCTTATATGTAATGCCATAAAGTCATATTACAAAAAAACGGGAGACAAAGTAGGATTTAAAGTATCAGGTGGAATTTCAACAATAGAAGATGCTGTTAAATATTATACAATTTTAAAGACAATATTAGGTAAAGACTGGTGCAACAAAAAACTGTTTAGAATAGGCACAAGTAGATTGGCTAACATTTTATTGGAAAAAATCGACAAATAAATTTTTTAGATAATCTTAAAAGAAGCTACACAACGTTGACAAAATGTCATAAACTTGTAGTAAAAACCATAAATAATGAATTGGCACAAATTTTGTCGCTTATAGTGTGGAGTGATTAAATAAATCGCTTATTAAAAAGTAAAAACCATAAAAAAAAGGAGGAAAAAGCTATGTTACCCACAAGAAGAATTGAAAGTTGGTTACCAAGTATCCCGAGTATTTTCAACGACTTTTTCGGAAATGAATGGTTGGAAACTGTAAATGCTAGAGTACCTGCCATTAACATTATTGAAAACGAAAATGAATTCTTGGTTGAAGTTGCTGCACCGGGATTGACAAAAGATGATTTCAAAATCAAGATTGTTGACGATGATCAATTACAGATCTCGTTTGAAAAGAAAGAAGAAAGCGAAGAAAGAGACAAGAAAGGCAATTATTTAAGACGCGAATTTTCGTACACCAATTTCTTGAGAACATTGTTGTTACCCGACAATGTTGACAAAGAAAAAATTTCAGCTAAAGCCGAAAATGGTGTTTTGCACATTAGTATTCCAAAAACAAAAGAAAGCAAGAAGACTAAAAAAGAAAAAGAAATTGAAATTAAATAATTGCTTCTCTTAAATTAAAAACAATGAGGGACGTTCGATTGTACTGAACGTCCCTCATTGTTTTACTCTAGTAATGTCGCACTTTTAAGTAAAACAAAAGATCTTTCATAAGCAATTTCAATTCGTCACTAAACGAAAAATCGGCAACCAATTCTCTGGCTTTTGACAAATATTCATCCATTTTGGCATATGCGTAATCTATACCTCCATTTTCTTTGGCAAAAGTTAGTAATTTATCAATATTTTGTAAAGAATAATCATGGCTCGTAATAATTTGAAGCATTTCGCGCGAAATATCCTCAGGAGCATGATCCAAGGCATAGATTAAAGGTAGAGTGATCTTTCCTTCACGAATATCACTCCCTGTAGGTTTGCCAATATCTACCTTATAATAATCGAAAATATCGTCTCTTATTTGAAAACAAATACCTAAATATCTCCCAAAATGTTCAAATATATCAATGGTTTTTCTATCGGCTCCTGCAGTAATAGCACCAATCTTTGTACAAGCTTGAAATAATGAGGCTGTTTTCTTATCAATCACATGAAAATATTCTTTTTCATCGATCAAAAATTCATTGGCAATAGCATATTGATTTAACTCTCCCTCAGATAATTTAAGACCTAATTCGGCAATAATTTCAATAATTTCGAAATTATGAGTTTTGATACTTTCTCGTAAAGCGGACGATAAAAAATAATCACCAACCAACACTGCCCGGCGATTGTCGAAAACTGCATTTACCGACGGTTGACGACGTCTGATCATAGACTCGTCCACAACGTCGTCATGAATCAAAGTAGCCATATGCAACAACTCTACCGTAACTGCACCATGATATGTTTCAGGTGTAATCTTTCCACAAGCCTTAGCAGCAAGAAAAACCAAAATAGGACGAATATGTTTCCCTTCACTTCGAAACGTATAATCCACAATATTTGCAATCCGTGGGTTATCATTCTTGATAGAACATTTTAAATACAGGTCGAATTGTTCCAGTTCTTCACGCAGAAAATCTTTTATTGCCTGATTTTGATCCATAATTACAATCTTCGAATACAAAATTAAAAATAATTCCTCTTAAAGCAACATTTATTTGTAACTTTACATTTCATTAAAACCTGTTTATCATATGAATAATAACAAACTTTTTCTTCTTGATGCATACGCTCTTATTTATCGGGCATACTATGCATTCATAAGAAATCCACGCATCAATTCAAAAGGTCAAAATACTTCTGCTGTTTTCGGTTTTGTTAATACACTGGAGGAAATATTGAGAAAAGAAAATCCAACACATATCGCAGTTGTTTTTGATTCACCGCTACCAAGTTTCAGACACATAAAATACGAAGAATATAAAGCTCAACGCGAACCGACACCCGAAGATATAAAAGCATCAATTCCAATTATCAAAGAAATTCTACAAGCATACAATATTCCCATTTTGGAAATTCCGGGATATGAAGCCGACGATGTGATCGGAACCATTGCAAAAAAAATGGCGACACAAAAAGTAAATGTATATATGATGACGCCCGACAAAGATTATGTACAACTCGTCGACGATCATATTTTTATATACAAACCCAGATATGGAAATAACGATTTCGATATTCTCGACAAAGAAAAAGTATTAGAAAAATATTCACTATCCCACCCTATGCAAATGATTGATATGTTGGCATTAATGGGTGATACATCGGATAATATCCCCGGATGTCCGGGAATAGGTCCCAAAACGGCACAAAAACTGTTGAAAGAATTCGGATCAGTAGAAAATATTCTTAACAATACCGATAAACTAAAAGGAGCAATAAAAAATAAAATAGAAGAAAACAAGGATCGGATTCTTTTTTCGAAATTTCTTGCAACAATTAAAACCGATGTGCCAATTGAAGTTAAAATTGAAGATTTCAAACGAAAAGAAATAGACGAAGAGGCTCTTAAAAGAATTTTTGAAGAATTGGAATTCAGATCATTGTTAACACGTGTGCTAACAAATGAATCGCAAAAAAAGGGAACAAAAAAACCGGTTCAAGGTATGCTTTTTGAAAATGAAACAACATTCGAAAACAACACAACAGAACCTCACAGTTTATCGGAAAATACTCCTTCTATCCATTCCACCCAACATACCTATAGAATGGTAAAAGAGGAGAAAAAACTCATTGAACTGTGCAATAAAATTTGCTCACAAAAATCGGTATGCTTCGATACGGAAACAACAGGTGTGAATCCACTCCTTAGTGAACTGGTAGGACTATCATTTGCATACAAAGAAGGCGAAGCATATTATGTTCCAATTGATGACGACCGGGAAAAAGCACAACAGAAAGTAGATATTTTTAGACCATTTTTTGAAGATGAAAAAATAGAAAAAGTTGGTCAGAATATAAAATACGACATCCTTGAATTGCGTAATTACGATATTCAGGTTAAGGGTAAGCTTTTCGATACGATGATTGCACACTATCTCATTAATCCGGAAATACCACACGGTATGGATTATATGGCTAAAATGTATCTCAATTATACAACCATACATATTGATGAACTAATCGGCCCCAAAGGGAAAAATCAAAAAAATATGCGTGATATAGATCAGGAAACCGTGTGTAAATACGCAGCCGAAGACGCCGACATTACATTAAAACTTAAAAATATTCTAGAAAAAGAACTCCGGGAAAACAAACTCGAGCAACTTTTCAATGAAATCGAATCTCCCCTTATTTATGTACTTGCAGATATGGAATGGACCGGTGTCAGACTCGATTTGGAAGCATTGGAACAACTGGCAGAAGAATACAGGAAAGAAATGAATCAAATCGAAAAAGAAATCATAGAGATGGCCGGTATCGAGTTCAATATCAACTCTCCCAAACAAATAGGAGAAATACTTTTCGATAAAATGAAAATTATCGATAATCCCAAAAAAACAAAAACGGGGCAATATAGCACAAGCGAAAACGAACTGGAGAAACTTCGTTCGAAACACCCTATCATCGAAAAAATTCTGGAGCAACGCAGCCTTAAAAAACTACTAAGCACCTACATCGAAGCTTTTCCACAACTTATCAATCCAAAAACAGGAAAAATTCATACATCATTCAATCAAACTGCTACCGCTACCGGACGATTAAGCTCGAGCAATCCCAACCTCCAAAATATTCCAATTCGCGACGAACGTGGCAAGGAAATTCGAAAAGTGTTTATTCCGGACGAAGGTTGCACATTTCTTTCTGCCGATTATTCGCAGATAGAGCTACGCATTATGGCTCATTTGAGTAAAGATAAAAACATGATAGAAGCTTTCAATAAAGGACAAGATATTCATGCCGCCACTGCATCAAAAATATTTAAAATACCTCTCGAAGAGGTCACTCCCGATATGCGACGTAAAGCAAAAACAGCCAATTTCGGCATAATTTACGGCATAACCCCATATGGGTTATCCCAACGACTGGGTATTTCCCGTAGTGATGCAAAAAAATTAATTGAAGAATACTTTACCACTTTCTCCGGCGTAAAACGCTATATGGATGAAAGTATAGCCAAAGCTCGAGAACAAGGCTACGTAGAAACCATTTTTGGACGTAAACGTTTTTTGCCGGACATTAATTCTCAGAATGCCATTGTGCGTGGATATGCGGAGCGTAACGCCATCAATACGCCAATACAAGGAAGTGCAGCCGATATTATC
>LFRM01112613.1_pt1 | contig 16975 bp, 17 predicted proteins | sample 618341 | NCBI WGS metagenome assembly LFRM01 (sample SAMN03654438, study PRJNA283298) | anaerobic digester metagenome | isolation source: pool of bioreactors CSTR01a, CSTR02a, and CSTR03a thermophilic anaerobic... | place: Denmark: Kgs. Lyngby | collected 2014-05-21 | reverse complement strand
TGAGCTGGTAGAACATTATTTCTCTGAAAATGCTGTTTAGTATGGTATCGCAAATAATTATTCAATCAAGGATCGCTCCGCTTTCCTCCTTGACAAAATAATTATTTGCAATTAAGGGCAGTTACAGCATTGTTCAGAGAAAATTTTTCAGAGGTTGTGTCACATATGTTTGACTTCTCTAGACAATGACTGCGATACAGGCGGCACCATTATTGAATTATGCCGGTTATTATGTTATGATATAGTAGGTCTTTAATGCTCTTTTTCATAAATAGTATAAATAATAAAGCACGAAATCCATGTTTCAGGAGATGCCCGGTGAACAGGTTGATAAAAACAGCACAGGTCCTGGTAATTATTGTTTTGATAATTACAGCACTGTTTCTTATACCAAAACTTAATAACCTTACTCCTGATGACCTTGCGGAATTGATGCCCGATTCTGTCATGCTGGCTGCTGTTGCCCTTTTTGTTCTTTTCTGCATTAAGTCTTTAATTCTTGTTATTCCAATGATCCTGCTGTACATATGTGCAGGACTGATACTTCCTCCTGCCGCAGCCGTTGTCTTTACCGTATTCTGTGTAACCGTTGAAATGGCAATAGGTTTTTTTGCAGGCAGGAAGCTGGGCCATAACCGGGTCAGAAAAATAGCGGATGACAGCAGGTATGCCGGAAAAATGTTTGCAAAAATCAGTGATAATGTTTTTCTGAGCAGTTTTTTGTTAAGACTGATACCCATATTTTCGCTGGACATAGTCAGCATGGTCTTCGGGGCGGCTGATGCGGATTTTCCTGAATATATCGCAGGATCGGTTCTTGGAGTAATTCCCGGCCTTGTTCCTGTAGTCCTGGCCGGAAACTCAATAACCGACCCGTTATCCGGTAGTTTTCTCATACCTTTTTCTGTTTTTCTGATCCTGTCGGTAACCTGCACCGCCATATACTATGTGAAAAGCAGGAAAACAAGACATAACGGCTGTGAAAAAGAGGGTCTGAAAGATGAGACATAAATACAGGGGACTTATTAGAATTGTTACGGTTGGGCTTATAAGCATTGCTCAGCTGGTAATGCTTGCTGTGTTTGTGATTCTTCTGAGGCAGAATTATATATACCTGTATTTTGCCCTTGAATTAATCGGGTTAATCGAAGTGCTGTTTCTTGCCAACAAAAACCAGGGTTCGGCATATACCATTGCATGGGTGATAATTATCCTGATATTACCTGTATTCGGTATTGTGTTGTACCTGATATGGGGAAGAACGCCAACCCACTCAAGAAAAAGCAAACGGACCCGGGAAATAGTTTCACGGGGTTTCAGTTACTTAGGAAAGAATGGGAAGGTCAGGGAGGATATTGAAAAGAGTTTTCCCGAAAGAAAACGGATTGTACGGTACCTTGAAGAAGAAGGTTTCCCGGTATATGAAAACACTGTATGCAGGTATTACCCGCTGGGCGAGTTCAAATTCCGGGATATGATCCGTGACATGAAGCAGGCAAAGCGGTTTATATTTATCGAGTATTTCATAATAGATGACGGGATCCTGTGGAGTACGATATACGAAGTGATTAAGGAGAAAGTCAGGGAAGGCGTGGAAGTAAGGGTTTTGTACGACGACCTCGGAAGCATTGTAACCGTTCCGAATCATTTTGTAAAACAGCTTGAGAATGACGGAATCAAGGTAACTGCATTTAATCCTGTACATAAATACATATCAAGGTTCTACCTGAATTTCAGGAATCATCAGAAAATAGTGGTGATAGACGGGAATATCGGGTACACCGGCGGCGCCAATCTTGCAGATGAGTACGCAAACCTATATGAAAAGCACGGGCATTGGAAGGATACTGCGATACGTCTCGAAGGGGAAGCAGTGTGGAGTCTTACTGTAACATTTCTTCAGTTATGGCAGTCCGAAAACCTTGTTGAAGAGGACTATTCAAAGTACAGGCCGACAACCGGAATCAAGGGCGACGGGTACTACCAGCCTTTCAGCGACAGTCCCGTATCCGGGAAAAACATAGCCGAAATAATGTACCGCCAGGTAATATCATCTGCCAGGAAATATGTGTACATAACCACTCCGTACCTCGTCATTGATGATACAATGATAAATGAATTATGTCTTGCAGCATTGACAGGAACCGATGTAAGAATTATCACGCCAAAGGTTTATGACAAATGGTATGTCTATATGGTAACATGTTCAAATTACCGGATACTTCTGGAAGCGGGCGTGCGGATTTTTGAATATACACCCGGATACATGCATGCGAAGATGATTATCAGCGATGATGACAATGCCATAATTGGAAGTATCAACATGGACTACAGGAGTTTCTACCTGCATTTTGAAAACGGCGTGTGGATATGCGGCTCACCCGTGATCCAGGATATAAAGGAAGATATTTTAAGAACAATGGCCCAATGTGAAGAAATAAAACTTGAAAAGTGGAATGAAAGGCCATGGTATAAAAAAGTCGGTGAACTCTTTTTCAGGATATTCGCCCCGCTGTTGTAGCAGACTTTTCCGAAACAATACGTATATATTATCAGATTTGGAAAAATCAGTGCGGGGTTTACCCTGCATGCTGCGTAGCGGAGGATTTTATCAATGAAAACATACAGTATTCATTCAGGTTTGTCAAAAGGGCGGAGTATAAAGAGCGGATGGCTTGTTCCTGCAGACTATGATTTCTGGGAACCGCTGGTAACCTATTTTATCAGGAAATGCACCCATTTCAGGATAGACTGCTGGATTGGTGAAACAACAGCCATTGAACGGGCAAAGGTCCACGGTGAGAACCTCGATTTAGGCGTGAATAATATGAAAGCATTTACCGGTGAAATTACGGATCAGTTTATTTCCGAGCTGATACATGACCCGTTTGATGATGAAGGAAAAATAAAATGGTTCAGCATTTTTCTGATAAAGGATGACAGGATTCTTTTTTCTTCAGAGCATTATGGCAGTGAGTTTTCTGCTTCGGACCTGGATGAAGAGGATGTTGAGTTTGTTCGTTCTGTCATGCCCGTGGATTTCTACCTGCATGTATACGATATGGATGATTATCATGAAACAAATTTTTAGCAAAATAAAACACAGGTAACTGGCGGTAAGGGACGGGTGGAAGCATGATTGAAATCAGGGGGAAGTATAATACCGCAAAAGTATTTACAGACAATATCGACAGCGGAGCAATTGCGCAGATAATGGAATTGTGCAACCAGGAATTTGTCAGCGGCAGCATCATCCGGATAATGCCTGATGCCCATGCCGGCGTCGGGTGTACGATAGGAACAACGATGACAATATCCGATAAGGTTGTGCCTAACCTGATCGGTGTGGATATCGGCTGCGGTATGGAGACCATAAAACTGGGGCAGAGGGAAATTGACTTTGAAAAGCTGGATAATATTATTTACAGTCATATCCCTTCAGGATTTGATATAAGGAAAAAGCCGCACAGGTATGCTGAGCATGTCGAAATTGACAGCCTAATATGCAGAAACCATGTTGATCTTGAAAGGGCAAGGCTGAGCATTGGAACCCTGGGCGGAGGGAACCACTTTATAGAAGTGAACAGGGACAAAAACGGCAGTTTGTACCTTGTTGTCCATTCCGGAAGCAGGCACCTGGGGAAACAGGTTGCAGAATACTACCAGAAACTGGCCTATGCCGAGCTTGTAAATTCCAGGGGCGTTAAAATCAGCAGGCATTTGGCTTATCTCCAGGGAAAAAGCTATATAAACTATCTGAATGATATGAAAATTGTCCTGCAGTATGCCGTGTATAACCGCAAGGCAATTGTCGACGAGATTATCAGCAGGATGGGACTTGATATCGAAGACCGGTTTACCACGATACACAATTACATTGATCTGGATAATATGATTCTTAGAAAGGGAGCCATATCCACGAAAAAGGGCGAGCGTGTTTTAATCCCTGTAAATATGAGGGACGGAAGTTTAATCTGCATAGGGAAGGGAAACAGGGACTGGAACTATTCCGCACCGCACGGAGCCGGAAGACTGATGAGCAGAAGACAGGCGAAGGAGAAAATCAGCCTCGAAGAGTTTAAAAAGACAATGGAAGGGATATATACCACCACCGTTAACAGGTCAACGCTGGATGAATGTGCCCTGGCCTATAAGCCGATGGACGAGATTATCAGCAATATCCGGGATACAGTTGAAATAATTGATATTATTAAACCGGTATATAACTTCAAAGCCGCCGAGTGATGCTGAAAACTGTCCCGGTAAATCAGTTCCCGAAACCATGAGGACTTGTTTATATCAATAAAAATAAAATATAAATATAATGTGCCGGTTTATGGAAAAAATCAGCATAATAAGTTATAATGCTGAATTAGAAGGAACATACCGGCATTTTATGCTTAATCAGGAAACGGAGAGATTGTTTTGTGGTTTGTCTATGCATTGCTTGCTGCGGTGTTTGCTGCACTAACGTCCATACTTGCCAAGGCTGGCATTGAAGGTGTAAACTCCAACCTCGCAACTGCAATACGCACGGCAGTCGTCCTTGTTATGGCATGGGGCATTGTTTTTATTACCGGAGTACAGAAAGAGATCAGCGATATAACAAAAAGAAGCTGGTTGTTTTTAGCACTGTCGGGTATTGCAACGGGCCTGTCCTGGCTTTGTTACTATAAAGCGCTGCAAACAGGGGATGTTTCAAAGGTTGCACCGGTGGACAAATTCAGCGTTGTTATAACCATGATACTTGCCTTTTTGGTACTGGGAGAGGAACCGACTTCGAAAACAATTATCGGCGGTGTTTTCATAACAATCGGAACGCTGATACTGATTCTGCGGTGAATTGCTTAAGACAGCGGATTAAGGGGTGTATTCCCATGATTGAGTTCAGAACCTCGCTTGACGGCATAGGCCCTGAACATTTGAAGGGTTTCTTCGTTGGATGGAAAAAACCGCTTACGCCTGAACAACACTACACGATACTTACGAACAGCAGTTTTTTTGTACTGGCTTACGATACTGAAAAATCGAAAGTTGCTGGTTTTATAAACGCGTTAAGTGATGGTGTTCATTTTGCCTTTATACCGATGCTTGAAGTACTCCCCGAATACCGGCAAAGGGGAATCGGAACCCGTCTTTTTGAAATAATGCTGAAACAGCTTGAGAATATTACATGTATTGATTTGACCTGTGACATTCAGATGCAAAGTTTTTATGAACGTTTTGGAATGCTGAAATCACATAGTATGGTTTTTCGTAAATATACTTAATGAAGCATGGGAGCATCTTTCATGCCCGGAGGGACATATATGGAACCTAAATGGCTTAGCTGGGCCAGGCAGTTGCAGTCAATAGCCCAGGCAGGGCTGACATATTCAAAGGATAAATATGATATTGAAAGATTTCAGCAAATCAGGGACCTGTCGGTAGAGATACTGAACGAATATACCGGAATGGGCAATAACAGGATAAAGGATTTGTTCTGTAATGAAACCGGGTACCAGACACCCAAGGTTGATGTAAGGGGTGTTGTGTTTAAAGACGACAGGATCCTGCTGGTTAAGGAGAGTATTGACGGCTGCTGGTCAGTCCCGGGTGGATGGGCGGAAGTCAATCTGTTGGTAAGGGAGAATATTGTAAAGGAATTAAAAGAAGAGGCAGGGTTAAATGTCGTGCCAAAGAGATTAATAGCGGTACTGGACAACAGCAAACACAGCCACCCTGTATCGCCTTACAGGATTTACAAGATTTTCGTGCTTTGTGACATGATTGACGGATCATTTGAGAAAAACATTAAGACCGAAGGAATTGGCTTTTTCTCATTGAACGATTTGCCACCATTGTCCGTAAACAGGATTACCGAAGAGCAGATTGCCATGTGCTTTGAAGCCATGCATAACGATAATTTCGTACCGGTATTTGATTAAGCAGCTTTCACGAATACTGCTGAACACGGGGGTGAAAAGATGCCGATCCCGGGAATTGAACAACCTGAATGCATAATTGTAAGTGATGACATCAGGCTTCGCAAGTTTGACAATAAGTTTGATTTTGCCCTTGAATGGTACCAGGACACCGAAACTGTAATGCTTGTAGACGGCGTTGATGAACCGTACGATATGGATCAGCTGCGCCGTATGTATTCTTATCTTGACAAACACGGCGAACTGTACTTTATTGAAGTGCTTGAAGGCGACAGGTATATCCCGGTAGGCGATGTGACTTTTTCCGAAAGGGATATGCCTGTTGTTATCGGGGCGAAATCATACCGATGCAGGGGGATCGGGAAGAAGGTTGTCATGGCGCTCATTGAACGCGGAAAACAGCTGGGATACACTTCCCTTGAGGTCAGGGAGATATTCAAATTCAATACAGGTTCCCAAAAGCTGTTTGAAAGTGTCGGATTTCAAAGATATGAAGAAACAGACAAAGGTTACAGGTACAGATTGAACCTGGTAAAGGAAGGGTAACTGTTAACGAATGGCAGGGTATAATCTTCTGAAGGAGGATTGAATTGGTATCGAAGGAGAAATTAATAAGAACCATTATTGAAGGCAGACGTGAATGCTATGTTAAGAAGAGTCCTTCATATAACCCGTATACAAAGTCCGAATTATATGACTGGGAATTCAGGCTGGAGACCGATGATTTTATATTTACCGATTCCTACAGGGGGGTTAATCCGTACAGCGGCGTTGAATATGTTTATAAAAAAGGTATAAGTGTTCCCGTCTGGTCCTGTGATTATGTTGGTTACGTAAACCATGACAGTGATGTACCGCCTGGCGAAGTATACGGATTTTTGAAGGAGGCAAGGGGAACACATCTGAACGCCTGCGGCAATAACCTGTTCACAAATTATGTTTATGAAAATGGCCTGTTCAGGTATGAGACAATTTTCCAGGGCGATATTCATTCATTACTGCAGATTGAAAACTTCTACTTCAGAAACCAACCGGTGGCGCAGCAGATAACGGCAGGCAGGCTGAAACTGCCCGGATAATATTGAAAGGGGTATTTTAGGCAAGGTCAAAATGGAACAGTCAATTGAAATAATGACAAACCGTATAGCTGATATCTTGTCTGGAGTTTTTAACAAGGCGAAAGATAAGGGTAAAAATGATATCTGAAGTCGGGTTGCCTTGTGAAGAGTATATAAGATTATCGGAAGAAAGACTTGAAAAATGGCTGCAAGAAAGGACAGAATGACAGGACTCAAAGGTATGAATAAAATTACCGGATGATATGGGGGATTGAAATGGAAGTACCGGAAATCATAATAAACACAACCATGACGAAGGACGACTACAGGAAATTCCTGTACATTGCAGCTTTCAGGAGAAACAAAACTGTAATTCCGCTTATTTTGCTGATTGCTATAATCGGAGGTCTGGTTATCGGTTTTGAAAACGACCGGCTCATCATGTCAAGGTTCGTTATAGGCACGGTTTTTTTGTGTGTGTTGTCAGTTGCCTATATCTCGCTCAGGATTGAATGGAAAAGCGCGAAACGGGTAAAGACCGATAAAACAGGTACCTTTGACACCGCCAATACATTAAAATTTTATGATGACAGAATTGTAATGGAGAATGATTCAATCAAATCAACGGCCGAGCTGAAATATGATCAATTCTACACAGTACTGGAGAGTAAGGACTACTTTATATTTTATTTCACAATAAACCAGGCTTCGCTGATAAGAAAAAAGGATATGGATAACCCTGATGCTTTCAGGGATTTTATTGCGAATAAGTTTAACGGAAAATTCAGACAAATATAACGAATGGTGGTTTTGTTCCTGTCAGAGTACAGAAGATGCGATTAAGGCATTGGGAGTAGTTTAGCGTATGCACGGGGGGTGTGGTACGTTCATGAACAGGAGGACGTTGGAGAGAGCTGATGAGGCTATTACAGAGTTACGCGAAAAAAACAAAGAGTTTTATGGCGAGTTAATGCTTCTGTTTCATAAATATATAAATTACTACTTTGTTATAAAAAGATTTTCTTTAAGTTACAGATCTCTTTTCAGAATAATTACTGACAGGGTAAGAGAAGAGGATTTATATCAAAAGCAATATAACTCAATGAAAAATGATGTTGCGATAATAAGACGCAAGTACGGAGATATATTTGATAATTTTTCTGCCATTGTAAAACGACATGTTGATATGTATGGTATTGGTTATAATATGCTGTTGAGGCTTATGTATGGTGAAAGTATTGAATGCATTCTGAAAGAAACCAGTACGGAGGAAACAGATAGACAAGAACTAAGATTCAGTGTGATAAACAGATTATTAGATATATTAAAAGACAAAGAAAATGAACTCTTTAAAGAGGGAATTACAAAGAATATTGTCATTGCAAATTTTATATCCAATTCAAAAACATATGATTCTGATTTATTGCGCCAATTGAATTTTGCTTTTTATCAGCTGAAGGATGGAGATTTAAGTATCACATTTGCTTCAGAGAAAGATATTAAGGATACCATAATTGAAAGCGTTGATATATCAAGCGGAGATATCGGGGAAGCACCGGCGTATTTAACCGGTGGGCGACCGGTTGCTGAAGAAATATTAAATCATCCGGATTATAAAGATGAAGTTATACACCTTGAAGAAACTATAAATGAAATGTTGCAGGAAATTGATACTCTTGAAAACGAGAGTAATGAAATATATACTAAGCAAAAGCAATTATTGAAAGTCAGTGACAAGAGATCCATTATGGGGGATTTAAATACTTATTCAAATATCCAAAAAGGTATCTCCCGGAAAATAAAAGAGATAGAGTCCGCTCTTGACAGCCCTTATTTTGGCAGGGTGGATTTCAGGGAAGATAACAGTAATGAGTTTGAGTCATTGTACATAGGCAAGAACGGGTTTAAACAGGGTTCAAAGTACGGGGTTATTGATTGGAGAGTGCCCATAGCATCAGTCTTTTATGAATGTGAAAACGGCAGAGCGACGTATAAAGCTCCGGGAGGCATTTTTTCCGGAGATGTCAAACTGAAAAGACAATACACTATTATAGATTCACAGTTGATTTCCTTTACTGACGATATTATTGCGGACAAAATAGCCAAATCGGTGAAGAAAGTTTCCTCTAAAGAGCCGGAGCCTATTAAAGATGACGTTATATCTGATCCTTTTCTCCTGAAAAGGCTGAAGCGAAGTACTGATAAAAGGCTTAAGGAAATAATTGAAACAATCAGGGCAGAACAAAACAGGATTATCAGGCAGCCTTTGAATAAAGTGCTGGTCGTCCAGGGAGTCGCTGGTTCCGGGAAAAGTACAGTCGGTTTACATAGAATATCATATATACTTTATAACAACAAAGGAATAGACCCTGGTAAAATATTAGTCGTTGCTCCTAATAAAGTATTTCTTGATTACATATCAGAACTTTTGCCTGGTATTGATGCTGAAGGAGTTGTGCAGTTAACTTTTGAGCAGCTTGTGTCAAAAATACTTGAAACCGATTTAAAGATGTTGAATGATGAGAAAATGGAGTTTTTTGTAAATATGGATAAAAAGAACCTTAATCAGTTTTTGAAGGATGCATTGGTCAGTGTATCAAAGTTTAAGGGATCATTATCCTTTATTAAGTTATTTGATTATATTATTATGAAAAAGAATAATGAAATTATCAATTCATTAGAAAATGTGAGCCTTTTTGGAGAGAAACTAAAGATTAGCCGGCAGGAGCAGGCCAGGTATCTGGAGGGTAATGCTCCAATAAACAACAAAATCCTAACACTAAGAAAAGCAATAGAATCCAGGGTAAAAGCATTTATCGAGCACCAGGCGTTCTTTACTGAGAACATAGATACTTTAAAACAGGAAGCTGCTTCATTTTTGCATGGTTACCTTAAGAAACTGAAGCGAATTGAACCAATGTCGATTTATAAAGAATTATATGAAGATGATTATGTTTATAAAGTTCTGTATAAGAATAGATATTTCTCTTTTGTTGCGCAATACACGTTAAAATATTTGGAGTCAGGATATGTGGAGAGGGAGGATCTGGCTGCGTTATGCTATATTAAGTCTATTACTGACGGCATTAGTCATGAAAAGAAGTATCTGCATATTTTTGTTGATGAAGCTCAAGACCTGAGCCCATTGGAATTTGTTATTTTAAAACTTGTTTCACAGAACAATTCAATGACGATTATGGGAGATATGAACCAGGGTATAAATTCTCACAGAGGTATAAATAACTGGGGAGAGTTAATTAATGATATTTATAAAGAATTAAACCCGCAATATTTTGAAATATGTAATAGTTACAGGTCGACAAGGGAGATAGTGGAATTTTCAAACAAGTTGATACCTAAGGGCCTGCCCGAAGCAAAACCTGTTGCAAGGGATGGGGAAAAACCTGGTATTGAGAAGATTTCATCCGATATTGAGGGCATAAATAGGGTAATAGATTTAATAAAGCATTACCGGAGCAAAGGCTGTTCGTCAATTGGAATTCTGGCAAAGAGAGAAGGAGAATGCAGAACTATTTATTCTGAGCTTAAAAAGACAGAGGATGGTTTTGAAAATTTAAATCTTAATCTTATAGATGATACTACTGAGAATTATAATGGAGGAATTTCAGTTGTTCCCATTGTACTTTCGAAAGGTTTGGAGTTTGATGCAGTCATTTTGTGGAATGCTTCTGATGAGAAGTTTAATGATACCGGTTTTGATTCAAAGATTTTATATGTGGCTGTAACCAGACCCATGCATTATTTGCATATTCTTTATAAAGGAAATATAACCTCACATTTGAAAGGATTTGTCTATGAAAACACAGGCAGGAGTCTTATTCAGTCTTAAAAGGAAAGAGGCTGATATCAAAGGAATATTTATATAAAACGGAGGACGTGGATATGGCGGTTTATCATTTGGATTTAACAGATCATAAAGAGAAAAAGATTTTTCCTTTGTCTGAGAAATTCCGCGGAAAGGATCCGAACGGAAATGAAATCTCGTTCACAAATTATTACATGCAATATAACGGCAGACCCTTTTTCGGGATCAGCGGCGAATACCATTATTCAAGAGTGCATGAGGAACAATGGGAAGATACTATACTAAAAATGAAAATGGGCGGGCTTAATATTATCTCCACCTATTGCTTCTGGAACCATCACGAGGAGGAAGAAGGAGTATTCAACTTCGAAGGGCGCAGGAATGTACGGAAGTTTATTCAGCTGTGTCATAAGCACGGGATGTATGTAATAGTACGAATCGGGCCTTTCTGCCATGGCGAAGCCAGGAACGGGGGCCTGCCCGACTGGCTGTATGGCAAGCCCTTTGAGGTCAGAAGCCTGAACCCCGGTTTCCTTGAATGTACAAGACGAATTTACAGAAAATATGCGGAACAGTTTGAAGGGCTGTATTTCAAGGATGGCGGTCCTATAATCGGCGTACAGATCGAAAATGAATATATGCATTCCGCCGCACCGTGGGAAATGACCACCGGTGTTTCAAACGAATGGATCCCCGGAGGCAATGACGGGAATGAGTATATGATCAGGTTAAAACAGATTGCCCGGGAGGAAGGTATTATAACTCCCTTTTACACCTGTACCGCATGGGGAGGCGCCGCCACACCGACCGATGAAATGCTCCCGTTATGGGGCGGTTATGCATTCTGGCCATGGATATTCTATAACTATAAGGGCGAACATCCTGCAACTCCCGAGTATATATACAGGGATAATCATAATAACGACGTGCCCGAAACATATAATTTCAAGCCGGCATACCCTCCCGAAAACTTTCCGTATGCCTGCTGCGAAATGGGCGGAGGTATGACATGTTTTTATAATTACAGGTTCCGGCTTCCCTATGAGAGCGTGGATGCAATGGCCAACATTAAGCTGGCAGGCGGGTGCAATTTCCTGGGATATTACATGTACCGCGGCGGAAGTAATCCGAAAGGCATAAAACTTCCATACCTGAACGAGCATCAGTGCCCCAAAATATCCTATGACTATCAGGCGGCCATCGGGGAATACGGGCAGCTCCGTCCAAGCTATTACAGGCTGAAGGCATTGCATGTTCTTCTGAGAAACTTTGCAGATATTTTCTGCCCGACCACAACAAAACTTCCCGAAGGATCGCAGGATATTCAGCCCGAGGATGTGGACACCCTCAGATATGCGGCGAGAACTGACGGAAAAAGCGGGTTCCTGTTTTTGAATAATTACCAGGATCATGTTGAATGCAAACCCAAGGCAAATGAAAAAGTAATACTGAAATTACCCGGTGAAACCATTGAAATACCGGACATTTCGCTTGCTGCTGGCGAAGAGGCGATATTACCCTTCAATATGGACATAGAAGGTTACAGATTGGTATATGCCAAGGCGCAGCTGCTTTCCGTTGCTAAGGACGGCAGTACTCCCGTTTATTTCTTCTTCGTTCCTGAAGGAATGGAGCCCGAATATGTATGGGATGGAGCCGGGATGGAAAGTATTGATGGCGGCAGGGTTTCAGAAAGCCGCGTATGCATAAAACCCGATGCCGGTAAAATGTCTTCTTACGTTATACAGGGGGATTATGGAGAAGTAAGGATAGTAACGCTGACAAGAGAACAGAGCTTGATGTTCTATGAAATCGATATCAGTGGGCAGAAAACAGCAGTTCTGTGCAACAGTCCCGTTACCTTTGATGGTTCCGAGATACGCGTGGAAAACAGGAGCCTGGATAACGAAAAGGTGAAACTGCTGATGTATCCCGCGCATGACTTGCAGCGCATTGATGCAGCCGGTGCCATAAAAGAAGTGGAAGAAGGTATATGGAAGGGTGTTGAGATTGAGTGGACCGATAGGGAAGAACGGGTGGAATCCCTGCCTGTAAAGCAGATTGGAACATTCAGGTACGAAGTGGAAATCCCTGAAAGGTATGATGATTGCAAGGAAGCGTTAATGCAGGTTGAATATGTGGGGGATATCGGTTATGCATTTACAGACGGGGATCTGATTTCCGACAACTTCTACAATGGTGCTGTGTGGGAAATTGGTTTAAAAAATGCCTGGGACCCGGACAGGGGTAATAAAATTACATTTGTAATAAATCCCGTTAAAGAAAATGTAAAAGTAGACGTATCTTCCACCATGGCAGGAAGAATGGAGAAGAATGAAGGATTGACTGCTGAGCTGAAAAGTGTAAGAATTAAGCCCATATACGAGGCTGTCTTGCTAACGACGATAAACAGCTGAACAAGATGCTTATAAAAAACTGTCAAATCTTATCATACACTGCCCTGTCCGTATGTTTTGACGGACAGGCAAATGAGCAAATTACGCCAGGCAGGTGGGCATGGCCTGCATCAAAAAACTTTCAGGCAGAGTTTTATTTATATACCCTGCCTGAAAGTATTAAAAATTCAATAGATACTTTCGGATAACATATAGGCTTTCGGCACTGCCTCATTAATATACCACAACCAGAACTCCCTTCTTTTTTTCAATACTGTTATTGTCGTTATCATTAATATCATTCTTTGTATGCACGTTGGAATATCAGGATAATTAATTATTAACAAAAGAATTCCATGTATTGACTTTTATGGTTTCTATTATATGCGAACAAGTTGAAATAAGTCAATGTCAAGAAACAGACGGTATTCGACAGTTTTTTGCTAATTAACTCAAGAACTGCATTCCAGGTTTGTGAGCTATTTTTCTATGAGATAGAATCAGGGTTATTAATTCTTATAATAATTAAGTTTTTTCCTTTTTGAATTGCGGACATATCAAGACTGAACAGCAGGAAGAAAAAAGCATTTTGGAAAATAATTTTTTATAATCTTGTAAAAAAAATGATGTACTATATAATGGAAATTAGATAAGTTTATTGAAATAACTGAAGGTGTTCTATAGATTTGGAGTGTTTTTATGATAGTACGGTTTTACAGTTTAGGTGAAGTAAGCGATGAGCGGCTGTATTTTGCTGTTATATGCACATCCTATAAAGGCAAATGGGTTTTTGTAAGGCATAAGAACAGGGATACGTGGGAGATACCCGGAGGACACAGGGAAGAGAATGAGGGTATTAATGAAACTGCTTCGAGGGAATTGTTTGAAGAAACAGGTGCGGCAGATTACGAGATTGAACCGGTTTGTGATTATTCGGTAACCATAGGCGAAAAGACTACATTTGGCAGACTGTTTTATGCAAAGGTCATTGAAATAGGACAAATGCCGGAGAGTGAAATCGGTGAATTAAGATTTTTAGAAACAATACCTGATAATCTTACCTACGCGGATATACAGCCGCAGCTTCACAGGAAAGTATTGCAGTATCTGGAGGATCGCAAAGGTAACCAGAGATATCAGCAGAAGGGGTAATAAGATGATACAGTTAAAGAAGGGAAAAGTTCTATACATTGCTGAAATTCTTTTTTTCATACTTTTTCTGCGATAATCTTGAAAAAGCAATTGATGATGAGGATGAAGAGATTTCAGTTGTAACTCTGTTTAATAGAATGGAGTTTTTCTCTGACCTGATGAAGGAATATAACATAGAATTTCCATATGGTCCAATAAGGGAATATATAGTTAATACATACAGTGACGGTGAGTATATTTATAAAAAACTGACTGAAAAATATGATAATGAAATCAAGATCTATCACCCGAAGGATAAAACATTCGAAGAGATATTCGGAGATAACGTGTTTTATATAATGGAACAATTAGATGAATGCTTGTAATGTTCATATTTCTGTAAAAAATTATGTAAAGGAGGTAAAGGATAATGAAGCAATCAGGATTCGGCACTAAAAGTAAAATCATTATTATTGCAGTTATACTTGTGGTGGTTGGAACAGCTATCTATGTGTGGGCATCTACAACCTATGTTAATGAAATGAACTACATAAAACGCGCATACGCCATTCATAACCAGGGCGCGGGGAATGCCTGGTGGGATGAAGCAAAAGTCACTTTAGTGAAACTGAAAGATGAATCCTATATTACCCCATCGGTTTTAAACGCAAAAATCAGCCGCGCTTTACTGTTTTTAAACGGCGGCTATGCTGTAAAGGTTGAAGTACGAACTGATATGGACGGATTATTAGGCCCGGTAATCCTGTATTTTAATCCTTTTACAAAACAATACATTGGAGGCGCTCCAAGATATTAGGAAGGGTGCCGGTACGGGATAATTCATGGTGCAGGAAAAGGAGAAGAAATTGTGAAGGATTATGACAGAATTATAAAAGAAAACTCTCCGCTGGTATAATAATGACCAAGGTTAATCTGCATTTTTATATAAAGCAAACCTTTACGGCACATACCGCGCAAAAGAAAAATGCTTCCGAAAAACCGGAGCATTTTACGTGCAGTGGAAAGAGTTTATATGGTGTTTGCAGTCCTGTTCGGACATGTCTGTATCGGAGTATTCCTTAACCATCCTTGCGCGGGGGTAGCCCCTTTCATGGCTGACAGATTCAATGTAAAATCCCCTGCCATAATAGAAACGGACCAGGTTGGTGTTGTTCGAGGCGGTGTACAGGTAAACCCTTTTTACTCCCTTTGCCTTAAGATATTTGTCTACAAGGTTGATCAGGGATTCGCCCACGCCCATGTTACGGTGGGACGGGTTAACGGCGAATCTGCTTATACACGCCTCGTTGCCTGATATTTCAACCCGTATTGTGCCGATAATCTGTCCGTCGATAATTGCAACATAAACGATGTTATTGTTAATCGCATATTCAATATCGGATGCCGTTTCCTTTAAAGCATCAAGCTCTGATACCCCTATCTTCTCAGCGTATTCCCTGAAAGATTTCTGCAGTATGGCATGAATGTCCGGCGCATCAGAGGGAACGGCGTGCCTTATAATAAGCAAGTAATCCAAGGGAAAATACCTCCTTAAGCGTAATCTGACAACAGCTTGACCATAACTGCCTTCTGTGCATGGAGACGATTTTCTGCTTCATCAAAAACAACCGAGTTTGGACCGTCTATTACATCTTCCGTAACTTCATATCCCCTGTAAGCAGGAAGGCAATGCATGAAAATCGCATCGGGCCTTGCCATCGAGAACAGGATGCTGTTCACCTGGTAAGGAGAAAATACCTTGATACGCTGTTCTTTTTCACTTTCCATTCCCATGCTGACCCAGGTATCGGTATAAACCACATCAGCATCCTTTATGGCTTCCCTTGCATCAGTCAGTATTTCAACCCTGCTTCCCGTACTTTTTGCAACTTCAAGCGCGATATTCACATACTTCTCCATGCATGAATATTCTTCAGGCGTAGCTATTGAAATATCCATTCCTGTTTTTGCACAGCCTATCGTCAGTGAATGGGCCACATTATTACCGTCACCGACATAGCAAAGTTTAAGGCCTTTGAGGCTGCCCTTCTTTTCCCGTATTGTCATTAAATCAGCCAGTACCTGGCATGGGTGCAGCTCATCGGTCAGCCCGTTAATAACCGGAATATCGCCGTATGCCGCCAGATCCTCCACATCTTTCTGACTGAAGGTACGGATCATAATTCCGTCCAGGTAACGTGATAGTGTCCTGGCGGTGTCGTGGATTGTTTCACCACGGCCAATCTGGATATCTGAAGAGCTTAAAAACAGGGCATAACCACCTAACTGATGGATGCCTACCTCAAATGATACACGGGTACGGGTTGATGACTTGGAAAAAATCATCCCTAATGTTTTGCCGCTGAGAATGTGATCATGGGCAATCCTGTTTTTATTCTCATATTTAAGTTTATCAGCCAGATCCAGTACTTCGAATATCTCTTCTGAAGTCCAGTCATTTAAACATAGCAAATGCTTCATGGATATCCCTCCCAAAGGAAGTGTATTGCATGATTATACATCATAATGAATAAAAATGCAATACGTTTTTTTATTTTATGGATGCCGGCAATCTGTGAGTCAATTGTCAAAGTAAATGCAACCCCCAGGGCAATAAGTGGTCTCATTTAGTCTTTCCGA
>LFRM01220795.1_pt4 | contig 16976 bp, 20 predicted proteins | sample 618341 | NCBI WGS metagenome assembly LFRM01 (sample SAMN03654438, study PRJNA283298) | anaerobic digester metagenome | isolation source: pool of bioreactors CSTR01a, CSTR02a, and CSTR03a thermophilic anaerobic... | place: Denmark: Kgs. Lyngby | collected 2014-05-21 | reverse complement strand
CGCCTTATGAATCAATAGGTACAACAAGTATGGTTGTTAAAGAAGATGGTACTAAGTTTTCTAAATCAGATAAAAATGGTTTAACATTTGATGATGTAGCTGAAAATAGCGGAGCAGATGCTATTCGTTTGACATATTTAGCAATTAAACCAATTAATGATGTTCGTTTTGGTGTTAATATATTAGAAGAAGCTAAAAAGAAATTAATTGCCTACTTTAATATGAGTGTTTTCTTTAATACTTATGCTGAAATCGATAAAATTGATTTCGTTAATTATAAATTAAATATAAAGAAATTAAATATAACTGATAAGTGGTTAATTAAAGTAACTGATAATTTTATTAATGAAGCTACTATAGCTATGGAAAATCATGATACTAAGACAGTGTGTGATTTATTTGATAATTTTGTTGATGAAGTAAGTAATTTTTATATTCGTATTAATCGTCGTCGTTTTTGGAAAGGCGAAAATGATTTAGATAAACAAAATGCCTACTATGTTTTATATAATGCTATTAAATCAAGTTCTCAAATTATGGCCCCAATTATTCCTTTTATAACTGAGTATGTTTGGCAAAATATTGTAAAAGAATACAATTCTTTAGAGCCATCATCAGTTCATTTAAGTAAATGGCCTAATCCAAGCTCTTTGGATATAGAAGAAGATATCATTACTAAAACAAATTATATAAGAACTATTATTACTTTAGGATTACAAATTCGTAATGAAAAACAAATAAAAGTTCGCCAGCCTCTATCTAAAATATATTTAACTTTAAATGATATCAATATAGGTGAATATAAAGATATTATTTTAAGCGAATTAAATATTAAAGACATTATAATTGTTGATAATTTAGATGAATTAAAAGATCAATATGTTACTATTAATTTTAAAGAAGCTGGTGCTATATTAAAAAATGATATTAATAAAGTAAAAGAATTAATTAATAATTTATCAGAAGAGGAATTACAGCAACTCTTAATCGATTTAAAACAATCAGATAAAATTAAAATTCCAGAATATAATAAACTTTTACCAAGAAATATTTTTAATATTAATTTTAAAGAAAGAAATAATATAGCTATAACTTCTGAGAATGATATAGAGATTGCTATTGATATCAACATAACAGAGAAATTAAAAGCAGAAGGAATTTTAAGAGATATTATTCGTCAATGTCAAGTTTTTAGAAAAGAAGCTGGTTTTAAAGTATCAGATCGTATTGTTATTGAATTTGAAACTACTACCAAAGATATTAACGAAATATTAAAAAATAATGAAGATTTATTAAGTAATGAATTATTAGCTAAAGTAACTACAATAATGGATGTTTCATTTCAAGATAAAATAGAAGAAAAAGAATATGAATTAATAGTTAAGATGTCTAAACAAAAATAGACATCTTTTTATATTAATTAAAAAAAGAGTGTTGTTTTTTTAAAAATATGGTATACTAATACTGTAAGATAGGTGAGTTATAATGTCATTAAAGAAAATGATTAAATTATTAATATTAACTTTTATTTTGTTTTTTCCTATAAAANNTGAAGATACAATAGAAAATATTAAAATGGATTTGGATTTAACTAATATTACTAGTTATCAATTCATTAATATTAATCCAACTGATATAGAAATTGTAAGTATAATTAAAAACATCATAAATTTGGATTTGTTAAATAATATAACTTCTGAAAAAGAAATAGGGCGTTTTAGATTTACAATTGGAGATCCTTCTGAAGATGTAAGTATAATGTTAACTAATATTTTAGGCGATGGGATGATTACTTCTTTAGATGTAAGTAAAAATTATCATATTTCAACAGAACCAGAACCAATAGATCCAATTCCGTCTCCGCCTATAAATAATGAGCCAACCAATGTAACTCTAAGTAATCTAACGATTACTGATTATAATTTAAATTTCGACCCGTCAAAAGAAACTTATTATTTAGCCCTAAAGGCGGTGCCCACAACGCTTAATTTTGTGTATACTCAAGCTAGCAGCTCTGCAACTGTAACTGTTTTACTAGATGATAGTTCTATAACAGGTAATAGTGTAAATATTACACAAGCAGGAGTATTAAAATTTAAAGTAACTAATGGAAATAATGAAAAAATATATACAGTTAATATTAGTATTAATGATTTAAATAATCCTTATACAGGAATAAGTGTTGGAGGATATGTCATTATAATTACTATTTTAATTATTCTAGGAACTTATTTAATAATTGATAAAAAAACATATGGGAGATAAGATATCTCCTTTTTTTTATCATTAATTATTTTTTTTAATATAATACAATGGTGGTAAAATGAAAAAACTTCATCAATTGTATAACGTTAAAAAAGATATAGATATTAGAGATATTAAAACCAATTCTAAATTAGTAACACCAGGAGATCTATTTGTTTGTATAATGGGTGTAACTGTTGATCGTCATGATTTTATTGAAGAAGCTATAAAAAGAGGGGCTAAAGCTATAGTTGTTAACCGTGATGTTAATTATGATATTCCTACTATTAAGGTTTCCAATCCTAATGATGAATTAAATAAACTACTTATTAAATTTTATGATGACCCTTTTAAAGATTTAATTTTGATAGGTATTACCGGCACAGATGGAAAAACGACTTTAGCAACAATTATTCAATTATTAATAGGTAAAGATAAATGCATGTATATAGGTACAAATGGAGTTAGTTATAATGATGTTACTTTAGATACTTTAAATACTACACCAGCAATAGAAGAAATATATAAATATGCTTATATAGCTAGAAAAGCTAAATTAAAATATATAGTAATAGAAGCATCAAGCGAAGCCTTTTTTCATAATAGATTAAAAGATCTGTTATTTGATGTAAGTATTTTAACTAATATTACAAGAGATCACTTAAATGTTCATAAAACTATTAAAAACTATCTAAAATGTAAAAGCTTGTTATTTAAACAAACTAAAAATAGTGGTTTTTCTATTTTAAATAAGAAAGATAAATATTTTCACTATTTAAAAAAAATATGTCCAGGAAAAGTATACACTTATGGTAGTAAACACACACATATAAAATTAATAAATTATCAAAATACTAATAAAGGTACTTTAATTAAATTTCAACTTAATAAAAGAACCTATCTGATTAATAGCCCTTTAATTGGTTGTTTCAATGTTGATAATTTATTAGCAAGTATTCTTTTATGTGATATTTTAAAAATTGATATAAATAGAGTTATTAATAATATTAATAATATTTATGTTACAGGACGTTTAGAAAATTTGGATTTCGGTCAAAAATATACTGTTATATTAGACTATGCACATACACCAAACGCTTTATTGCAAGTATTAAAACATTTTAAAAAACAAAAAAGAAATAAAATAATAACATTAACTGGTTCAGCAGGAGGTCGAGATAAAGAAAAAAGGTCAATAATGGGGAAAATAGTTTTAAAATATAGTGATTGGGTTATATTTACTATGGATGATCCTAGATATGAAGATCCTGAAAGTATTATTAAACAAATGATTGGTAAAATAAAAAAGAAAAATTATGAAATAATAGTGGATCGTGGTAGAGCAATTAAAAAAAGTCTAACAATAGCTAAAAAGGATGATATAGTTTTAATTTTAGGTAAGGGAAGAGATAATTATATGATGATTAAAGATTTTAAAATACCTTATTGTGATTATGATATTATAAAAGATTATTTTGATGATAAAAAATAATTTTTTTTATGAAAAGTTTAGGGGAACACTCAAATAATTGTAATAATATTATTGAGGAGGTGTGAAAGAAGATTAAGAAATATATATGTATAAAGCAAGATGGCTTAAAAGATTGTGGAGTTAGTTCATTAATGACTATTATTGAAACATATGGTGGTAGAGTTTCAAAAGAATATTTATTAGAATTAACTAAAACAACTAAAAACGGTGTTAATGCATATAGTCTTTTGGAAGCAGCTAAAAAGATTGGTTTTAATACTAAAGGTCTAAAAGGAGATTTTAGAAAACTAGATAATAGTATGCTTCCTTGTATAGCTCATGTTATTATAAATAAAAGTTATCAACATTTTATAGTTATTCATCACATAAACCATAATAAAAAAATATTAACAATAGCTGATCCGGCTAAAGGAATAGTTAAATATAATTTTCAAGATTTAGATAAAATAGCAACTCAACAATATTTACTATTTAGCCTTCAAAAAAGACTCCCTATACTTGAAAAAAAGAATCCATTGTTAATATTATTATTTAAATTTTTATCAAATAATAAAAAGATATTCTCAACTATTTTTATATTATCTGTTTTATATACATTATTTAATATAGCATCATCACTAGTTTTTAAATTTATGATTGATGAGGGATTAATTAGAACAAAGACATATTTAATTAATATATTTATAATTAGTAGTTTTATTTTGATATTTAAGTCATTTATAGATTTATTTAGAAACAAATTACTAAATAAAATTAATCATCAATTAGACCAAACTTTAATTAATCATATATATAGTCATCTGATTTCCCTTCCTTATTTATATTATAAAAATAAAACAACGGGAGAAGTTCTATCTCGTATTAATGATTTAAGTAATATAAAAGAACTAATAAGCAATCTTTTCCTTACCTTATTTGTCGATTCATTACTAATAATCATTGTGTTTGTTTTCTTATATTTAATTAGCCCTTTATTAACTTTTATAACTATAATAATAATGTTAATATACATTGTTATTATTGCTATTTATTATCGTTTTCTAGATAAGTATATACATTTAAATTATGAATATAGTGCCCAAATTAATAGTTATTTAGTAGAGACTTTAAGTGGATATGAAACTATTAAAGGGACAAACTTAGAATCTTTTGTTATAAATAAATTTAAAAATATTTATAAACAATTTTCAGATAATAGTTATAAATTTAATAATCTATTCAATATTCAAAAGTTTAATAAAGATTTAGTTAATGAATGGGGTTTAGTTTTTCTAATGTTTATTGGCTGTTATTTAGTATTAAATAAGCAATTAACCTTGGGAAGTTTAATTGCCTATAATAGTTTATTGATTTATTTTTTTAATCCTATAAAGAATATAATTGATTTAAGTATTTCTTATTATTTTAGTAAAATTGCTTTTAAAAGAATAGGCGAACTTTTAATAATAGAACCAGAACAATTAATATTCGTTCAAAAAGAAAATAAAGAAATAGACGGAGATATTAGTATTAAACATTTAACTTATAGTTACAATAATAAAGATAATATTTTAAATGATGTAAACCTTAATATTATGAAAGGCTCTAAAGTAATGCTATATGGTGGCTCTGGCCGTGGTAAAAGTACAATAGTAAAATTATTATTACGTTATTTTACAATAAATAAAAATACAATATATATTAACAAAAAAGATATTAATAATTATAATATTCACGAATTAAGAGAAGGCATCAATTATTTATCTCAAAATGAAATTTTATTCACTGACTCTATTTATAATAATGTAGTTTTAAATAAAAAGGTTAGTGATGCTCAATTTTTAAACGCAATGAAATGGTCATTATCAGATCAAATTATTAAAGATAATGTTGCAGGATATAATATGTTGTTAGAAGAAAACGGTAATAACTTATCAGGTGGAGAAAGACAAAGAATTATTTTAGCAAGATTATTTTTAGAAAAAAAGAAAATATTAATTATTGATGAGGCTATGAGTGAAATAGATATTGTAAAAGAAAGACAAATATTAATAAATCTTTTTAATTATTATCATGATGCTACTATAATTTATATATCACATCGGTTTGATAATAGTGATATTTTTGATCAAATATTGCAGTTAGAATAGTAAAATAAGAAATAAATATTTTTATAATAAAAGAAAAGAAAGAGGTGTAAAATGGAAGAAATAAAAAAAATAGAATTAGAAAAAATAGAAGGTGGCTTATCAATATGGGCTTATATTGGAATAGCAGCCTTAGCGATTTTCGGGATAGGCGTTTTTGATGGTTTTGTAAGACCATTAAAATGTAATAGTTAAAAGGAGGAAATATGAAAACATTAGATAAAGAACAATTATTATCAATTGCTGGCGGTATTAATATATCGGGTACATTAATTAATTCTTTTTCGTCACTAATTAAAAGTTTAATGGATGTAGGAAGAAGTTTAGGGACAGCTTTAAGAAGAGTTAATAGTGGTTCATTATGTCCATTTTAAAAGAAAAAGGAATAATAAAAAATATTTTAATATTATTATTAATACCTTTGGGTTGTTTCTCTTTAAATATAATTATTAATTTTATAATTAATTTAGGAAAATATTTAGGAACTTTTGGACGAGCTTTATATGAATTAATTGTTTAAAAGAAAATAGTTAATCAACAGGATTAACTATTTTTATTTTACATTAATAATTACGAAAAAAGTAAATAAATGGTTGTATTCTTTTTGAAATATGTTAAAATGGTAATAGATATAAAATAATAAGGAGGGACATTTATGGAAGATGATAAAAAAATAATTTCTATTATTTTAGAGGATGGTTCAATTGATCAAGTTGAAGTACTATTATCTTTTGCGTTCGAGGATACAAAAAAGGAATATATTATATATACTAAAAACGAAGTTGATGAGGCAGGAAATGTAACTATTTATGTTTCAAGTGTTGAAAGAGTAGATGAGAAACCAGTATTAGGTAGTATAGCAACAGATGAAGAATGGACGAGAATTAAAAATTTATTAAGAGAACTTTCAAAACCTGAAGAGGAGTAAGGAGGCATTATGATAGAAACAGGAAATAATTATTATGTTACTAATTTATTTAATAACGGTGATAATGTTAATCGAAAAGGTGATTCTAATAAAATAAAATATACCCAAGTATCACTTATAAACTTTCGAAAGAAAGTTGCTAAATTAGTAATTAAAGTAATTGATAAAGTTGAAGAAAGAAAAGATGAAATAGCTGTTACAGCTTATGAGGATACTGTGCATTTAGCAGCTGAGAGAGATTTTTTAAAAGTTTCATCTAGTGCTGAAAATATAGTCGCTAAATATGGTAAAATTGTTAAATTAGAAACATTGCTAAATGGTTTAAATGCAATTCATCATATGATAGATAAAAGTAAAGTAAAGCCTATTAAAATATCAGCTGGACAATTTAAAATTTTTGGAAAAAACACAAATGCTTTAATGCATTTAAAGGCAGAGAAAGCAAGTGAATTTAATCCTAAGGGGCAACCTAAAACACAAGTATTAACAAATGAGATTGTTGAAGAAAGAGCAGGTAATTATTTGGAAGCCTTATTAGGGACAAAAGATAAAATTGTTAATGAAGTAGATTCAACTATAACAACGTCAGAAGAACCAGTTATAGCAAAATATGATTTTTCTTTATTTGAAGAACCAATAAAAGAAGTTCCTTTAAAGGATGAGGATTTAGGAATCACTACTAGTTATATGGGAAGTATGACAGAAGATAAAAGAAATTTAACTTTAGAAGCATTAAATAAAGAAACAAAAGAATTAGAAAAGAATATAATTCCTAAATTGTCTGAAGAAGAGGCAGCTGCAAAAAATGATTTTCATAGTTCGGAAGAAGAATTAAAGAAATGGTTAGAACAAGTAGAAATAACTAAGAAAACTGTTGAGGCAGAAAAAGCAAAACAGGTAGCAGCGGAAGCTCAAAAACTGGCAGGTTTAAAGGCCGAAGCAGAAAATATTTCATTGTCTACAAAAACTTTTGAAGATAAAACAGCAAATAATAATGCTAAAATAGCTTTTCTTCAACAACAAGTTGCGGATTTAATGGCAGGAATTAATCCTCCTTTAACAGAAGATTTTTCAAAAAGACGTTAAGTCTTTTTTTTATTACATAAAGATAGATTTTATCCATATTATTTATTAGAGGTAATAATATGCAAAAAAATTTAAAATATTATTATAATATGGAAATTAAAGAATCTATAATAACTAGAAATAGTAGTTATTACTTTAAACATAATAACAGTTATTATGTATTTTGTTTATATGATAGAAATATAAATGAGATAAATGATATATATCAATTAAGTTTATATATTAACCAATTTAATTATTATTTTGGTTATATTATTTTAAATCAAAATAAAAATATTATAACTATGATTGATAACATTCCTTATGTGTTAATTAAAACTAATATTATTGACAATAAAAAGATTAAATTAAGCGACATAAAGAAATATAGTCTTGTCGTTAATCATTTAAAAAATAGTTCTTTAAATAGATTTGCCTGGGTTGATTTATGGAGTAAAAAAATAGACTATTATGAATATCAAATTGATCATATTAAAAATAAATATCCCAAAATAGTTGATTCAATATATTATTATTTAGGAATGGCTGAAAATGCAATTAGTTATATAAAAGATGCTTTAATTATTAATCAACAACATGATTTATATGTATCTCATCAAAGAATAAAAGAAAATGATACATTATTAGATTTATATAACCCTTTAAATATAATTATAGATCATGTTACAAGAGATATTAGCGAAATGTTAAAAAGTTTCTTTTTTATTAATAATTATGATTATGAAGAAATAGAATCTTATTTTGCTAGTTTGAATATGTCTTTAGATGATGCTAAATTATTATATGGAAGACTATTATATCCTTCTTTATATTTTGATTTATATGAAGCAGTAATTAATAATAATACTGATGAAAAAGAGTTTTTAAAAATAATTGATCGGGTAGATGAATATGAAATGTTTTTATATAGAATCTTTTTAATAATAAATAAACAACATCAGTTACCTGATGTTGTTTGGTTATCAAGAAAGTTTAATTATTAACATTAATTACTTCTGTTACTTCTTTTATTTCATTAACTAAAGCTGCTTCAATACTATCTTTTAAAGTCGATTCCATTAAATGACAGCCAGCACATGCTCCAAGCATACGAACATATACTTTTCCTTCTTCAAATTTAATAAATTCAATATTTCCACCATCGCTTATTAAAAATGGTCTTAGTTTATCTAAAACATTTATAATTCTTTTATCTATATCGTTCATTTTATCTCCTTTTATTAATTATAAAATATATTTTCATTTATGTAAATATGTTGTTAGGTTTAAATAATTATGATATAATTTATAAAGGTGAGATATATGTGTAAATATGAACCAGGAAAAATAGTAACAGGTTGTGTAACTGGAATAGAAAGTTATGGTATTTTTATTGGTTTAGATGATTATTATAACGGATTAATTCATATATCAGAGATTTCTTCAGGATTTGTAAAAAATATAAATGATTATGTTAAAATTGGAGAAACTATAAGAGTAAAAGTTTTAGAAGTTGACAAAGATATGTTTCAAGTAAAATTAAGTATTAAAGGTATTAATTATAATATTAATAAACCTAAACGACTACCAATCGTAGAAACACCTTTAGGTTTTTCTACTTTAAGAGATCTATTAGATAATTGGATTGAAATTAAAATGACTAAAATTAAAACACTAGATAATCTTTAAAAAATGTAAAAAAATCATTTCTATATTGACAAAATAGTATGTAAATGATATATTTATTTACGTCCTATTATATAAAAGGGCGATTAGCTCAGTTGGTTAGAGCACCTGCCTTACAAGCAGGGGGTCATAGGTTCGAGTCCTATATCGCCCACCATTTATTTGCCGAAATGGCTCAATTGGTAGAGCAACTGACTTGTAATCAGTAGGTTCCGGGTTCAAGTCCTGGTTTCGGCACCATATGGAGAGATAGCGAAGTGGCTAAACGCGACAGACTGTAAATCTGTTCCTTAGGGTACGATGGTTCGAATCCGTCTCTCTCCACCACTTGAAATATATTGCCTCGTAGCCAAGTGGTAAGGCATCAGACTTTGACTCTGACATTCGCTAGTTCGAATCTAGCCGAGGCAACCATTTTTAAGTACGTCCTGTTAGCTCAGCCGGTAGAGCATTTGACTTTTAATCAAAGGGTCGTGAGTTCGAATCTCGCACAGGACACCAACTGCGGATGTAGTTTAATGGTAGAACCTCAGCCTTCCAAGCTGACTACGTGGGTTCGATTCCCATCATCCGCTCCAATGATATCTGAAATGGCTTCAAAAAGTTGGACAGAAAGTCATATAATAAATATGACTTCTGAAAAACGAAAAGGAAGCTGTTTTTTAATTAAATTAACAAAAAAGAAAAACTACGAATGTGTTTAGAACATTTAAACGAGGGTAAATCACTTTCGCATATATGTGAAAGTGATAAAAACTAATTTAGATATTACTAGTTAATTTAATAAAGTTTTTATAAATGCTATTACATTTCAAGATGATTATGGCAGACGGTTGATATAATTAGTTTGTAAGATAAATATTAATTTGTTATTTTGATGAAAACAATAGAATTTTTGAAAAATCTATTGCTTTTTTTATTTTCAACAAGTATAATAAGTATGAAAAGTATAACAAGTAATACTAGGAGGTAAGAATGGAAAAAGATAAATTTGTTGGTATATGTAAAGTTGGGGAAAAAGGACAAATTGTAATACCAAAAGAAGCTAGAGAGATGTTTGATATAAATCCAGGAGATTCAATTATAGTACTTTGTGATAAAAAGCAAGGTATTGCATTAGTAAAAGCAGATATAATTGAAGACCTATCAAATAAAATTTTCCCCAAAGGAGGGAAATAAATATGTATGCAATAGAAACAAAAAATTTAACTAAAAAATTTAAGAATAAAATTGCTGTTAATAATGTTGATTTAAAAATACAAAAAGGAGAATTATTCGCACTTTTAGGTACAAATGGAGCAGGTAAAACGACAATGATAAAAATGCTTTCAACGCTAATAGTACCGTCATCAGGTAGTATAAAGATTAATGAATTAGATATAGTAAAGGATAGACAAAAAAATAGAGATATATTAAATGTATTACCTCAAGAAACTGCTATTGCACCAAATCTTTCAGTTAAGGAAAATTTAGATTTTATGGCAGGAGTGTATCAAATAAAAAATAAACAAGAAAAGATTAATGAATTAATTAAGTTATTTAAATTAAATGATGTATTAAAGCAAAAGGCAAAAACATTATCTGGGGGATGGCAAAGAAAAGTATCTATTGCAATTTCATTAATAAATGAGCCGGAAATATTATTTTTAGATGAACCAACATTAGGATTAGATGTTATTGCTAGAAAAGAACTCTGGAAGGTAATAGAACAACTAAAAGGAAAAATTACCATTATATTAACTACTCATTATATGGAAGAAGCAGAAAGTTTGTCAGATAGAATCGGAATTATGGCAAATGGAGATTTAATAGATGCAGGAACTTCAGAAGAATTGATAAAAAAGTCCAAAGCTAAAAATTTTGAAGATGCTTTCATAAAAATAGCTACTGGGGGTGAACTATAATGAGAATAATAAATTTTGCACAAAGAAACTTTAAAGAATTAATAAGGGATCCACTAAGTTTAGTATTTGCTATTGTTTTACCATTGTTCTTGTTATTTATATTTCAACAATTTAATATACCTAATGATAGTTATAAAATAGAAAACTTCACAGCAGGGATTATTGTTTTTGGATTTTCCTTTATAACATTATTTACTGCGATGCTAGTTTCAAAGGATAGAACAACATCATTATTAATTAGACTTGGTATAAGTCCAATGAAATCATCAGAATATATTCTAGGTTATATGCTTTCACTTATTCCAATAATATTAATACAAGATATATTATTTTTTATACTTGCTTGTTTAATGGGATTAAGTTTTAGTATCAATATTATATGGGCAGGAATCGTATCTATAATTATTGCGCTATTATTTATATCAATAGGTATATTAATAGGTAGCATATTTACTGAAAAAGCATCATCGGGGATATCAAGCATTATTGTACAATTAGTATGTTTTACAAGTGGAATGTACTTTCCTAAAGAATCACTTGGAAATGTATTTGGAAAAATTTGCGAATATTTACCATTTGAATCAGCAGTTACACTAATAAAAGGAATTATGAATAATAACTTAGAATTAATTAGTATTAGAAATGTTTTTGTATTTAGTGTATATACTATTTTCATTTTAATATTATCAATCATTCTATTTAAAAAGAAAATGATTAGTGATAATAGGTAATAATTGTACCTAGAAATTACAATTTGTATCAGGGAATGTAGTAAATATAGTCCTTTTTATAAATAAGACTTAAAAATAATTGAAATATATTTAAATATCATATATAATAATATTAGTTAAGAGAACCAGTTCGTAACTTGTAGCTGACACGCTCCAATGATATCTGAAATGGCTTCCAAAAGTTGGACAAAAAGTTATATAATAAATATAACTTCTGAAAAACGAAAAGGGAGCTGTTTTTTAATGAAATTAACAAACAAAGAAAAACTACAAATGTGTTTAGAACATTTAAATGATGGTAAATCACTTTCACACATATGCGAAAGATATAATTATACAGACACAAGTAAATTAAAATATTGGATCAATCTATATAAAAGACATGGAAAAGAAATCTTTATTGAAAGAGAATCCAGGATATATAGAAGAGATACCAAATTACTTGCTATAAGTAGAGTTCAAAATGGTGAATCAATAAGAAGTGTTGCAGTAGATTTAGGTTTAACTGAACCAGCAATACTTGGAGATTGGATAAAGTTATATAAAAATGAAGGAGAACAAAGGATTCAAGATACGTATCCAAGAAAGAGTTATTTAAATGAAGATGAAAGATATAAAAAAACAATTAATAAAAAATTGAGTGATGAAAATGAAAGATTAAAGGCAGAGATAGAATACTTAAAAAAATCTCAGTCCTTAGCAGAAAAACTAGAAGACCTAACAACAAAAGAAAAGGTAGAAGTTGTTAGAGAGCTAAGGACAAAATATGATTTAAAAGTTCTTCTAGAAATAACAAACATACCAAAATCTGTATATTATTATCAAATAAAAGCAAAACAAAATAAGGTAAACAATTATGAAGAAATAGAAGCAAGAATAGATTATTTATATTTAAAAAAGCATAAAAAAAGAATTGGATATCAAAGAATATATATTGAACTTAAAAATGAAGGGTATATAATTGGTAAAAATAAAGTGTTAGAAATAATGAGAAAGAAACAATATACTAAACAGAATAAACCTAAATATTATAATTCATATGAGGGTGATTTAGGTGGTGTTGTAGAAAATGTTTTGAATCAGGATTTTAAAACAACAAAGCCCTATGAAAAAGCTGGAACAGATGTAACAATGTTTAGTATAAAAGAAGAAAGGGTTTATCTGTCACCAATAATAGATTTCAATTCTAGGGAAGTATTATCATATGAAGTAGGAATAGATGCCAAAGTAGTAAAAGTAATAAGCATGTTAGATAAATTAGAAAATATACATAAAGAAAAAATAAAGGGATTAAAATTACAATCAGATCAAGGTGTGTAATATCAAAATTCAAGATATATCGATAAGTTAGAAGAATTAGGTATAATTCAATCAATGAGCCGTAAAGGTAATTGCTTAGACAATTCTCCTACAGAAAACTTCTTTGGAAGAATGAAAAGTGAAATGTGGTATAATAAAGAAGGTGAATATGAAAATTCAAAAGATTTAATAGAAGGTATTCACGAGTATATAAAATATTACAATGAAGTTAGAATTGTAACAAAACTAAAATCAAGTCCAGTAGATTATAGAAATAAATTATTAAATACAATATAAGAACTGCGTGGGTTGATTAAAAAAATATAATGGTACAACTTTAGAATATATTGGAATAATGCCTAAAGATATAACTTTAAGTGAATATGTTAAAACTATAAATGCTAAAGATTTAAATGAAACAATAATGAAAACAAAATCGATTAAACTAGATAATTTTGAAAAAGGAAGTGTTTATAAAATTACTGGTGGAATACCATTATTCAAATGTGCTTACGATTTAGATTTAAAAGAAAACTTGAAAAAATTAGGTGTTAAGGATGTTTTCTCTTCAGAAAAAGCCAATCTTTCGAAGATTGTTGACGCTCCTAATGCAGTTATTAATTCTGCGTTACATAAAGCAAACATTGAATTTTCTAATGAGGGAATTAAAGCATCTGCAGCAACGTCTGCTGGAGGAGCAGGTGATGGAAATTGCATGTTTGATTATAAGTATGAAATTCCAATTGTTGAAATTAACTTAACTTTTAACAATCCATATTTATATATAATTAGAGATAAAGAAAGTGGTGAAGTATGGTTCATCGGGACTGTTTATGAACCAACATTGAGCCAAAAACCAGTTTATACCATCGACTAATAAAATCTATGAATTAAAAACAAGCCAATGCTATGAAAAGCAAGGGCTTGTTTTTAATTAATTTGACTTATGAATAATTTTCATTTTTTGAATAATCTTATTTTCGTTTTTATATATACTATTTTCTGGTACAAAACCCCTTACTGAAGATAAAGGATAAATATTACTATTTTTACCAATTATAGTACCAGGATTTAATACTGAATTACAACCAACTTCAGTATAATCACCAATTATTGCGCCCATTTTACGTAGATTTGTAATAATTTTTTCTCCTTTATATGAAATGGTTACCGTAGATTTATCAGATTTTAAATTAGATGTGATAACTCCTGCTCCTAAATGCGAATTATAACCAATTATTGAATCTCCCACATAATTAAAATGAGGAATCTGTGCTTCATTAAAGATAATTGAGTTTTTAAATTCGCACGAGTTACCAATTACACATGAATTACCAATAATTACATTTTCTCTAATATAAGCATTAGGTCTAATCTCAGTTTGAGATCCAATAATAGTAGGACCTTTAATAACTGCACTAGGGTGAATAACTGTGCTTTTAGAAAAAGCAATATTTCCATTAATCAAATATTCATTACGTGATAGTTTTTCGATTAATTCATATATATAGGATTCTATATCTTTTAAAGCTTCAAAAGGGTAATCAAACTTTTCAAGAAGTTCCTTTGCTAAAGTCTCTTCTAAATTAAATAAATTGTTAGTTTTAAGTTCATCCATTTTTTCTCCTTTTAAAAATTAAATCCCTCTCTTTATTTCAGTTTTGAAATATAAAGTGTTTTAATTTTAAATTTCTAAAATGCAACTTTTTAATGTGTAAATTATTATAGCATAACGTATAAATTATTTCCATATTTCATTAAATATTTGTTAAATAAGTTTAGATAATTCTAAAAATATCTTAATATATAATTTGAAATAAAATAAATATTGTTTTTTAAATTAAAACGATTGACATATTTCGATGTTAAAATATGATATAATAAATAAAAGAATAGCTATCTAACAATATATTATAAAGGAGAAGCGAAAATGTATATAGAATTAAACGAAGTTAAAAAATCATATACTATGGGTGATATAACAATTGTTGCTGCTGATAAAGTCTCTTTTGGTATTGAAAAAGGGGAACTTGCAGTTGTATTAGGACCATCAGGAGCGGGTAAAACAACAGTATTAAATATTTTAGGCGGAATGGATAAATGTGACTCTGGAAAAGTTGTAGTTGATGGAGAAGAAATTTCGCAATATTCAAATTATGAGTTAACTAAGTACAGAAGAAACGATATTGGATTTGTTTTTCAATTTTATAATTTGGTTCAAAATTTAACTACTCTTGAAAATATTGAATTAACCAATCAAATTTGTAAAGATACATTACCAGCTAAGGAAGTTCTTGCTAGTGTTGGTTTAAAAGATAGAATGAAAAACTTTCCATCGCAATTATCAGGAGGTGAACAGCAAAGAGTTGCTATAGCAAGAGCCTTGGCTAAAAAACCGAAATTACTTTTATGTGATGAACCAACAGGAGCCCTAGATTCTAAAACAGGTCAAAGGGTTTTAGAGGTGCTTCAAAAAACTTGCAAGGAATATGGGATGACAGTTGTAATTATAACTCATAATTCAGTTATTGCAGGTATTGCTGACAGAGTAATCAAAATGAAAAATGGAACTGTTGATGAGGTTGTAATTAATGATCATCCTTTAGAAATAAAGGAGATTAATTGGTAATGAAATTATTATTAAAAAACACTTTTAAAAAAATTAAAAAATCAATTGGTAGATTTCTTTCTATTATGCTAATTATTGCTCTAGGAATAAGTGTTTTTATGGGATTAAGAGAATCAACAGCAAGTATGCTTTATACAGCTGATAATTATTATGATAAAAATAATTTGATGGATTTTAAAATTATTAGTACATATGGTTTTACAACAGATGATATTGTTTCTTTAAATAATTTAAGTAATATAGAGAAGGTTATTCCCTCATATTCTATTGATGTTATTAATAAAGGTAATTCAATAAAAGTTCACGCTCTTGAAGATGAAATAAATAATGTTGTATTAATAAAAGGGAAAATGCCAATTAATAATGATGAGTGTTTAGCTGATGCTTACAAGTATAAACTTAATGATATAATTACATTCGAAAACGATAAATTATCTGAAGTTTTATCTGTTTCAAAATGTAAAGTTGTAGGATTAATAAAATCAGTCCTTTATGTTAGAGATGAAAAAGGTATTTCCAATGTTGGAAATGGAAAATTAATGTCGTTTGTATTTTTAAATAAAGAAGCTTTTATATCTGAGTATTATACTGAAGTATATATTACTTCTAAAGATGCAAAAGAAAGTAATTCTTATTTTAGTGATTATGAGAAAACAATTATTCCTTTAAGAAGCGAATTGGAGGAATTAAAATTAATTCGTGAAACAATTCGTTATGAAGAAATATTAAAAGAAGCAAATGATGAGATTATAAAAATAAAAAAAGAGTTGGATCAAAAAATCAATAGTTCATTAGCAGAATTAGAAAAAACAAAAATAAAATTGGATAATGGTGTTCAACAATTAGAAACAAATAAAAATAAGACTTTAAAA
>LFRM01320989.1_pt1 | contig 16983 bp, 14 predicted proteins | sample 618341 | NCBI WGS metagenome assembly LFRM01 (sample SAMN03654438, study PRJNA283298) | anaerobic digester metagenome | isolation source: pool of bioreactors CSTR01a, CSTR02a, and CSTR03a thermophilic anaerobic... | place: Denmark: Kgs. Lyngby | collected 2014-05-21 | reverse complement strand
AAGGTGTTGACCAGGTTCAGCCGGCTCCACAGAATAAAGGTGGGGACAAGGGTCACAGCATAGGGCAGCATCATTGTGGTCAGCAGTGCCCCAAAGATCCCATCCCGCCCCCGCCAGCGCAAACGGGAGAAGCTGAACGCGGCCAGTGATGAACTCAGGAGTGTGCCGCACATGACACCGATGACTATTTTAATGGTGTTTTGGAAATACAGGCCAAAGGGCACAACCGTCATGGCCTCTACATAGTTACGCCAGACAAAAGGTTTTGGAATCCACTCCGGCGGCAGGATAAATATCTGGCGCATCTCCATAAAAGAACTCCGCACCAGCCAGACAAAGGGAAAAAGGGCAACGGCAGAGCCTAAGATCAAAACCGTATAGATAAAGGTGCGCCAAATAACCCTTCGGGCTGAAACTCTGTGCAGGATCCCTTCTGAACCGTATCTCATCTCCTTATCTACAGCCATGACTCTACCTCCTCTCGCCTTCGTAGTAAACCCAAGCCGGCGAAGTCTTGAAAACAATGATGGTAAAAACCAGAACGATTACAAACAAGGTCCAGGCAATGGCACAGGCATAGCCCATTCTGCCATATTGAAAAGCATTGCGGAAAAGGTAATACACCATAAATAGGCTGCCGTTGTTTGGCCCGCCATCGGTCATGACATAGGCTTGGGAAAACACCTGGAAGGTGCCGATTAGCCCCATGACCAGATTAAAGAAGATTACAGATGAAACCATGGGAAGTGTAATATGCAGCCAGCGCTGGAAGAAGTTCGCGCCGTCGATCTCAGCCGCTTCATAGAGCTGTCTGGGCACTCCCTGCAGTCCGGCCAAAAAGATGATCATAGTATTGCCCATACCCCATACGCTCATCAGGGCAAGTGACGGCAGGACCGATGCTTCATCATATATCCAAAGTAATTTCCCGATGCCAATCTTCCCCAGCATTGTGTTCAATAGTCCGAAGTCGGGATTAAACAGCCAAAGCCAAAGCACTGCATTGGCAACGGCCGGCACCACAGAAGGCAGGTAGAATACGGTACGAAAGACTGCCAGTCCCTTCACTTGCTGGTTGAGAAGGGTCGCAACCAAGAAGGCACTGACGATCACCAAGGGAACACTCAAGAAAGTGTAATAAGCCGTCACGTATAATGATTTCCAAAATAAGGGATCCTGGGTGAACATACGGCTGAAATTAGCTGTGCCTACGAATTTGGGCCTAGTGACAACAGTCCATTCAGTAAAACTGATCACCAGGCTGGCTATCATTGGCAGTAAATTCCATAAGAGAAAACCGAGCATGGCAGGAAGAGCCATCAAGACACCCCAGCGGTTCTCTACGCTCTGTAATGTTCGAGATCTTTTCCTCACCGGTTATCGCCTCCCGCCTGACCTGAGCTATAGCTGCGGACTCCAATGTAATAGGCTGTAAGCGGGGAGTTACCCCGCTTACAGTCAAGGGTACATCAACCAGACTAGCGGTCAAACCTGCCTTGCAGAAGTGGCTTGACCGTTTCTGCAACCCTATCAGCTGCTGTCTGGGCATCTTCCTTGCCGAGCCAGAAGTTGGACAACCCCTGGCTGATGGCGGAAGTGATCTCCTCCCAGTTCCTCATATAATAGGAAGGAGCACGCCGGCCGTAATCTAGGACGTAGTCAATCACCGCCTCTTTATACTCTGGCGGGTGGACGCCCTCTGTCAGCCATTCGTTGATCTTCTCAGGCTCAGTGTAATACTCCATACCCAAAGGCATCCAGAGTCCTGCCTGAATCAGCGGCATTACCTTAGAGGAGCTGGTACTCCATTTGTACAACAGCCAAGCTTCCTGCGGATGCTTGGTGCCGGAGAAGATAACGTTGGGCGCACCTAGTTCTAGACATACAGGCTCCTTCAACTTCGGGATAGGGGCAACACCCAAATTGAACCCGGACTTGGCCAAGTCCAAGAGTGCCCACTGCCCATCAACTACCATGGCTACTTTTCTGGTCTGCAGAAGGATATTGAAGGCAGGGAAGGTCTGCATCTGTGTCGGTGTCGGAGCTACATGATACTTGTAGATCAGATCATGCAGTTTCTGCAGGGCTTCTACGCTTTCAGGCTGGTTGATTAGGGTCTCTCTGCCTTCGTCGTCAAACCAGTCGCCGCCGTTGCTCCAAACAAAGGGCAGAATCGGTGCCCACCAAGTCCCAAAGGCCACACCATAGGTATCAATATTATTCGGGTCAAACCCCGCCTCCCCTGGACGCCGGCCGTTGCGGTCCTTGGTCAAGGCTATCGCAGTCTCTACAAAGTCATCCCATGTCCACTCATCGGCATTAGCTGACGGATAGGGAACTCCAGCCTCATCAAAGATATCCTTGTTGTAGAACATCATCATGATCTCTGCTGCCAAGTTGGTACCGACGGTTTTCTTGCCACCATCGTACATGTACCAGGTCATCGGCAGCCGGCTATCGAAGCTGACCTCAGGGTCCCGCTCCATGAAGGGCGTAATGTCCATTACCACACCCTCTTCAGCCCAGGCCAGGACTTGGCCTTCTCCTAGCTGTCCCACATCCGGCGGATCGCCAGCAGCCAACATAGCTGTGATCTTGGTAACATAATCACTGGGGATGTAGATGGGCTGTACCTCAATATGGGGGTAAGCTTCCATGAAGTCCTTCAGCATCTCTTCCTGTGCTGTCTTCTCCAGCGGGCTGCCCCAATAGGTATACTTCAAGTGGACTTTTTCGGCAGACGCCGCTGCCCCGAACAGGCTCAAACATAACGCAACTGCCAATACTAAGATCATAAGTCTTGAGCTTTTCTTTGCCAGCATCACAGTATACCCTCCTATCTGGATATCTTCCTGCTCACCTTACTTCCTATGACTACAGCTGCAAAACCAGATCTTCTCCCCGTCTCACCTCCCAGACAAACTGCATAGGCTCAACTACAGACTGCGAATCCAAACACGCATTTCTCCCGGTGTGCGATGATCCCAGGCGTAATACGGAATTGCTGTCAACGGATACGGCCGCATCTTAACTGGCTCAAAACGGTAAAGCTGGCCGTCCCAATCAGCATCGTCCATCAGCAGCCCTTCCCCTTGGATCTTGACGACTCCCCCCAGCAGCTTCTCATCAAAGACAGCTGTCAGCTCCGCATCCCTGGGCAGGACCACTCGATCCAAAGGCACTGGATTATCGGCTGTTTCCAGGCAGAAAACGATGGGGCCGCGGCTGAGTGCAACACGGCCGATGTTCTCAGCAACCCGAGGATGGGTGGTGACACGCTCAACAGGCATGGCCAAATGCAGCCTTACGGTGTCACCGGGCTGCCACTTTCGATAAATCCTGGCATATCCTGATCTTAGAATTGGTGCAGTGTCAATCTCGATGCCGTTTACCATCAGCACCGCCTTGCGGCACCAGCCGGGAATTCTCAAGTTCAGGCCGAACTCAGCAGGCTCAGAAGGAGCAACCTCGACCTCGATCTCCCCATCCCAAGGGTAGTCAGTCTGCTGGGAGATCTTAACGGGCGTGCCGCCCGCGCTAAGGTCTGCGTGCCCTGAAATATACAGGTGGATGTACAGGTCGGTGTCACTTTCTGAATATATGTATGAACCCAAAGAGGCGATTAGTCGGGCAATGTTGGGCGGGCAGCAGGCACAGCCAAACCAATCTTGCCGATGATGATCCCCATTGCTGGCTAAAGGATTGTCGTAGAAGAACTTCTTGCCATCAAGGGAAATGCCGCTTAACGCGCCGTTGTATAACGCCCTTTCCATAATGTCAGCATACCGGGCATCGGCATCTACATGCAGCATCCGCTGAGCGAAGAAGATCAGGCCGATGGCCGCACAGGTCTCCGCGTAGGCATCCTTGTTGGGCAGGTCATAGTCATCGGTAAAGCCCTCATTATGCCGGGATGATCCGACCCCGCCGGTAACATACATCTTCTTGCTGCAGACATTGTCCCACAGCCGGCGGCAGGCACGGAGCAGCTCTTCATCGCCGGTTTCCACCGCTATATCCGCCATACCGCAGTACAGATACATGGCCCGCACTGCATGGCCAACCGGGTCGCTCTGCTCCCGCACCGGGAGATGATCTTGACAGTAGCTGGTGTCAAACCCGTTCTTTTCGAAAAAGTGCCGGTTAATCCGGGCATCCTCCTCTGAAAGGTGCTCCAGCTCCCTTTGAAATACCGAGGGCTTCTGGCCTCGTTGATCGATGAAGAACTTGCTGAGTTCTAGATACCGTTCGTTCCCTGTCGCCCTGTAGAGCTTAACTAAGGCCAGCTCAATCTCTTCGTGTCCGGGAGCACCATATCTCTGTCCAGGATTAGGCCCAAATACCGAGGCTATGTAGTCAGCATAGCGGCACATCACATCGAGCAGGCGGCGCTTGCCAGTGGCTTCGTAGTGCGCTACCGCAGCTTCCATCAAGTGGCCTGCACAGTAAAGCTCATGCCACATGCCCAGGTTCTTCCACCGCTTCTCCGGCTCCACAACGGTGAAGTACACATTCAAGTAGCCATCGGGCTGCTGCGCCCCTGCTATCTTTTCAATGACTTCATCCAAGAGCTGATCAAGGTCCGGGTCTGGATGCGCAGCCAGGGAGTAGCTGGCGGCTTCGATCCATTTGGCGACATCGGAATCCCAAAAATAGTGGGGCACCGGTTCATCTCCCGGCTTCCAGGTCAAGTCAAACGCATCAATCCGGCCGGTCTCTTTGCACTGTGTGTACTCATGGGGTATCGTCTGCGTCCGATTGGTCTCTATCCTGGGAGACCAAAAGCTATCGTCAATCACCACTTGTGCTACTGAAACTGGTGACAATTTGCCATTGGTTGCTGCTGACATATCCGGTTCTCCTTTCTGCCCTGCGGTATTCTCAGCTCACTTTAGTTGAATCCCTTTCTCTTAGTACACAAGGGAGTTTGATCATGTGTTCATCATGCTTCAGCTGGCCGTTGTTTCTGATCATGGAAATCAAATTGTCCATGGCCACTTCTCCCAGTTCTTTGAGGGGCATGGCAATACTGCTTAAGGTAGGCCTTACGTATCGGCAGAAGACAGCATCGTCAAAACCGACCACAGCCACATCCCGGGGCACTTCCAGGCCGTGCTCTTTGAATGCATAGATAGCTCCCATGGCCATCGGGTCATTACCGGCAAAGAGGCCGTCAAACGCCGCCTTTCGAAGGAGGCTTTGGCAAGCCCGATAGCCGCTCTCGGTAGACCAATCACCCACTTCGATTAGGTCCGGATCATCTCTCAGGGCAAAATCCTTAACCGCCTGTTTGTATGCCCGCAATCGATCTTGAGAAGCCGGCCAGTCGCTGGGCCCGCTGATAAATCCCACAGCCTTGCAGCCGCTATCTGCTAGATGCTGCACTGCCAGATAGGCTCCCTGGTAGTCATCGGGCAGTACGGAGGGATATCTAGGATTCTGGCTGTAGCTATAGACACAGATAAGGGGTATGTTATCTCGGCCTGCTACTTCACTGAGGTTAAGAGTATGGACACTGTCAGAGATGACGATAATCCCGTCTATGTACTGGTTAGATGGCTCCCAGATGCCGCTCACCGCAGCATCCAGCTTACTCACCACCAGCCGATAGCCTTCCCGATCCGCCTTGCCTTCGATGCCAACCAGGATATCGGGGATGAAGTTGCCGTCAAACCGCTCGATCAAAAGGTGTACTGTATTGCTCTTGCCGGTTCTCAGGGCAGCGGCAATGGGATCTCGGTAAAAGCCCAGCTCCTCACAGGCATCCTCCACCAGTCGCCTTGTTCTGAAATGTACCTTCTTAGATTTATTAAGCACACGGGACACGGTAGCAGTGGAGACTCCTGCTCTCTTAGCCACATCTCTTATCGTAATCCGCCTCTTCGTCATGTCTGACACACCCGGATAGTCAATGGTATCGATTACATTTTGCCATATCAAAACAAAAGCAACTATCTCGTTTTCTCTTTTCTCCATGTAAGACTGACTTCCTGCCTGATCGTGTACAGTTTTTTTCTTTCTGCGCCGCCTTTCCTGCTCCTGTCCATAATTCAGCCTATGTTCACGGAGACGTAAGACCCGGGGCCATCCCTGGGGAATGAACTAACTCAGTCTGCGGGCAAAAAAAGGCACTTCTGACAATATCGACTGAGAGGTCTCTCCTGCAAGGACAACGAGAGCCTGACATAGCCGATGCCAAAGACAAGCTGTACGCTCGATACCTCATCACGCGAAAGCCCCTTAGGCGGCCTCAAAATTGAGATCTTCTGCAGCAGTCCACGGAGAGGTTTTTCTGGCAATTCGGTCATTGGTGAGCTCGACAGCCGTTCAAGGTGCATGATGAAAAACACTTTACAGCATCTTTTCGAACCATGCCAAGCGAGATGAGTGCGGAAAGCCCCAACCTCTTGCATCCGGGATAAGTCTGAGAGAGTGCGTTCCAAACAGGGATCTCTTAATGACATATACACATTAACCAAGAGAAGTTTTGAGGTTTTCATTATTGTTTTAGATTCGCTGAGTCTAGTTTGNNTTTAGCCTTCTGGTCCACGCAAACCCACTTGATCAAGCTCATTTCACGGCTCAAGTAACGAACCCATTGTACGCGCAAATCGATGGATTGGACGACCCAACATATAATATAGCAGAACTCAAACTGAAAGGAAGCAAATACAGCTCTCCCGATGGTAAGGTGCCGTTTACTATTGCGACTAACGGTAACATACTTATAACAGCCATAATTGATGGGCCGTTCATGTTGTCCGACTCCAGCGGAGAGTATTACTTCCCACTTGAGGCGCGGGTCTATCGTAAGACAAGTGGCGACCCAGTGACGGTTATATCTAAGATGACGTGTAGCACACCTGGTGAGCAAACCCAAAATAGCGGAAATCTGGAAGGACCCAACAGATACGACTTATACTTCGACATTGAGGCTAAAGCTGGCCAGGCGGGTGAAATCGAGAACCTGAAGGAAGGCGCCTATGAGACAACTCTTTTCTTGATCGTCGAGGCACCTTTAAGCTAGGAGCGCAACACCCTGAGACAAGGATGCCGCATTTACCCCTTCAAACATCAATTAAGGCAGCGCTGGCAAATCAATGCTAGCGCTGCCCCCTCTCAGAATCTTGCGAAGGAACCTGTGCATTGCTCCTGGCAAGCGCTCAGTCGAACCGTCTCACCGCATTCATCTACAGATCGCTCAAACCCACTCTATCGAGTTGATCTCGCATAACTAGCTAAGTCCATTGCAGACTGCAATACTCCTATCCAATCACCTACCAGCCGGTTCTCGACGGCTCCCTATCCATCTCCTCAACTCTCTCACAGTCTCCACGAAGGAAGTATGGTGAATCGTATGAAAGCCAAAGGGCCGGGCCCCGTCCACGTTTTCCTTAACATCATCAATAAATACGCTTTCCCGGGGGTCAATCCGGTACCGGTCAATCAGTTCCCGGTATATCTCAGGCTCTGGCTTGACGGCATGCACTTCATAGGAAATGACCATGCCGTCAAACAGGCCGAACCAGTCATGCTTGCTTCTTACATGGGCGAAAGCTTCTCTATGGAAATTAGAGAGAGCATACACCGGGTAGCCGGCCGCCTTCAGCTCCCGCAAGAGCTCAATGCCTCTTAGGGGAGTGAACATGTCATACCAGCCGGCAAACACCTGCCGGATCCCCCGGGCGTGATCCGGATAGGCGGCGCTGAGCTGAGCCACCGCTTCCCGCTCATCGATGACTCCCCGATCCAGATCTACCCACTGACTGCTTCCGAAGACGATGCCGTTGTACAGCTCCACCTCTTTTTCTCCAAAACCTAAGCCCCTGAGATACTCCGGAGGGCGAAAGGCGAGCAAGACATTGCCGATGTCAAACACTATGTTCACTAGACCACACCCCGTACTGGATAGCGCTGCATCCATTCATTCAGCGCTCATTCACCTCGAAACTTCCTGACAGTCTCGATCATGGCCAGATAGCCGGCAGCCGGCACATAGTCCGGGATAGAGTTGCCGGTACCGATAGCTACTCCTCCCCAGCCGTGGGCAGCGTATCCAAGGATATCATTTACATAATCCCTGATCGACTCTTCATCATACTGACAGATCACATCCATATCGACTCCGCCGAAGTTGCCGATTCTCTCACCATAGCGCTCCAGCCATACCTTAAAGGGAGCAATGGCATCTTCATTGGAATGCTTGGCATCAATCCCGGTAACGGTGATAATATCATCCATGATCTCGAAGATGTTCCCGCAGGAATGAAGCAGGAAAGGCTTCCCATAGGAATGGACAAGGGACACTATGCGCTTATACTGCGGAAGTATGTAAGTGCGGATGTCATCGGGGGGTAGGAGTGTAGATGTGCGAAAGCCCAGATCGTCTCCAAACCGGCAGACAGCGTAGATGTCGCCGTATTCCTGCATAAACCGTTCCCAGATAGTCACCATCAGGTCCCCTACAGCAGAAAATAGGCCTTTATACAGCTCGGGATCATCTACTCTAATGTAGCAGAGCCTCTCAAAACCCACCACGTCCTGTACCAGCTCAAAAACTCCGTTGCCGGGGCCGCCGATTGCCTTCATGCCGGAGGGCATGGTCTTCCTCAGCAGCTCAAAGTCCCGCCCGTATTTTTCGAAATACCAGTCGGGGACTTGATCCCACGGATACCGGTCAAAATCCTCCCTTGTCGCAATTACACCCGGCTTGTGCTCTCCCAAGGCGCCGCTGCCCGGCATTGCCGGCCCGATGCAGCGCTCAAAGCTCACTGTATCATAGCCCATTTTCAGGAAAAAGCCGGTATAGGCACGGAAAAACTCCAGGCGATCTGCATCATCACCTGCATACAGTTGGGCAATAGGCCTGTTCAGTATTTCCTCCATCACATTCCCTGAAATGATGTGTTCGTAAAGCGGAAGCCGCTCTGGAGTTTGGTTCCTCGCTGCCGCCACGATATTCCTGTAATCCGGCCTAGACTCAGACATCAGGTCTCCCCTTCCTAGAATACGGGTTCTGGTTACCGCTGCTTCCGTGTGAGTGCATCTCCTACTGCTGCATCGCGGTACTCACGCTCCACAACGTTTCTTCTGTGAAAGAAGACTATTTACCTCCCACATTCGCAGCTATAACTTGACTAAACGACTTATGATTGATCGCGCTTTATTTCCAGAAACTTAACTTTACATCCGCCCTTGTTTTGGGATAAATTGGTAATGGTGTGCATACACGTAGGACTTTGTGCCTAGGTCTTGGTGATTCAACATGGGACTTAGAGCCTAAGCGAAGGGAGTTCTTGTGGCTTTGTTGGACGTTGTTAGGTCTCGCAGACTACTTAAACCCATAGTGCCTGAAACACTCAGGCATGCAGCATCAGCCATCGCGATCGTCTCTATAGATAAGGCCGGACGCATCATCTACATAAATGAACCGGGTATCGAGCTGGTGAAAGAGGTTACCGGCCGGGAGCGTGCGCCTAGAAACCTCATTGGACAGGATCTCAGTAAGGTATTAAACAGAGGGCTGCCCCTTACCGTAATTGGCCGCACACTTCAGACCGGTAAAGAAGTCCAAGGAAAGCTGTTGGCTTTCGGTAAGAGCCTTTATACAGTGATGACCAAGTTGCTGAAAAAGGACGACTCTGTTATCGGGTGTGTCGAGTACGCGATTAGAGTACGGCGGCCAAACGCGAAAGATACGCTGCTTGTACCTCAATCCTTTGCCCGACAGCTAGCCAACAAACTTGGGTACGAGTCTACTGAGTGGATCGATGAGATCTCCTACGAACACTCACAGCAGCTGATTCGCTGCCTGTGCAGCAGCAACCATTCGGTGGAACTGACAGAATACTGCCCTCATAAATGGCAGTGTGCCTTCCATCCCCAGTACGGCCGCCTCGCCCTTGACCGCCGCGCTTACCGGAGAGTGGAGATAGCGCTGCCCGTTGAGGTTCACCTGCTGGAGCTGGCACACGATGTAGCTGTGCCTGAGGATATTCGCGAAGAGCCCACCTTCGGGACTACCGTTAACCTCAGTGTGAGCGGTGTCCAAGTCCGCTGTCCGGTACGGCTGCCGCTTAACAGCACAATCCAAATCATCTTTAAGGAGACGGAGAAACCCATCACCTGTACGGGAGAAGTCGTCTGGCTGAAGCAGGGAGATGATGAAGAGTGGTTCACCGGAATTAAATTCCAGTCCATCAGCAATGAAGATTCATCCAGAATCGTCGCTCTGCTCAATCAGCAGGAGCTAAAGGCCCGAAAAGCCGCGAACAGCTAGCATCGCTCCAACTCTTGCTGGTGGCGCATCATCCAACGGCTCTCTGCATGTGCCAATTGCAGGCATCGCCGGTAAAGCAAATAATTAGGGGGCATGGGCCCCCTTTCTTTCATCCATCTATCTGCTTACATATCTTACCTCTAGCGTATTAACCTCTAACGTGCCTAACCTCTTAAGGTCGATCCCTCTGCGCTCCAACTCTTGGCTTTTGGTCAGCAGCTGCCCTTTTTCAAAGCCAGAGCCTCTCTTGCCGCTTTCACGATATTACCCACCGACAGCCCAAACTTATCCAAGAGCTCCTCATACGGCCCTGTGTCGGCAAAGGTATCGGGAATGCCTACTCTCTTCACCGGGCATGGATACTCATCCGATACTACTTCACTGACAGCAGCTCCCAATCCACCGATGATGCTGTGTTCTTCCACAGTGACAATGGCTCCCGTCTCCCGGGCTGCTGACAAGACGGCTTCTCTATCTAGAGGCTTCAGGGTGGAAATTGAAATCACCCTGGGGTTAAGCCCTTCCTGCACCAACACATCAGCTGCTTCCAGCACCCGCCCCAAGACGGTGCCGCAGCTGATCAAGGTAAGGTCTGTTCCCTCTTTTAAGACGGTCGCTTTGCCCAAGGTAAACTCAAAATCATCACTATAGATCACCGGCGAAGGATTCCGGGATAGGCGCAGCCAAACCGGGCCGTTGAACTCAGCCAATACCGGCAGGGCCTTTGCCGCCTCCACTGCATCAGCAGGCACAACTACTGTCAAATCAGGGAGCGCCCTGACCATGGCCAGATCGGCGACTGATTGGTGTGTCGGCCCATCAAAGGAGTCGGAAAGCCCGCCGTAAGTTGCGGCAATCTTGACATTGGCCTTTGGATAAACGATGGATGTCCGCAGCTGATCAGCAGCTCTATAGGTAGCCAGGAAGCTAAAGGTATTGACAAAGGGGATTAGCCCGCACTTCGCCATACCTGCCGCTGCCCCCATCATGTTCTGCTCAGCAATGCCGAAATTGAAGAAGCGCTCCGGAAATTCCTGGGCAAAATACAAAGTCCTGGTAGAACTGGAGACATCTGCATCGAGCACAGCCACATTGGGATTAGCCTTCCCTAATTCCACCAAGCCGGCCCCGTAAGCTTCCCGTTGGGCAATCATTTTCTGTGTCTTCATGCGCCTGCACCACCTTGTTCTCCTAATTCTGCCAGAGCCTGTCTGTATTCATCCTCAGTGGGGCATCTACCGTGCCATGCAGACTTGCCTTCCATAAAGGATACGCCCTTGCCCTTCACAGTGTCGGCGATGACGACCACCGGCCCCCCTTGGCTTTGGGCAATTGCTTCATCCAAGGTGACGAGAATATCCCCCATGTCATGGCCGTCCATGGTGAGGACTTGCCAGCCGAAGGAACGCCATTTATCTGCTAGTGGGGCTACCTCCATGATCTCATCAACTGTGCCGTCCAGCTGCACCCGGTTGTAATCAACGATGGCTACTAAGTTGTCCACCTTAAAGTGGGCGGCTGCCATGGCGGCTTCCCAAACCTGCCCCTCCTGAAGTTCTCCATCTCCCAAGAGGACAAATACCCGGAACGCTTTCCCTCTAACTCTCCCGGCCAGCCTCATGCCCAGCCCGGCGGACAGGCCGTGGCCTAAGGAGCCGCTGGTCATATCGACTCCCGGAGTCTTGAAACAGGCCGGATGTCCGGATAGCCTGCTCCCCAGCTTCCTTAAGGTGGACAGTTCCTCCATTGGGAAATAACCCCGCCTGGCCAAAGTTGCGTAGAGGATCGGCCCGGCATGGCCTTTGCTCAAGACAAACCGATCCCGACCATCCCAATCGGGCTGGGCAGGGTCAATGCGCATCTTGTCGAAATACAATGCGGTCATGATATCGGCCGCAGACAAAGAGCCGCCCAGGTGTCCAGACCCTGCATTGTAGACGCTCTTGACTACTGCAATTCTCAGCTCGTTGGCAATTTGCTCTAATTCCTTAGTTCGCTGCTCATCAATTCTACCCATGGGTGACCCCCTCTACTAATCCAGGCTCCAGACTGCTTCCGGCCTGTAAACTAGATGCAGCACATTATTGTCAATATCCCGGAAAAAAGCCGCCTTGCCGTTGGCGAAGATGTCCCGGGGCTCCTCGACAGTCACACCGGCATTCCGCAGGTGCTCGACGGCAGCCTCAAAGTCAGCTACCTCGATGGCGATATGGCTTTTCTTATCCTTCTCTTCGGAAACACCCTCTTCCCAGGGAATTATCTCGATCATGCCCATTTCCTTGCCGGCAATGAAAACCTGGGGAGGAGAACCGGTTTTGAACACAGTGCGAAAGCCCAATACTTCTTCATACCAGCGCGCCAGCTTTTCTGGGTCCTTGGACATCAATCCAACATGCTCGATACCTTTAAACATACAAGCCCTCCTACAATGCAATAAGAACTCTCCGAGACACGATCAACAAGGCAGGCCCACTCCCCTGTCTGCTGAAGCTGCCTGCCCCGCCTATCCTCATTTTCACCTCTAGCAGTACTTCCTCAGATACTGGACTGCTTCCCTGGCCGCCGTATCCGGTTCAGGATAGGGCAGAATCTCCACGGTGATAAACCCATCGTACTGCAGTGCAGTCAGTGTCGTGAAGACTGAGGCAAAATCTAGGTGGCCCCTGCCGGGAGCATGGCGATTGGAATCAGCAAAGTGAATGTAGCCGATGTAGTCAATGTACTTCCGCAGTGAGCCTTCGATGGAGGGCTCCTCAATATTCATATGGAACAAATCTGGCATCAGCTTGACGTTATCATATCCCAATCGGTCCAGAATCTCGGCTCCTTGGGCGCAGGAATTGACAAAATCAATCTCATAGCGGTTGACAGGCTCCAGGAGCAGATCAACCCCGAGCTTCTGCCCCAGCTGTGCCAGCTCCTCCATAGACCTCAGGAAGTTGTCTTCAGCTTCTCCCCGGCTGATGGAGTCAAAATACGGCCCCCGGACTCTCCCAATGTTGATCATAGCACCGAACTCAGCGGCGATTTCCATCAGGCCCTTAAACTGGGCGATGGCCTGGTTCCGCCTCCCCTCATCGGGATCTGTAAAGCACAAAGCCGACTGTCCATAAATCTGCCCGGTGGATACCACAGGCAGCTCCAAGTTATACTCGGCCAGCAGCCGCTTGATGCCGTCAATATCGGCTTGGCTCCTGTCTAAAAGAGCCAGTTCAATACCATCATAGCCTAGCTGGGCAGCCTTTTTGATGCTGGTCTCCAGCCGGTCACGAAAAACAACAAAAGCTGATGGCAAAGCTGTCTCCGGGGCGATGGCTAAACCTATCCTCTGTGCCATTGATCTTCCCACCTCCCTGTAACTTCTCTAGTCTAGGCTTTCCTTTCCTATAACTCAAAGCTCCTTACTTACCCTAAAAATCCCCGGCCGCCGCGCCTTCTGCAGCGCCTGCATTACTTGCACCGTGCTACATGTCTAATGCCTCTAAGATCGTTTCTACTCTTGCTGCGATCTGTCACGGGAGCTCTTGACACTGACTGCAATCTATCGCGGACTCTTGCCGCTTACTGTAATCTACCGCGGCAGCTCTTTCCCGATAAAATCCAAGCTGGAAAGAACCCTTCCCCTGATGCTGGGATGGATTTGCTCAACCACGCGAGCTATGGAAATCTGGGCCAGCAGCACAATCTCTACTTCCTGCAGCAGATTCTTCACCGCCTCCACCACCGCGGCATCGTGGCCTTGCACATCACCCCGATTGAGCCGGGCAAAGGCTTCATCACAGAGCCGGTATTCTACTTTGACTTCTTTGTCTAACCGGCGGGAGACTTCCCGAATCAAGCTGGCGGTAGGCGACTGTGTGGTGGGATTAGTCATGACAACTCCAATACGGCTGTGGTTTTCTACCGCCCATTGGACCATCGGTTCATCAATCTTGATGACAGGTGTATTGAGCTTGTCCCGTACCCCATCGACGTAAGGAGAAAGGGAAGAACAGCTGACGATGATTAATTCCGCACCATCCTCCTCCAGCTCTTTGGCCAGGGCCGCCATCCTGGGGCCTACCCGGTGGTACGCCCCCTCCCGCAGGCACTTGAGCAATCCCTCATCCAGCACATTGATGATTTCCAGTTCCGGATCGGCCTTGGCCACCACATCGTGTACCGCTTGTATGACCAGCCTGGTAGAATGGATTAACCCTACAATCGGCATTCACCTAAACCTCCATCTTGAGGGTGCCCATTTTCCCAGACGGGCACCCCCTAAGCTTGAGACAAATCCCGTAAGCAGCAAGATGGGATTATGCCCTACTCAAAAGCGTCTTCATCATAGACGACGTAGGAATCGGGGCTGGTTGGTGCCGAAAAGATGGAGGCAGTGATCAACGGCCCGTCACCGGTATTGCGCACCTGGTGTTTGGAACTGGCCGGAAATAGGACCGCATCGCCCTTCTTGAAAAAGGCCTTTTGTCCATCGACATATGCTTCGCCTTCACCTTCCAGGATGAGGATAACCTCTTCAATATCCTTGTGGCTGTGCAAAGGCTTCACCACAGACTTGGCGGGACAGGTCATGATGGCTATAGAAAGCTGTTCTGCCCCAATGGTCTCCGGTGTAACCAGCCACTGCAAATCCCGGCCGGGCAAGTGCTGCGGCTCAATGGAATCTAGACTGACAACACGGACTGACATCTTACCACATCCTTAAGAATTGCTCTTTTGATTTGCCGCCATCCGGCTGACAATGGTATATGCCCGCTTCAAACCCTGGGGATTTGCCACACCCTTGCCAGCAATGTCAAAGGCTGTGCCGTGGGCAGGGGTGGCAATGGGCACCGGCATCCCGCCGTGGACAGTGACACCCTTATCAAAGCCGAGAATCTTCAAGGCAATCTGGCCCTGATCATGGTACATGGAGACAACTCCATCATACTCCCCAGCCAAGACTTTGAGCCAAATGGTATCACTGGGGAAGGGCCCCAATACGTCAATGCCTTCTGCTCTAGCCTTTTCGATGGCCGGTGCAATGGCATCCCCTTCTTCTGTACCAAACAGGCCGTTCTCTCCACAATGTGGATTGAGCCCGGAGACAGCCAGCTTCGGAGCCTCTCCTTTGTACGCTCTCAAGACTTGGTTAACGAAACCGATAGTCTCACAGACACTCTGAACGGTGATCAAAGAGCTGACATCCTTGAGTGCAACGTGGGATGTGACCCTGGCGTTCCAGGCGTTCTCCACCACATTTAACTCACCCCGGACGTGCGGGCAGTTGAACTCACTCTTGAAGAGATCAAGTTCTGTCTCAAAGGGGCAGTCACTGGCATGGAGGGCTGCCTTATTGAAAGGAGCAAAAACGAACCCATCAATCTTACCCTGTTTCGCCAAGTCGATGGTATACATCAACGTGTCGTAAACAGACTGGCCTGCCCTTGCATCCACCTTGGCCAGCTCCAGTTCTGCCGGATCCACAGTAGGATAGTCCAGCAGCACCGGCTGCTCTAGTGGGAAAGGAATCTCTTCATAGCTGCTGAACACCGGCACCTCGGTGTTGGTCTTCGCGATCTTCTGGCCCATGGCAAAGACCCGCTGATCGCCAATGATCACAGTCTGTGCCAGATCCCTGAGGTCCTGATCTGCAACTAGCTTTGCTACCAATTCCGGGCCGATGCCGGTAGGATCTCCCAATAATACACCAACGACTGGCTTGGTTCCCAACATTTTACCGACCTCTTTCTGCAACTAAGACTAACAGATCCATACTACTCTACCACTCTCCGGGAAGCAGCCGGCCTCTCCTAGGCCGGTGCCTCACCGTTCTTTGCCTTGCGCTTCTGCATAATGTTTACCACTATTGGCGATAGGCAGAAGATAATCGTCAGAGCCAACAGCACCCTGGCGATATTGCTGCCGACGAAAATGCTGAGGCTGCCCCTGGAGATATCAAAGGCCTGCCTCACATAACCTTCCAGCATCGGGGTCAATACGAAGGTCAGCAGCAAGGGAGCTGCGGGAATACCAGCGATACCCATGAAGTAGCTCAGAATTCCCATGACGATCATGAGATACACATCGAAGAGGCTGTTGTTTACGGTGTAGGTTCCAATTACACAGACTACGGAAATGATGGGAATCATCACGCTTGCCGGCACCCGGACTACTTTCATCATCAAGGGGATCGAGGCAAAGGCAATGATGAGACAGATGATGTTGCCGATATACATGGAGCTGATCAGGCCCCAAACGAAATCAGGGTTTTCTCTAAAGAGAAGGGGTCCCGGCCGCAAGCCCCACATCATCAGCCCTCCCAGCAGCACCGCAGTAGTACCGCCGCCGGGAATACCCAGGGTCAACAGCGGTGCAAAGGCACCCATAGCAGCACCGTTGTTGGAGGCTTCTGCCGCCGCTATGCCTTCAATGGCACCCTTCCCAATGTTGTCCCGATTCTTGTTGATCCGCTTTTCCATAATATAGGACAGGAAAGAAGCAGCTGTAGCGCCTGCTCCCGGCATGACGCCGACGATTGTCCCCAGAACTCCCTGACGTAGGTTGACAGGGAGAATCCGCTTAAGCTCTGTCCCCTTCAACATGCTGTCTCGAAAACTGACCTCGTGGACACCGACAGAGACGTACTTCTCCTTATTGACTACCATGTCAATAACCTGGCTGAAGCCGAACATGCCGATGACCAGGGGGATAAAGGGGACTCC
>LFRM01264216.1_pt2 | contig 16983 bp, 13 predicted proteins | sample 618341 | NCBI WGS metagenome assembly LFRM01 (sample SAMN03654438, study PRJNA283298) | anaerobic digester metagenome | isolation source: pool of bioreactors CSTR01a, CSTR02a, and CSTR03a thermophilic anaerobic... | place: Denmark: Kgs. Lyngby | collected 2014-05-21 | reverse complement strand
TATTCATTAATATTTGCCGACTTTAATACACTGTCATACACACCCTCAGGTGTTTCATTCAACACTTTTTCGTAAGCAGAGCGGATAGTGTGAAATGATTCTATATCTCTAGATTCAGCAATGTTTCCTTTACGAAGTCGCAATGCACCAGTTTTAGAGTTTTTAATTCGGTCATAGTCATCAGACCTCATAATTCCGGTTTTATAGATCTCATTCAAGCTCTTTCGAATATACAATTTATATTCGGGTGACAGTTCAGATAACCGTGTATTCAAGTTTACATCAGCATCAAAATTAGCTAATGAATTTACCTCAACATCCTCGTTAACCTCAAAATAAGGTTCGTAATATTCTAAAATACTATCTTGCTCTGCCTTAAGAATATCTGCAGGTTTGTATATAGGAAAGTCGAATGGAGCAGTAAGAAGTCCATACTGCCAAGGTCTGCCTTCACTGAAAATATACTTAAAACTACTTTGGCGTGGGAATATATAAGTTATAAAAAGTATGGATACAACAAATACTAGTGGAACAAAAACCTTGGTTTTTATCCTTGTTCTCTTTCTCTTAGGTTTATTTTTTGATGAACTCATTTCCTCTATGTGTTAACTATAAAGATTGTAATTACAACAATCAAAACTATGTATTGTTTCTTTTAATTGTTTAGCCCTAAGTTTATAGATTTTTCAGGGGTTTTTGTATTTGAATTTATTAGATTACTTTTGTAACCGTCTATTATACAAATGACCAATATACAAAGTTAATTATATTTTCTGTTTTAGAATGAAAAAAAGACTCCTTGTAGATCTAGCTTCACTAAAAAATATTTATTCAGGGTTGGGCCAAATAGCTCTTAGTTACGGTAACTACTTTAAAGAAAAATATAAATCAGATTCTTTCCCATACGATTTAACATTATTAGTTCCTAGAAAATATTTTGGTAAATTTGGAAATGAAGTACACTATATATCCTCTTCAAATATTCTCCGTAAAAACAAACTTTTACCCTTCCCTAAATACGAATTATGGCATTCAATTCATCAGTTAAGTCGGTTTAGGCCAATGAATAGGGATGCCAAATATATACTTACAATACACGACTTGAATTTTTTATATGAGAAAACTGCAAATAGCAGGCGCAAGCGATTCAAAAAGATTCAAAATAAAGTTGACAGAGCTAATGAGATCGTTTGTATTTCACATTTTACAAAAAAAGAAGTAGAAAAGAATCTTAGTTTAAAGGGTAAAGAGTGTAAGGTTATATATAACAGAGTGCCATTGATTAATAATGATTTGGCTGTAAAGCCGGGATTCCAAATATTTGAGCCTTTTTTCTTTACACTTGGAGTTATAAACCCGAAGAAGAACTTTCATGTTTTATTGGACTTAATGAAACTGATGCCCGATAGACATCTTTATATCACGGGTATACAGGCTGATATAAAACAAAATAGTTATGCGAAATTAATAAAACTTCGTGTAGAACAGGAGAAAATCCAAAATGTAACTTTAAGAGGTCCTGTGACACATGAAGAAAAGGTTTGGATGTATCAAAACTGTCAGGCATTTTTATTCCCTTCTCTTCTTGAAGGGTTTGGTTTACCTGTTATTGAGGCTATGCAATTTGGTAAACCCGTATTTACTTCTGAAGAGACTAGTTTGAAAGAAATTGGAGGCGAATTTGCTTATTTTTGGAAGAGTTTTAATCCAATTGAAATGAAACAATTGATAGAAGATAATTTAGATAAGTTCTATCAAAACAATACTTTAATTGAGAAAGAAAAAGAATATGCTCAAATATTTTCATACGAGCAGCATTTTAATGAATATGACAAGCTATACAGGTCAGTATGATATAGATTTGGTTTATCTTTGGGTAGACGGTAGTGACGAAGAATGGTTGTACAAAAAAAAACGATTCTTAGGTGAGGATGTCAACCATAATACTGAGGCAACTTCCAAAGCACGCAATGCTGATAATAATGAATTAATTTATTCTTTGCGATCGGTAGAAAAAAATGCTCCTTGGCTTCGTAAAATATTTATTGTTACTGATGGGCAAAAACCAAAGTGGCTAGATTTACAGAACGACAGAGTTGAAATTGTTGATATACGCGAGCTAATTCCCCCTGAAGCATTACCTTGTTATAATTCGGTAATAATAGAACATTCTTTATACAAAATACCCGGCTTATCTGAGCATTTTTTGTATTCAAATGATGATATGTTTATTAATACTGAAGTTTCTCCCAATTTCTTTTTCACTAAAGAAGGTTTACCTATTGTTAGGCTGCAGCATACCTATAGTAATAAATGGCTTAATAGATACAGGAGAGTTTTGAAAATGCATACAAATATTTACAGAAAAACCATTGAAAGGGCTGCCTTACTTATTGATGATAAATTTGGTAAATATTATTCGGGTATACCACATCATAATATAGATTCTTATTTAAAATCTGATTATAAACGTGTGTCAGACGATGTATTCCGTGAGGAGATTGGTGCTACCATAACTCATCATCTAAGGAGTGAGAAAGATATCCAGCGTATTATTTATCTTTACTATGCTTTAGCTGTAGGCAAAGGGAAGCTTCGGTATGTGACAAGAAAAGAATCATGCAGGATTCGACTTCATAAACCGGACTTTATGTACTTCATTAAGAAGTATAAACCATACTTGTTTTGTTTAAACGATAGTCATCATGCAACAGATGCCGACCGTGCTAGGGTAGAGCCTTTTCTTAATAGCTTATTCCCTACTAAATCTTCTTTTGAACTCTAATACAGATTGATATTTCTTTATATTTCAAATCCTGATTTTTCAGGCAATATCGTTTCAAATGCTTTCTCTAGTTCTTGCATAACCTTCTCGTAATTCCTAATATGAGCATTATCATTTAAGCAGATGAGCTTGTATTTCTGGTCATAAATGGCTTTTATTGCTTGCTTCGATCTGAGTACTAAAGGAAACATTTTTGTATCGTTGTAAGTATTGTAAGGCTCAAAGTTTGATTGACATATCTGCCATGTGCGAAATAACTCTTGTGTGTAGTCGTCGGGGCTCCTGAAACGATTTTCAGAAGCTTTGGTAAGTTTGTCGCCCGCATAATCCCATACTTCGTCAAATGTAGATTTTAAGTAGGGTTGTGCATTATGAGGCGTAATAAGTGTAACAAACTTGTCGTATGGTTTTAATAATCGCGTGAGTCTCGACTTTTTTCCATAATCGGGATGATACCACTTATCATGATCACGTTTTAGCACAGTATGTTTATCGAAACGCTCGTTAATAATCTTGATGTTATTTATTAGACATTTCGACCATAGCCCCATTCCGGAGTTGTAACGAAAAGCAGCTATATCATTGGGCAGTCCATTCTTAAAAAATCTCTCTTTAGGGATATTGTTAATGATGAAGAAGTCGTCATTAAAATAAACAAAGTTGTCTGCCAATCCAGGTATCTTATGAAGATATATCTCTATTAATGACGAGTTGAATACAGGTAGATATTGTGTAGGAATATAATCTGAATGATTTATAAGAGATAGCTTTGGATGGTTCTCATTTAGCCACTGGGGTTTTTGTCCGCATGTTACAAAGTGAACTTTTCTAACCCATGGGGCAAATTTTTCTACCCCTCTAAACCAGTATTTCAAAAAACCATAATCGCGAAAGCGTGCTTCTGAGACTTCGTTTTTAGTATTGTCTATTTTGCCTGAATACTTTTTAAAATCTTCCTTCCATTTTGGGTCGTCCATATCTACCCAAGTCACTACAAAATCAATATCCATAGTTTTGCCTGTTTATTTATTCTTCATTCTGAGGGAGCCTGGCAATGGCAAGCTCCATCCTATTAATAGTTTCTTCTTTACCAATTAGTTCGGCTATGTTGAACATATGCGGACCTTTACTCTCTCCAACAACAGCAAGTCGGAAAGCGTTCATTATATTACCCATGTGCAACTCGTTGGTTTGTATCCATTCCTTAACTAAGGGTTCAAGATTGGCAGAAGAAAAGTCATCTGTTTGTTTCAGCAGCTCTGTGAGCTGCTGCATATGCTCATTGCTATCTTGTTTCCAGCGTTTGCGAACTGTTTTTTCGTCGTAGCTCTCTGGTGTAACAAAGAAAAATGATGATTGATCCCATAGCTCTTCAATAAAGTGAACCCGCTCTTTAAGTAATGCAACAATACCCACAACCATTTCAAAAGGTGCATCTATCCCTTTTTCTTTTAATATAGGATTAAATAGTTTTGCAACATCTTCATCCTGCATCTTCACTATATATTGATGGTTATACCATTTTGCTTTCTCAAGATCGAATTTGGCGCCGCTCTTACTACAACGTTCAAATGAAAATGCTTCTATAAGCTCATCGATAGAAAATAATTCTTGTTCCGTGCCAGGGTTCCAGCCAAGGAAGGCAAGGAAGTTGATGATGGCTTGGGGGAGGTAGCCTGCCTCACGATATCCCGAAGAAATTTCATTCGTTGCAGGATCTTTCCACTCAAGTGGGAAAACAGGAAATCCTAAGCGGTCTCCATCGCGTTTGCTCAATTTACCTTTACCATCAGGTTTTAAAAGAAGTGGAAGGTGTGCAAATTGAGGCATACTTTCTTCCCATCCCAAACTTCTATATAGCCACACATGAAGTGGAGCAGATGGCAGCCATTCTTCTCCCCTGATAACATGGGTTATTTTCATCAAATAATCATCTACCACGTTGGCAAGGTGATAGGTTGGTAGTTCGTCTGCCGACTTATATATTACTTTGTCATCCAGGATTGACGAGTTGATAATAACTTCTCCACGAATCATATCATTAACGATAATGTCATGACCAGATTCAACTTTTATACGAACTACGTACTGTGTTCCGGCTTCAATAAGAGACTTTGTCTCATCTTCCGACAGGGTGAGCGAGTTTCTCATGCTCTCTCTTGTAGAAGCATCGTACTGGAAATTGGAAATCTCAGTTCTCTTTGAATCCAACTCTTCTGGTGTGTCAAATGCTATATAAGCTGCATCGTCTTTCAATAGTTGATCTACATACTTTTTGTAAATATCTTTGCGTTCCGATTGTTTGTAGGGGCCGTAATTACCACCTTTAAGTGGACTTTCATCAAATTCGAGTCCAAGCCAATTAAATGTTTCTTGAATATATTCTTCTGCTCCCTCTACAAACCTTGTGGAGTCGGTATCTTCAATTCTAAGAATAAAATCACCGCCTTGTTGCTTAGTATATAGGTAGTTATATAATGCAGTACGAACACCTCCAATATGTAATGGTCCTGTTGGGCTAGGCGCAAAACGTACTCTTCTTTTATTGTCCATAATTAGTTGAATTGTCTATTTATTTGAGTGCAAAGATATATAAAATTGTTAAAGTCAGAGATGTAACCGTGCTTCATTTCCCATATTAAAGAGCAGATCGAGTATACTTAAGTTATTAATGAAGCCATATTTTGAGGCAAAAATTTGATAATATGGCTCTGTTTTGAAATCTGATTCTTTCTTTGGATGAATCTTTTCTCGTAAATCGATATAGCCTTCAATTTCCTCGTTAATATATGTTTCTGTATAACTGACTTTGCTTTCTATTCCTATGAAACGACATATAAGTTGTCGAAGCTCTTCGTTAAAATCGTGAAGAAATTCAATCTTTCTTTCATAGAAGGGTCTGAAATCATCTTCAAAATATTGAAAATAAGGAGTGGAACTGTACGCTGAAAGTATTGCATTCCAGTGCAAGTGCCTCCAATTGGCATGGTCTGCAATACGAATGTCCTTCATTCTACTTTTGTCCTTATCGGGCTTCACAATGGGTATACTTAAAGAAATAGGACCATTAGCACTGGCTATAGTACACCTGTTGCGATAAGATTGTTTTTGATAATTATCATTAATTTCAATTACAACAAGCTCACTCCTGTAGAGTGAAGCGTAGTACTCTACAGGTGCTAAATATAGTGATGAAAGAATTGTTGTTTGTTTATAGTTAGATGGCATCATGCCGGTATTTTTGCACTACGGAATAGGCGGTTCCATCTTACTCTGCCTTTAAACCAGTCTTTATCCTTTTCTAATGATAGCCAGATAAGCATTGGCTTTCCTACAACATGGTCTTCGGGTACAAAACCCCAACTGCGAGAGTCGGCTGAATTGTGTCTGTTATCACCCATCATGAAGTAGTAGTTGAATTTAAAAGTGTATGAATCAGCTTTTTCACCATTAATATAGACCTGTCCATCGCGGTAGTCAAAATCATTACCTTCATAATTCTTGATGCATCTTTCATATGCAGCTACTTTATAATCGATATCTGTATCGAATGTTATTGTTGCACCTTTTTGAGGAATCCAGAGAGGACCATAGTTGTCGCGTGTCCAGTTATGTTCGTAATCGAGAGGAAAGTAATAGCTAGAGCCAGGCAGTTCACGCTCTTTAATGATATCCCATACGAATGGTTTTGCTTTCATCTCGTCTACCATTGCAGCAGTCATTGGTATACTGAAGTATATACGACCATTATTTCCGTTGCGTGATTTTAAATCGAAAATAGCTAGGCTCAGACTGTCCACATCTGTCAGATCTTGCGATCTAGGTACCATCTGGCCATAATTGTTTTGAGTGAAATAGTCGGCCTTATTAATACCCATATTGCTAAATATTTCTGCAGCAATCTGTGTTCCATCTGTATGAATCATATAATTATGCTGAGATAAACGTGGATTAGGCAAGTAGCTGTCATCTATGTAAATTGAGTCATTTCTCAGTTCGAGTGTCTCGCCAGGTAATCCAATGCAACGCTTTACATAATTTTCGCGTCTGTCTACCGGTCTATAAACTACTTTACCATAACTGCGTACATCTGAACGAACACCTAAACTTCCGTTGGGGTGATGTTTTGCTAATGTGTAGAAATCGACTCCTTGTTGATTTAGCGCAACGGTGTCGCCAACAGGGAAGTTAAACACCACTATATCGTTTCTTTCAACTTCGCCAATACCTTTTAGTCTATTGTATTTCCATTGTGGTTTGTCTATGTAAGACTTGCCACCGATACCAGGCATGGTGTGTTGCGCAAGCGGAAAAGAAAGAGGGGTAATAGGGGCTCTGGGGCCGTAACTTAGCTTGCTAACAGCCAGAAAGTCTCCTACAAGAAGCGATTTTTCGAGAGAGGAGGTAGGTATCTGATAGTTCTGAAAGAAAAATGTGTTTATAAAATATACTGCAATTAGAGCAAACACTATAGCGTCTATCCATTCCATTGTTTTTCTGAATGCAGTGTTTTTTGACTTCTTCCAAAATCCCCAAGGTATAAATTTGGTGATGTAAATATCAAGAAAAAGTAGAACTAATAGTAATATTAAAGCAGAGTTGGCCCAGAAGGAAAAAAGGATTGTAAGTATTGTCCAAACTGCAAACCAAAGCCAATGTCTCTTTGATGCCTGATCAAAACGTTCTTTTATTGTCATAATAATATTTAATTAGAACCTATGTTTACAAGTTGCCTAACAGATCTTGCATTCCAAGGAAGCCTTTTTTATCTTTGGTGAATTCCGCTGCAAGCACAGCCCCTATAGCAAATCCTTTTCGGCTTTTTGCTTCGTGTGTAATTTTGATGCTATCTATTTCAGATTCATAAATAACAGTGTGGATGCCCGGTACTTCTCCTTCTCGGAAATCTTTTATTTTAATAATATCAGATTTGTTATTAATGTTATTATCTGCTGATTCGTTGTGAAGGGCCCAGCTGTTTTTCCGTTCAATATTAGACAAAATATCTTCTGCTATAGTTATTGCAGTGCCACTTGGAGCATCGAGCTTATGAATATGATGAGTTTCTTCCATTGTTACATCATAGGCAGGAAACTTATTCATTAGTTTGGACAAATATCTGTTGACTGCAAAAAACAAGTTAACTCCAAGACTGAAGTTTGAGGCATAGAAAAAGGTTTTCCCATTGTTATTGCATTCATTCTTAATTTCGTCAATATACTCAAGCCATCCTGTAGTACCTGATACAACAGGTATATTAGATTCAAATGCTTTCCTGTAATTATTGAGAGCACTTTTTGGGGTTGTGAATTCAATTGCTATATCTGCACTTTTAAATTCTGGAGAATTGAACTTGTCATTCTCATCTATATCTACAATACAAACTATCTGGTGTCCTCTTTCTAGGGCTACTTTTTCTATTTCGTGCCCCATCTTGCCATAACCTATTAGTGCTATCTTCATAAGATTAATCTATCTTAATACTAACTATATAATTAATGAAAACAAAAGTACAATAAATGGATGAGTTCTCAAAGCCAGCTATTTTCTTTGTACCACTCTATTGTTTTGTAAACACCTTCTTTTAGTCCAAATATTGGTTTAAAATTGATATCCTTTTGCAATGGCAATATATCACACGACCAATTACGCTGTTTCATAATACGGTATTTGTCGCTATTAAAAGTAGATACTTTACCAAACATAGCTGCAGTTTTCTCACTTATAAATGCTGCATGTTTAACCAAAAATAAAGGCAATTTGATGTTCAGGATATTTTTCTTTTTAAGAGCTTCCAAAACTATCAGGTTAAATTCTCTATCGGTGTAACAGTTGCCATCTGAAACAATATACTCTTTCCTTGTTATTCCTTTGTCTAATAGTTTGAAAACTACATCAGCCAAATCCTCACTATATATGAATGATAGAACTTGCTTTTTAAATCCTGCACCAATACCAAATCCACTTTTCAATGCTTTTATCAGAATTAAATAATCTTTATCACGGGGACCGTATACACCTGTAGGACGAATTATGAGATATGGGAAGTTGTTCAGACTTTTTATCCAATTTTCAGCTTCAAGTTTGCTCTTGCCGTATACGGTATCTGGCTTTGGTTCGTCATCTATTTTAATGGGGGTGTAGTTAATTTCGTCACCTGCTCCCATAACACTTAATGAGCTCATCAGAACAAATGCTTCGGGAACAGCATCAATTTCAATGAGGCACTCTATAAGTTTACGTGTTTGTAAATAGTTTACATTATAAAACTCTATAGTATGGCGTGCTTTGGTGATGCCTGCAATATGAATTATGTAGTGAAACTTTCCATGTTTACTTATCAAGTCGGTAAGTTGGCTTTTCATTACTTCGGGATTGTTGTATTGTAGATCAATAAATTTAATGCGTTCATCTTTAAGGAATTCTCTGCTGCTATTCTTGCGAATTCCTGCCCAGGTTTCGAAGCCTAACTCAAGAGACTTGTCGACAGCAGTGCTGCCAATAAAACCACTAGCTCCTGTAATAAGTACTCTTCTGTTTTCCATATCTTGTAATTTCTATAGCAAAAATAGCTATAACTTCATTAATTGAAAATTAGTTTTTAAATTAAATGTATTATATGGATTTCTGGTTTTGAAACAATATTTTTATTACTTTGCGTAACTAAATATACCATTAGTTTGTTTAAGTAACAACTGGATTCAAAACATTAAGAATTATGAGTAAAAAAACTAGCCAATCGGAAACCGTGGCTAAACCAAAGAAAAAAGATTTAACCCTATCTGTTACAGATTTCTTAAAAGAAAATATAGATAAGCAATTTAATTATAAACAGATAGCCGCAGCAATTGATGTGCGCGGAGAAGAGGGTAAGAGGATACTTGTGAAGGTTCTTGATAAACTACGTGATGAAGAGGTGTTGTTGGAGTCATCGCGAGGAAGATATCGGATAAATAACAGAGGATTGATGCTCGACGGTAGATTTGAGAGAAGAAGTAATGGTAAGAACTTCTTTGTACCGGATGACGATGGTAATATTATTTATATTCCTGAACGCAATAGTAAGCATGCAATGAATGGTGACCGAGTGAGGGTGCAGTTGCTTGCTAAGAGAAAAAGGGCCGAAACAGAGGGTACAGTTGTAGAAATTCTTGAGCACAAGCAAACTCGTTTTGTTGGAGTATTGGAAGTGCAAAAGCATTTTGCATTTTTGGTAATGGACAGCAAGTTTTTGTCGAATGATATATTTGTCCCCAAAGAAGATCTATTAGGTGCAAAGCATGGCGATAAGGTTGTAGTAGAGATTGTAGAGTGGCCGGCAAAAGCAAACAATCCGATAGGTAAAGTGATAAATGTTCTTGGAAAGCCTGGAGATAATGACACCGAGATGCATGCTATACTTGCACAGTATGATTTGCCTTACAGCTATCCGGATAATGTGAGTAAAGTGGCTGACTTGATTTCTGATACGATTGATGCCAAAGAGATTGCGAAACGAGAGGACTTTAGGGATGTGTTTACATTTACAATTGACCCCAAGGATGCAAAAGATTTTGACGATGCTTTTTCTTTTAAAGAATTATCGCCAAACTTATGGGAGGTTGGTGTACATATTGCAGATGTAACGCATTATGTAAGACCTGGTGATTTGATTGATAGAGAAGCCGAAAACAGGGCAACATCAATTTATCTTGTAGATCGTACCATACCCATGCTGCCCGAGAGGTTGAGCAATTTTATCTGCTCTTTAAGGCCAAATGAAGAGAAGCTGTGTTTTTCAGTAATCTTTAATATGAATGAGAAGGCAGAAATAAAAGATTTTAGGATTGCACGCACAGTTATTAAATCTGACAGCCGACTTGCTTATGAGGATGCTCAAACAATTATTGAAACAGGCAAGGGCGATTTTTCTAAAGAGATTCTTATATTAAATTCATTGGCAAAGCAGTTGAGGGATAAAAGATTTACCAATGGGGCGATTAATTTCGACCGATATGAAGTGAAGTTTAATTTGGATGAAAAGGGTAAACCTCTTGGGGTGTACTTTGTAGAAGGGAAAGAATCGAATCATCTGATTGAGGAATTTATGCTTCTCGCAAACAGAACTGTTGCCGAGGTCATAGGAAAGGTTCCTAAAGGTAAAAAGTCTAAATCTTTTGTATATAGGATTCATGATGTTCCGGATCCTGAAAAGCTGGATAATTTTAATCAGTTCATTCTTCGGTTTGGGCATAAGATGAAAACTTCGGGTAGTAAGTCTGATGTAGCTAAGAGTTTAAACTCTATCTTAGATAAGGTGCAAGGCCGGCCCGAAGAAAATTTGATTGAGACAATTGCTATACGCACAATGTCGAAGGCAATTTACTCTACCAATAATGTGGGGCATTATGGTTTGGCATTTGAATATTATACTCACTTTACTTCTCCCATAAGGAGGTATCCCGATATGCTTGTGCATCGGTTACTTGAACGTTACCTAGATGGCGGTAAAAGTGTTGATCAGGCATCTCTTGAAGATGACTGTAAACACAGCTCAGACATGGAGCAAATAGCCGCTAATGCAGAGCGTGACTCTATAAAGTACAAGCAGGTTGAATTTATGTCGGATAAGTTAGGGAAAGTTTATGATGGCGTTATTTCGGGTGTCACCGAATGGGGATTATATGTTGAAATTAATGAGAACAAGTGTGAAGGAATGATTCCTATGAGAGAACTTGATGACGACTTCTATGAGTTTGATGAGAAGAATTACAGGCTTGTTGGGCGTCGCAAAAATAGGGAATATAGATTAGGTCAGCCTGTTGCTATTCAGGTGGCTAGGGCAAATCTTGAGAGGAGGCAGTTGGATTTTGTTTTTGCTAATTAGTTTAACTTCTTGAATATAGTGGTTTTTGAAAAGGCGTGTTGAAAGAATACAGGCCCTACAAACTCACTCTTTTTCCATTCATTTTGATTGTTGAGGAAGTTGAATTCCGATAGGTAGTATCTCCTGTCGGAATTATCTACAATTAGATATCCTCCCTTTTTGACATGGGGTATTGCTTGTTTTATGCAGGCATTCCTTACACGCCCATCTACAACTATTATATCGAAGTAGTTGTGATTATATTGATCTATAGCTTTTACATATTTTTCATAAGATAGTCCTGCAGATTTTAATTCTTTTGATATAAAATCTGCAGCATTTTCAGGGTTTAGATTTATGAAATTGTCTATTCTTTCTCCTGATATCTCTTTTAATATTACATTGTTAATCTCAAGATTCTGTAGTTTTTGCTTTAGAATCTTACTCCACTCTTTATCGTGCTCAACCGAAATAACCTGTTTGCAGCGAGATGCAAAAAAAAGAGTTGAGCCTCCCGATCCCCATTCAAATACAATCTTTTCTTCTGAAGTTATTTCCTCTAAAAAATCAATTGCATCATATGTCATCCATGGTAAGCCCAAGCTCAATGTAGTCTCACTTGAATGCATATCACTGTACCACTTTTTAAATTGCTTTATATGTTTAAGTGTTTTGTTCTCAACAGAAAACCGCAGTGCAAACTTGATGTATAATAGTAATTGTTTCATTTATTTGTTTTTTCGTTTTGTAAACCACACTTCTATTTCTTTTATCATCTCTAGCCTCAACAGCTTGCATGTTGCAATATAGAGTGTGGTAATAATCAATATATTGATTAAAATATATAGTATGGGAGGAGTAATATTATTTGTTATTAGAAATGACATAGAACTGCATATTAATGCAGTGAGCATGTAAGGTATTGTATCTGTTAGGAAATTTAAAAGATTGTATTTAACTAGTTTGGAAGATAATATCACAGAGATAAGTAGTGTTGCCAATATATATAGGACCCAGCTGGCAGCTAATGCCATTAAACCTTTTGGTAAGAGAAGAACTATAAGAGCTATTAAAAGTACTGCTTTAAGAATCTCTACACCAAGAAAATAGGCCGATCTCTCTTTGGCAATAAAAAGCTCATTAAAAATGTATACAAAAGGAGAAATCATGCCTGCCAGAGTGAGTGCTTGAAAAAATGGAACTGAAGAGAGCCATTTCTCTTTAAAAAATAGGTAAAATAATGGCTCTGCTAATAAAATCATTATGAAGCCAAGTGGGAATGCAATAAATGCTATAGATTTCATCATCTTGCTCACAATTCTTTTCATCCTTTCATTCTCATTGTTTGTTTCCGAAAGAATAAGCATGGCTACAGAACGGAATGTATTAGAGATTGCGAGAAAGGGTATTTCCTGATATTTCTTTGCTTGGTTGAAGTAGGCCACCTGGTTCATAGGATAAAATAGGGCAATTAAACTAGGATAAATATTATTTCCAATGGAGGCTATTGTATTTGTTAAAAGGAGCTTGCTGCTGAATGCAAAAAATGATTTTAAACTATTGAAACTGAAATTAAGTGCGGGACGCCAATTTGAGTATATCCAAAGGAAAATTGTGCGGAATAGTGCGTAAACCAATGTTTGCGCAACTAGAGCCCAAACGCCAAAACCATATAATGCCATTACTATAGCGATAATATTTGCAATAAGTAGAGCTGTAATATTAATTTTAGAGAGACCTTTGAAGTCGGCTTTCTTGGTAAGAATTGTTTGTTGTATTAGTCCCAATCCATTTAACACAATTGATATGAAAACAATCCTAGCAATAAGAGTAATTTCAGGAGAATTAAATAGTTCACCTAAAAATGGAGCGGAAATATATAATAAGGAATAAAGTAAAACACTAAATAAGACGTTGAATATAAAAACAGTGGAGTAATCTTTATTAGTGAGATTTTGTCGATTTAGTAATGCTCTGCCAAATCCACTGTCGATAAGAATAGATGAGAACGCAATAAACAGAGCAAGAGAGCCTATTTTTCCATAATCTTCAGCTGCAACAATATTCATTAATATGAGCATACTCAAAAAATTGAGTAACTGCTGCCCGAATTTATCAATGAAACTCCAGAATAGAGATAGTATTGTTTTATTTTTTAATGATGGTTCCGTCATGGGAGCTCTCATGTTGCATGTTATTACTGCAAAATTAGACAATTTTTTTATACTTTTGATTTAAGAGAAAACTTTGCCAAGTTTAATGATTGAAAATGACTTTTTCTGAAGAAATAAAAAAAGAAGCATTAAGGCTAGGGTTTGATGCTTGTGGAATTACTCCCGCCGACAATAGTGGCGAGGAGGAGCGCTATATGAAATGGATTGAAGATAATTGGCATGCAGATATGCATTATATGGCTCGAAATATAGACAAAAGAATTGATCCCAGATTATTGGTGGAGGGCGCTAAATCGATTATATCTGTTGCACTTAATTATTATCCTCATAAAAAGCAATCTTCTCATGCCCCTCAATTTGCATATTATGCTTATGGCAAGGATTATCATAATGTGATAAGAGGAAAACTTAAAAAGCTGTTTGAATTTATATCTGCTCGCCAACCGGAATTGACAGGAAGATGTTTTTCTGATTCTGCTCCTGTTTTAGAGCGTTTTTGGGCTGCGCAGGCAGGTATAGGTTTTGTAGGTAAGAATAGTTTGTTGATAATTCCTGGAAAGGGCTCTTTTTTCTTTTTAGGAGAACTAATCATTGATATCGAATTAGAATATGATAGACCAATAACTGAGAATTGTGGGAGTTGTACTCGTTGTATTGATGGCTGTCCTACCAGTGCAATTGAAGAGCCCTACAAGGTAAATGCTAATAAATGCATTTCATATCAGACAATTGAGAATAGGGGAGAAATTTCAAGTTATGTGGCTCCGAGACTAAAGAATTATGTTTTTGGATGTGACATTTGTCAAAAGGTGTGCCCATGGAATAGAGTATCTACCCCTCATAATACCTTGGAGTTTATGCCTAATGATAGTTTTATGAACCTCGATTTAAAGAAAATGATAGAAATGGATGAAGAGGAGTATCGTGAAGTATTTAGGGGTTCTGCTGTAAAAAGGACAAAGTTTTCAGGATTAAAACGCAATGTAATTGCTGTTTCCAAAACTCGTAAAAAATAGCTATTTTTGTATCTATATAGATGGAAGGAAATTTCGATATTCATAGTAACCTCAATTTTCAAGATACAGAAAGTGATTTTGAGAATAGCCTTAGACCTTTAACTTTTAATGGTTTTAAAGGACAGGGCAAAGTTGTTGAGAACCTTAAAGTTTTTGTGAAGGCTGCACGTTTAAGAAGTGAATCTCTTGATCACGTATTGTTGCATGGCCCTCCAGGCTTGGGTAAAACCACTCTTGCAAATATTATAGCCAACGAACTGGGAGTCGGTTTTAAGGTTACGTCTGGTCCTGTACTTGATAAACCAGGTGATCTTGCTGGTTTGCTGACTTCACTAGAACCTAAAGACCTTCTTTTCATAGATGAGATACATAGATTATCTCCAATAGTTGAGGAGTATCTATATAGCGCCATGGAGGATTATCGAATAGATATTCTAATAGATAAAGGTCCTAGCGCTCGATCAATACAAATTGATCTTAACCCCTTTACTCTTCTAGGTGCAACCACCAGAAGTGGATTACTAACTAGTCCCTTACGAGCACGATTTGGTATTAATATGCATCTTGAATATTACGATATTGATACTCTAACAGGTATTGTTATTCGTTCTTCTGAAATTCTTAATGTTGAGTGCGATTATGATGCTGCTTTTGAGATTGCTTCAAGGAGTAGGGGTACACCACGTGTGGCGAACGCTTTGCTGAGAAGGGTGAGAGACTTTGCCCAAGTGAAAGGTAATGGCAAAATAGATAAAGCTATATCGACATATGCCCTCGAGGCATTAAATATAGATAAATTTGGACTGGATGAGATAGATAACAAGATTCTATTAACTATCATAGATAAATTTAATGGCGGACCTGTTGGTATATCAACAATTGCAACTGCTGTGAGTGATGATATTGGTACGATAGAAGAGGTGTACGAGCCATTTTTAATTAAGGAAGGATTTATTAAACGTACTCCCAGAGGTAGAGAGGTTACTGATTTGGCATATCGTCATCTGGGGAGAAAAAGAAATAGTGAACAAGGTTTATTGTTTTAGTACTTTATAATCCATTATAGATAAAAGACCCCAAGAAAATAAGTTTGATATAAAACTGTATTTCTTGGGGTATTATTATGTTTAAAATCTAATTATGCTAGAGGTCGCTAAATATTAATTCAAGCTGCAAGCTTCCCAGTCTTTTATCCAGTATGGCTGCTGTAGGCCACATTTGATTGTGTATTGAAATTAATTGTTGACCTGTTGAATAGTAGCTCTGCTGTACTGTTGTAAACGTTGCATCTACCGGTACAAGATAATAAGTTAAATCATAAGGCTCACCCTCAAAAGTACTATTATAGTAGTTAATCATTGAGGAGATATTATTGAAGTTATATGAATAGGTGTTTGGATCGAATGGATCGGAAATGAAACTCGTAACATTATCTCTTAATTTACGATTTTCAAAAAAACCACTGAGTGAATCTTTATTTACCAATAAGAGGTAGTTAGGTGGATTAATTTTCACTCTAACGTCTTCAGTTTCATCAGGTAAAGCGTAAATAGTAAAGTTCACTAGGTTCAATGCTTTAGACTGGAGGCTTTCGTGTATTTCAGAAATAGGAAATACAATTTCTGTGTTTACGCCTGCAGGACTTTTTATGTAGGTCTGTGTTATACTTTCACCTAAAAGATCTTCATCATTACTCTTCACGTATTTTATTTGCCTTACTTCAGCAGTATTATTAAGCCTGAATGTAGTATTGCGAATGGTATCTTGTTTTTGAGATGATCCTTTTTCGTCTAAATAGTGATAATATACATATAGTGAAGTTCTATCTACATTTATTATTGTACTGTTACCAAAAGTAGTTGTGAAATATAGTCCTGGGAAAAACTCTCTGAAGCTATCAGCATCGGATAATTTACCATGACCAGGCTTTTGGAACTCTTCAAGAAAGATATCTCCAATGGATTTTGGTAAATCAACATTTATAATATACTCTTTGTAAGTTACAGTAGAGTAGTTGTCAGTTGTATAAGATTGCAATATATAATTAGAATTACTACCTGTGAAAGATTGTACACCTAGTGGAGAAGACATGTCTGAATATTCAATAGGCTCTATATGGGTATAGTCGTTAGTCCCTTTCAGGCTTTTGTTTACTTCATAAAC
>LFRM01370438.1_pt2 | contig 16985 bp, 16 predicted proteins | sample 618341 | NCBI WGS metagenome assembly LFRM01 (sample SAMN03654438, study PRJNA283298) | anaerobic digester metagenome | isolation source: pool of bioreactors CSTR01a, CSTR02a, and CSTR03a thermophilic anaerobic... | place: Denmark: Kgs. Lyngby | collected 2014-05-21 | reverse complement strand
TTATTAATGTGCTGATAAATATCTGATTATTGAAATCTCCCGTCGTGCGATAGCGTTTGCAGAAAATCATCTACCTGCCGGATGAGCGATTGGCGGTTATCGTTGCAGATCACAAAATCGCCCTGTTTAACTTTTTCCTCTTCAGGTAACTGGTTCCTCATCCGGGTCTCAACCTCGTTCCTGGTGGAATGGTCGCGTTTCATGACTCTCTCCAGACGGATATCTGCCGGACAAGTGACAATAAGTACTGTATCTACAAACCGTTGGAAACCGGCTTCAATCAATATTGCTGCATCGATAATCAGGTAAGGTTGCGCTACACGTTGGAGGCACCATTCTTGAAAATAGCCTGCCAGTACAGGATGAATGATGGCATTCGCGATGGTCAGTTTCTTCTGGTCGTGGAAGATGAGTCTGGCGAATTCTTTTCTGTTGAGTTTGTCATCAATGTAAAGCGATTCTCCGAAATGACTGGTGATCTGTTCGCGAATAACAGGGGAGGTGTCATTCAGATGTTTGGCCTCTCTGTCGGCATCGAAGACAGGGATATCATGCAGGCGGAAAAGATCGCACACAACCGATTTGCCGCTTCCGATACCGCCAGTGATACCTATTTTAATCATTCCGCTGTCCTGTTTTCAAAAAGAAATTCTACAGATGATGGTGAAAGCCTGATGTTGTTGATAGAAGCAGGTGTCTTCGTCAGCTCCAGATCAACGCGCCCATCTTCGTTGGCGTGAAACTTCCTGTAGTCGAGCTCAATCTCAAAGTCCTCCTGTGCGATCTTCTTATATTCTTCCAGTGTCACGGAGAATGAGACATTGGCCCGCGAGGGGAAAAATTTCACATCGAGATCTTTTGGCATGCGAACCACAGTGATGGGCACCTCGAAGGTACGCTCAGTATACTCTTCAATCGGGATATATATATCTACATGATCAGGTACGAACTTCACGCCTTCCACGGGGTTGATGGTGACAGGAAGCTGAGAAGTAGCTTTCAGATTTTTAAACAGCGTGTATTCGGTATATGCCTTGTCCAGCTGGTCCAGCGATTGGCGTGAACCATATGCAGTTACTGTTTCAGGGATAAAGACAGCACTGTCTGCAACCAGGTTGGCCCTGTTTGTTGTGATCTCACCATCGAAAACCACCTTCAGCTCTTTTTGCTGTAGTCTTGAGGTGGCAAGAGAGATATTCATCGGGTAATAACCCCTGATATTGGTACTGGGAGATAATTGAGAGCGGATGAGTTGTCGGTATTGATCACCCTGAAGGATGGTGTTCCCTCCTTCGGTCATTTCAGTCACATTGATCTCCAGCGAGTCTTTCTTTGTGATGTCCAGCCTGAATATTTCAGCACCGTTGTCAGCAATGCTTATTTCAATAAACTCCGGCAGCGCCTGATCGAAGACAACATCTTCAGAAATATTGGTGTATTTTAAAGGTATGCGGTAGGTGCCTTCCACATTCTCTTTCTGAAAAAAGAGCATTAACCAGAAAATAAAAGCCAGCAGCAAAAAAAACAAAAAGAAGAGCGAATTTTTCCATGGGAAAGTGGAGAAGAACGCTTTGACTCCGGGTTTCCATTTTTCGATGATGGCCTTTATTTCCATTTGGAAAAAAGTTTAGTTGGTCGTTACATCAGCTGAGGAGGCAAAAACCGAAGCTTTGTCAAATTTCAATTTCACACCATCAGCAACCTCCACCAGTAACCATGTGTCACCTACCTCTTTGATCCTGCCGTGGATACCACCAGAAGTGACAACCTTGTCGCCTGCTTTCATGGCTTCACGACTTTTCTGAATTTCTTTCTGTTTTTTTTGCTGCGGACGAATCATGAAGAAGTAAAAGACAGCGATGATGGCGACCATCATCAACAGGGTACTTCCCATTCCTGACATTCCTCCCGGTGCAGCTTGTAATAAAATATCCATACGAATTGATGTTTAGGGTGATTATAATTAATTTTTAAAGATACGATTTTCTTCTTTTATTTCGTGTACGATTGCGTCTAAGATCCCGTTGACGAAGGTGCCGCTTTTGGGAGTGCTGTATGATTTGGCTATCTCAATGTATTCGTTGAGGGAAACACTCGTGGGGATAGACTCAAAAGTGAAAATCTCCGAGAGAGCCACCTGCATGATGATGAGATCCATAAATGCAATACGGTCGAAATCCCACTTGTCGGTATGCTTTTCGATGAGGCCGCGATACATCTTTTCGTTCAGGATTGTTTCGTGCAGCAGTTTCAGTGCGAACTCCCTGTCTTCATCATCTTTAAACATTGGCAACAGTGGCTGATGCGCTCCCTTCTCTTCTGAAAATTTCTTGATTGTTTTCAGGACGAAGGTCTGCACGATCTCCACATCATCGTTCCAGTAGATGCATTCATCTTCCAGTATCTCATCCAGTTCTTCGTTCAGATAAATGAATTTCTTGAATATCTTTCTCCAGAATTCACGATCCTGTTCGTAAGTAGGAGCTGCGATTTCAGTATAATCAGTGTACGGTTCGGATGCCAGGATCTTGTCCAGCAGGTTTTTAATAAAAGAGTTGTCCACATCCCATATCATGGGGCGTTCTGCGAGCTGTTTTTTCAGTTGCTCGTTTTCACGCAGCTGAAGCATGAACTTGTTGTTGATCAGGTGAGTCTTTGGGTTCAGATCATCATGTGAAGGGAGGTGTTTATTCCGTTTGGTTTCCACTCTCTCTTCATACGCTCTGGTCAGTTCAACCATCAGTAACAGGAGATAATAATAAAGATCGTAGGATTTCTGCAAACCGAAGAGGAGCTCTTTTTCGGTTTTCCGCAGATCATTATTCGTATTCTGATACCACGAATAGACAATCTGTACTATCCTTATACGAATTAAATTTCTGTTTATCATCGTTTAAATGAACTTATTTTGATACTGCAAAAGTAGTTATTTTTTTCGTTATAACTCTTACTTTTACGTGAAAAGTGGTGTGAATTGTATTAAACGGAGCTGTCTCAGGAGTGTAATCCCAAACAATTTTCGTATTTTTGCCTGAGAAAAAAATATTTTTAATATTTAGTGGTGTTGTTTACAGTGATCGCAGCTTGTATGAGACAACTGTCATCGTCAGAGGAAATCATTCAGCACCAAACATTAATAATTGAATCATTTGATCTTATGAAGAAAACTATTCTTACACTGGCACTTGTGTTGTGCTCCATGGCTGGTTTTGCCGGTCAGGAGGAGCGTGAAATTTCCATCATCCCGGAACCTGTTTCAATGGAAAAGAAAACGGGGCATTACCTATTGCCCGATGACGTGATTATCTCAGCTCCCTCAGGTCAAGAGACATCATATCTCCGCAGGCTGTTGAAAGAGAAGCTGTCTCTCGCGCCCGGGAAAAAGGTAGAGGTGAAGGCGAATGCTTCCGACGCCGATATTGAATTGTCGTTAAACAGAAGATCTGACGCCAAACTGGGTGATGAAGGATATGTTTTGAATGTAACTCCCCAAAAAATCACTATCAGGGCAAACAAGCCGGCAGGACTGTTTTACGGGGTGCAAACAATGCTCCAGTTGATGCCACCTCAAATTGAGAGTGAAAAAAGAGAAGAGGATGTGTTGTGGCAATTACCCGTTGTGGAGATTGTGGATTATCCGAGAGTGGGATGGAGAGGGTTGATGCTTGATGTGTCACGTCATTTCTTCACTGTGGATGAAGTAAAGCAGTATATCGACAACATGGCGAAGTACAAGTACAACATTTTCCACTGGCATCTGACGGATGACGAGGGGTGGCGCATTGAGATCAAAAGTCTGCCGAAGCTGACAGAGGTCGGTGCCTGGCGTACCGCGCAGACCGGCTGGTTCGGAGATTTCTCACAGCCTGCCCCGGATGCTCCAAAAAACTACGGTGGCTACTATACTCAGGAGGAGATTAAGGAGGTCGTAAGGTATGCCATGGAGCGGAACATACAGGTGATGCCAGAAATCGATGTGCCGGGACACAGTTCAGCTGCGCTTGCTGCTTATCCTGAGCTTTCATGCTTCCCCGGCAGTGGTGATCACTTCGTTCGCACCGGTGCGCCATTTCTCGATTGGAATACCGGGGGGCGTCCGGCTGCAATGTTTGAAAATACGCTCTGTCCTGCTAACGAAAATGTGTATGCGTTCATGGAGAAGGTGATGGGAGAGGTTGCCGATCTCTTCCCGTTTGAATATATTCACACCGGAGGCGACGAGGCTCCCTACACCTTCTGGGAGAAAAGTACTGCAGTGAAGCAGCTGATGGAGCGTGAGAAGATTAAAGATATGGCCGGAGTGCAATCCTATTTCGGAAAGAGGGTTGAACAGATCATCCTCTCCAAAGGCAAGAAGATGATGGGGTGGGATGAGATACTCGAGGGAGGTATAACCCCAACCACAGCTTTGATGAGCTGGCGAGGGATTCATCATGGGATTGAAGCATCCAGGTCGGGCCATCAGGTGGTGATGAGTCCAAACAATTATGTATATATTGACTTCATGCAGGGTGACTTGTCAACCGAGCCACGCGTTTACAGTTCCTTGCGGCTGAGGCAGACCTACAGGTTTGATCCTGTGCCTGAGGGTGCTGATGAGAGATTTATCCTGGGTGGACAGGCCAACTTGTGGACAGAACAGGTTTACAATATCCGACAGGCGGAATACATGACCTGGCCACGTGGTTTTGCTGTGGCCGAGTCGCTCTGGTCTCCAAAGGATAAGAAAGAGTGGAGTAGGTTCATCTTAAAAACGGAAGATCACTTCGTGCGTCTCAACTATGCACAAACCAAATATTCTCCCGCGATATACGACCCTATCGTGTCGGTGAAAAAAGAGGGGGAGGATTATTTTGTTACCCTTGTTCCCGAAATTGAGGGCCTCAAAATTTATACCAGTTTCGATGCATCCACACCCGACAACTACTATCCTGAGTATAAGGAGGCGCTGTGTATACCCGGTGATGCTGACCTTATGCGCATAATAACCTATCGCGACAACAAGCCTGTCGGTCGTTTGATGAGCATAACGGTTGATGATTTGAAAAAAAGAGCACGGTAGTTTTTGTACAATTAAAAGAAAATCACTATCTTTGCGCCGCTTTTTTGAGAGCTCCCTCGTGATGGGAAATGTGATGGGAAATAAAGAAAGCAGCTTTATTTTGAGTAACACAAACAAAAGATTAAAAAATGAAAACATTTGAATTAAAAGGTGAGGTCAGAGATGATTTCGGAAAAAAAGCGGCAAGGGCTTACCGCAGTGAAAGCCTGATTCCCTGTGTCGCTTACGGCGGACATGATGAGAAGAATCTGAATTTCGTTGTGAAGATCAGTGATGTCAGGAATCTGATTTATACTCCGGAAGTCTTTTTGGTTAATCTAGATCTGGGTGAAACAAAATTTCAGGCAATCGTGAAAGACGTGCAGTATCACCCGGTAAAAGATACAATTCTTCATATTGATTTCTTGCATGTATTTGAAAAAACACCTGTAGTAATTGAGATTCCGGTTCGTCTGGAGGGATTGGCTGAAGGTGTGAGAGCCGGTGGTAAACTATCGCTCGACGCCCGTAAGCTGAAAGTGAAAGCTTTGCCTGCAAAATTGCCGGAAATGTTGGTCGTGAACGTAGAAAAGCTTGAACTGGGCAAATCTATTCAGGTGGGTGATCTGAAGTTCGATGACCTGGAGATCCTGAATGCCAGAAATGCAGTGGTCTGCCGTGTTCAATTGACGCGTGCTGCAAGAGGTGCAGCTGCCAAAGCTGAGTAATGAATTAATCAATATTTTAATCAAATGAAATATTTGATTGCGGGATTGGGAAACATCGGACCCGATTATGAGCAAACCCGCCACAATATAGGTTTTATGGTATTGGACGCTTTTGCAAAAGCGTCCAATACTGTTTTTGAGGATAAGCGTTATGGTGCTGTTGCCACAATGCGGCTAAAAAACAAATCACTTATACTGCTCAAACCCTCCACGTTTATGAATCTGAGCGGTAATGCAATTCGTTACTGGTTGCAGAAGGAGAAGATTGAGACAAACAATCTGCTTGTGATCGTTGATGACCTGGCACTGCCCTTTGGCACATTGCGTCTGAAAACGAAAGGGAGTGATGCCGGACATAATGGTCTGAAGCATATTCAGGATCTTATCGGACAGAATTACCCCCGTCTCAGATTTGGGATAGGGAACGATTTCCCGCGGGGATCACAAGTGCAGTATGTGCTGGATGATTTCTCCGATGAGGAGAAACAGCAGCTCCCCGGGCGTTTTGAAACAGCAGTCGACATCATTCGCAGCTTTTGTCTGTCGGGAGTGAACGAGACGATGAATCTTTATAATAACAGGTAACCTTTTTTCTTTCTCATGGAAGAGGTACGAATAGATAAATGGTTGTGGGCGGTACGTATTTTTAAAACACGTACCGTTGCTTCGGATGCCTGCAAGAAAGGGCGTGTGATGATTAGCAATGTCTCCGTGAAACCATCAAGGAATATCCGTGCAGGGGAGATTGTGCAGGTTCGCAAACCACCGGTTACCTATTCATTCAAGGTCCTGGCGCTGTCGGATAAACGTATGGGGGCCAAATTGGTGCCACAGTTCATGGAAAATGTGACACCTCCCGATCAGTATGAACTGCTGGAGTTGAACAAAATAAGCGGCTTCGTCGACAGGCAACGGGGACAGGGGCGTCCTACAAAGAAAGAGCGGCGTGATATAGATCAGTTAATTCACGGATCAATGGATTTTGATGAGCTTGACTGGGAAGAGTAGGGAAGATTTTTTCCGCAAGCAGGAAGGGAGCTCTTACTTTGAGGCTCTTATTTTCTTATCAGTCTTGTTGTACTCAGGGACAACCGATACGGTGTTATGGAGGAGACAGAAAGCAGCGTCGCTTTCAACGCCATTATTAATCAAACGTTTGTAATGATCGCTCTGTTTCAGATATGCCAGTGGATCATTTTTAGCTTTCTGCCATAACTCCAGTGCTATCCTGATGCTATCGGAACCGAGGGTGACAACTCCCATTTCCGGAATTTTCTCTGCAAATGCACCACCGAAAAGCGTATCCTCCATGTTTATCCGGTTATTCCACCCGGCACACAGGATAACTATCCGCTCACTATCGTCCATGCATCTGTTTATCAGCGCGTCAATATTTGAAAATGCACCGATATACAACTTCCTGCTATTCCGACCCATCTCAATGGCCATCGTACCGTTGGTTGTGGTGAACACGATCTCCTTCCCCTGTACCAGCTCACGGCTGTAATCGAAAGGTGAGTTCCCGAAATCGGCAAAATCACATTTACGAGTGTTGCGCTCAGCTCCTACGAGAAAACCGTCTGATTTATACTGCCGCGCTGCTTCTGTTGTCGCCACTGTGATAATTGCCTTTGCGCCTTTCTGAAGCATGGCACACATGGTTGTGGAAGCACGGAATATATCCACCACGATAACGGTGTCGTTTTCTTTTTTGTAAAAAGGATAGAGTGCGGGTGAGGGACAGAGATCGAGGGTCATAGATTTCTATTTCCTGCAAATATAGCGATTTATTGATTCCCTGCAAAATGATCCGGCTGGCTCCTCATCATACTTCATCTCCAATAAATTCCTCCTTTAACCGCGCCGGGATACAGCTTTTTTCGTATCTTTCGGCCAAATTAATTTTGTATCAATGAACCAATCTTCATTACAATCCACTTTCTTATCTCATTACCGGATTATCCTTGCTTCCAACTCACCGCGACGGAAAGAGTTGCTCACGGGTATCGATCTCTCTTATGAAATCCGTATACTCCCCGATATCGATGAGTCATATCCTGAAGCACTCCCACATGAAGAGGTGGCAGCCTACATTGCGTGTAAAAAAGCAACGGCATATCTCTCTGAACTGAAGGAGGATGAGTTGCTGATTACTGCCGACACCATTGTGTTGCTCGACGGGATGATTCTTGGTAAGCCCGCAGATATAGATGAAGCGAGAGAGATGCTTCTTACCCTCTCGGGTCAGACCCACCGTGTGATTACCGGTGTCTGTTTAACTTCACCCCTGAAGCAGATAAGCTTTACCGATATGGCATATGTTACCTTCGGAACCCTCACCGCAGAAGAAATCGATTATTACATATCTGAATATAGTCCGCTGGATAAGGCTGGTGCATATGGTGTGCAGGAGTGGATCGGTTATGTGGCGGTGGAAAGAATAGAGGGTTCATATTTTAACGTGATGGGGTTGCCTATTTTCAAAGTCTATCGGGAATTAAAGCGGTTTTAACAGGAGAAAAAAAGCTCCTTAAAAGAGGGGAAGAAAAATATTCATATATCTTTGCATCGGAATTGACAAGGATTTAAATAACGAAATTTGTTATATGCTTACAGTAGAAAAAATAGGAGGTACTTCCATGTCCCAGTTTCAGGATGTACTGCAAAATATCATCAGGGGAAACCGTAAAGGAGATGAATTGTACAACCGCATATTCGTGGTCTCTGCCTACAATAATGTAACCAATTGGTTGCTTGAACATAAAAAAACCGGAGACCCCGGTATCTACAATAAATTCCTGAATGGCGAAGATTACAGTAGCGCGCTGGATTCGTTTTGTCAGCGTCTGCTGCTGATTAACGACGGCTTTGCCGATTATGGTCTGGAGCTGAAAGAGGCACGTGATTTCATCCGTTTTCGCGTGGATCAGGCTAAAACAGTACTCTACAGCCTGGGAAAAGTACTTGCTTCGGGATACGTGAATCGCACAGATATTCATCTTGCTGCACGTGAGATACTTGCATCCATTGGTGAGGCACACTCGGGCTGGAATTCTGTCAATATATTGAATAACAACGGTATCAACGCCCGTTTCATAGACCTCTGCGGGTTCAACGACAACGAACCGCTGACCATTGATGAGCGAATCCACAAGGAATTTAAAGGGATAGACTTCAGCAAGGTGCTTTGCATTGTTACGGGATATACGAAAGGGACGGAGGGAATTATGCGGGCATTTGACCGCGGGTACAGTGAAGTGACCTTCAGCAAGATCGCTGTGGAGGTGAAAGCCGATGAGGCTGTAATACATAAGGAGTACCATCTCTCGAGCGCTGACCCGAAGATTGTGGGTGTTGAGAACAGCATCCCCGTGGGGCACACCAACTACATTATAGCTGATCAGCTGGCCGATATCGGGATGGAGGCAATTCATCCCAAAGCAGCCAAGCCGCTGGAGCTGGCAGGCATTGATATTCGCATAAAAAATACGTTTGAACCTGAGCATCCGGGGACTCTTATTTCACACGATTATGTTTCACCTGAACCAAGGGTAGAGATCGTCTCCGGATCGCGGAAGGTGATAGCCATTGAGGTACACGACCCGATGATGGTGGGTGAGGTTGGCTTCGACGGTCGCATCATGCACTATCTCGTCAAGCTGGGTGTTAGTTACATCCTGAAATCGACCAATGCCAACTCCATTACGATGGTTGTATGGGATAATGAGAAAGGGCATGAACTGATTAAAATTCTGAAAGAGGTGTTTTATCAGGTGAATGCCCTGCCAATGGCCATTATATGCGCCATGGGTTCCAATATTGCTCTCCCGGGTTTCCTCTATCATGCCACAAAGGCGCTATATGAAAAGGGCATTAATGTGGAAAGTTTTGCACAGTCGCTGATGCAGGTTAACATGCAGTTCGTGATTCAGCGTGACCACTATGAGGAGGGTGTGATCGCGCTGAACGATGCTTTGTGCAGGTCCTCCATCTACTCTTCCTCTTCTTCGTAGGTCTGATACAGGAAATCGTTATAGGGGAAGCGTGAGATGTGTATCTCTTTCACTTTGTCGTAGATAAGCTGTTTCAGCTCTTCAATATTTTCTTTCTCTTTTGCAGAAATAAAGATGCAGTTTTCATTGATCTTGTTGATCCATGACTGTTTCAGTTCTTCAAGCGTGTAGTTATCCCGCTTTTTTGGTGTGAGGTCGTCCTCATCCTTTACCACATGGGTGAATGCGTCAATTTTATTGAAAACGAGTATGGCCGGTTTTTCACTGTCATCAATCTCAAACAGTGTTTTCTCCACGACTTTGATCTGTTCTTCGAACGCCGGATGGGAGATATCCACCACGTGAAGGAGGATATCTGCCTCGCGTACCTCATCGAGTGTCGACTTGAATGATTCGATCAGGTGGGTGGGTAGCTTACGGATAAATCCGACAGTGTCTGTGAGCAGGAACGGGAGGTTTTGAATCGTCACCTTGCGCACCGTTGTGTCGAGCGTGGCAAAGAGTTTGTTCTCGGCGAACACCTCGCTTTTGCTTAAAAGGGTCATCAGGGTTGACTTCCCCACATTGGTGTAACCCACCAGCGCCACACGTACAAGTTTCCCCCGATTTTTGCGCTGAACGGTCTTCTGCTTGTCAATATCTTTCAACTCCTGCTTGAGACGCGAGATCTTATCAAGGATGATACGTCTGTCTGTCTCCAGCTGTGTCTCCCCTGGTCCGCGCATGATCGTGCCGCCACCACCCCGCTGCCGTTCAAGGTGTGTCCACATCCGGGTCAGCCTGGGCAAGAGGTACTGGTATTGCGCCAGCTCCACCTGCACCTTCGCATTGGCGCTCTGTGCACGCATGGCGAAGATATCGAGAATGAGGCTGGTACGATCCATGATACGTATCTGAAGTTCTTTCTCGATGTTACGGATCTGCTTTGCTGACAGTTCATCATCGAAGATTACCACCCCGATTTCATTCTCCTCATCTTTCACATAAGCCTCAATCTCCTGTAGCTTTCCCTTGCCCACAAAGGTGACGGCGTTGGCCGTGTCGAGTCGCTGTACAAAGCGCTTGCCGGGAACCAATCCTGCCGTTTCGGCCAGGAAGGCCAGCTCGTCAAGGTATTCGGTAACCATTTCTTCGTTCTGTTCGGGTGTGATCAGTCCTACCAGAACGGCTGTTTCATTTTTTATTTCGTTGGTGATAAAGTCTTTCATATGATTGAAATTATTTTTATTGTTGGATTGCAGCCGTAGCTATGGGTGTTACCGGCTTACCTGGCTGCTGGTCCGGTGGTACACTTTTGCAGGTCTCTCAGAACCAGAAGCCGAAACCGGTCATTAGCTGAACCTGTGAGTAATCATTGATGAACTGATACTTCAATTCAAAATTCGCCCGTACCCTGTAGCTGATATCATACTGGAAGCCAAGCCCCAGATTTGCCCCGAGACGGTGGAGGGTATGCTCTTCTCCTGACGGATTTCCTCCTTGCATCTGATCGTAGAGCCTGTCGGGGTCGACCCAATCGGAGTAGCTCCAGTTGGAATAATGGATGCCCGCAATGGGATACAACGATGTTGAGAAAGATAGTGGCAGCATGTAATGTGTATCCGCATCCATCAGCCACATTCCTAGCCCTTTACGCTCCAGATACCAGGTAAAAGAGGGGGCAAACCGCAGATTGTTTGTCTTGTAATAGTGGATGTGCGCTCCCACCCCCAGGCTGTTAACCTCTGCTCCGTAACCTGCATGGACGCCTATGCCGAATGTGCCTTCGAATTGTGCCGAGAGTTTTGAAAGTGAAAGAAGAGAAAAAAGTATGAGTAATAGAAGGGATTTCTTCATATCCTGCCAATTATATGTCACAAAGATAACTAAATGAGCGCAGAAAGCACAAAAGTTCAGGATTTGTTTTCGCCCCTTTTCAGAATGGGCAGATGCCAGTGAAACTTTACTGCCAGTGTACGGATAAGGATCACTACCACGGCTGTTGTTACTTCTGTGACAATTTTGTTCGTTTCAAGTGAGCGGAGAGCGGTAAAGACAACTCCGCCAAAGACACATGCCAGGGCGTAGATCTCTTTGCGGAATATCAGCGGTATTTCATTGATAAGCACATCACGCACCATCCCTCCCACTGAACCTGTGATGGTGCCCATTATCACGGCGACCCATGGATCATAACCGAGGGCGAGTGTTTTTTCAACCCCCACCACCACAAACAGTCCCAGCCCTATGCTGTCAAAGATGAAGAAGGTGTTGTTAAGCCGTATCAGTTGGTTGTGAAAAATAAAAACGAAGATCAGTGCCAAAAGCGTAGCCCAGAGATAGACCGAGCTCTCGAGCCAGAAGGGAACCGTATTGATCAGTAAATCACGGAGTGTGCCTCCCCCGATAGCTGTGACAAAACCGATCACAAACGCCCCGAAAAGATCAAACTTCTTTGCCGAAGCCAGCCTTATGCCGCTGATGGCAAAAGCAAAAGTGCCGAGAAATTCAATGATATCGACAAATTCTATTTCCACGTTCATTTTTTACTCTTCTAGTGACAGGTTGCCTTTTTCTCTCTGTTTTGATCACGATTGATTCCCTCAGATAATCATTCCGCTCCCCAGGCACAAACGGCTCTCTTTATCATAGACCACGCCGAATTGACCTGCTGCAATTCCCTGCACCGGGACACTTGAATGGATGCGGTACATGTCTCCGATTCTGGAAATCCTGCCACTGGTGAATTCCGGTGTGTGCCTGATCTTAAAAGTGATCTCTTTTACATCTTCAAAATCCCCCCAGAGGTTCTCAGTGATGAAGTCGAATCCCTGCAGATTGATCACCTCTCCATATTGATGTATTGTGTCGTAGCCTTTGGAGACATAGACAATGTTCCTGTTCACATCTTTTTTGATCACAAACCAGGGACCGCCGCTCAGGCCGAGACCTTTACGCTGGCCGATGGTGTGGAACCAGAAACCCTGGTGTTTGCCCAGGATATTACCTGTCTCCAATTCAACTATCAGTCCCTCTTTCTTCCCCAGATAACGCTCAATGAACTCGTTATAATCCACTTTGCCCAGGAAGCATATCCCCTGACTGTCTTTGCGTTGTGCCGATGGCAGCTTCTGCCCGGCAGCGATGGCCCTCACTTCCGATTTAAGCATATCCCCAATCGGAAACATCAGTTTAGATACCTGAAGGTAGCTGATCTGTCCCAGGAAATAGGTCTGATCTTTCACTCTGTCTTTTGCTGTGGAGAGCCAGGTCATTCCGTTCAGCTCGGTCGTGGTGGCATAATGCCCTGTGGCAATTTTATCGAAGTTGTGCCCCCATTTTTGTTCAAAAACACCGAATTTAATCAGTTTGTTGCACATCATGTCAGGGTTGGGTGTCAACCCCCGTTTTACAGACTCTATAGTGTAACGCACCACGCTATCCCAATATTCTTCGTGCAACGATACGATCTCGAACCTGCATCCATATTTTTTGGCAATATAAGAGACAATCTCAATATCCTCCTCAGAGGGACAATCGATATAACCATCCTTGTCCTCCATCCCGATTTTAATGTAATATATAGTTGGATCATAGCCCATCTCCTTTAACTGATGTACTACAACCGAGCTGTCTACTCCTCCGGATACTAACGCTGCTATCTCCATTCTTTCGTTGATTTTGAGGTGCAAAGGTACGAATAAGAATCGAAATCTTAAAAACAGGAGCAGGGCATCAGTCATTTTTGTACCACCCTTTTGGTCTTACCCGACTTCACGATAAATCTCATTTCTTTCAGGTAGTGAATAAGCGCAGATTCACATCAGTGAAAACATATTATTTGTTGTTCAAAAAGGGCAATTCAAAGAAAATAATATTACCTTTACAAATTCGGAGTGGACTGTTTGTGAACAGGCCACTACTGAGATTCTGCAGGGTCTTGCTTCTTATATTATTGCAGCGGCCTGTCCCGAAGTAGATTCGGGACTTCTGAGAGAAAAGAAAAAAACGATATAAATGACTTACAGATGGAATTATTCAACCCTATCACACGATCAAAAAAATATAAAGAATGAATTAGCGAAAGAATTAAATTTACATCCCGTTCTGGTTGAGTTGCTTGTTAACAAAGGCATAGAGACGAAGGAGGAGGCAAACAGGTTTCTCTATCCCAAATTGGAAGACCTGCACGATCCTTTTCTTTTACCCGATATGGATAAAGCGATCCAACGGATTGAGCAGGCGCTCGGGAACAAAGAACGGATTCTTATTTACGGGGATTACGATGTAGATGGTACAACGGCAGTTACGTTGGCTTACAAATTCTTTCGGGGGATAACCAGCAATATTGATTATTATATTCCTGATCGGTACGATGAAGGGTATGGCATTTCGTTTCAAGGAATCGATTATGCTGTGAAGACGGGTGTTAAGCTTATAATCTCTCTCGATTGCGGCATAAAAGCTGTGGGCAAAGTCGCTTACGCCAAAGAAAAAGGTATTGATTTTATTATTGGTGATCATCATATGCCCGATGATCAGCTGCCCGATGCAGTTGCGGTGGTAGACGCCAAGCGGGTTGATTCTGTCTATCCCTACGACGAGCTGTCTGGTTGTGGTGTCAGCTTCAAGCTGGTGCAGGCATTCTCACAAAGAAACGGATACCCCTTCTCCGATATTGAGCCACTGCTCGATCTGGTAGCGGTAAGCATCGCATCCGATATTGTACCTTTGACGGGTGAAAACAGGATCATGATCTACCATGGTTTGAAACAGCTTAACTCCAATCCCAGTTTCGGATTGAGAGGGATTATTGAGATCTGCGGGCTACACCGTAAGCAGATCACCGTGAACGATATTGTATTCAAGATTGGCCCCCGCATCAATGCTTCGGGAAGAATGATGAACGGTAAGGAGGCTGTGGATCTGATGCTGGCCAACGACATGACCTCGGCGAGGGAGAAGAGCAAAAATATTGATAAATATAACGAAGACCGCCGCGAACTGGATAAGAAGATTACCGACGAGGCCATCGAGCATATAGATAACCATATCGACATGGAGAATCAGAAGTGCATCGTGCTTTATGATGAGACATGGCATAAGGGGATAGTGGGGATTGTGGCATCCCGCCTGACCGAGAAATATTATCGTCCGGCTGTTGTGCTCACTAAATCGAACGATATGATCTCGGGTTCGGCTCGTTCAGTACTGGGGTTTGATGTCTACAAGGCCATAGAATCATGCCGCGATATACTGGAGAATTTTGGGGGTCACACTTATGCTGCGGGATTAACCCTGCGTGAGGAGAACCTGAAGGAGTTCACAGAACGCTTCAACACGCTCTCCTTTGACGGTATTGAGCCCAGGATGATGCTTCCCCAGATCACGGTTGATGCAGAGATAGCCTTTTCAGAGATTACTCCTGAGCTGATTGAAGGGATTAAGTTGTTTAATCCTTTTGGTCCTGAAAATGAGAACCCTCTCTTTCTTACCAGGAATGTAGTGGATACCGGTAACAGCAAGCTTGTAGGTAAAGGATTCCGCCACATTAAGCTGGAGGTGACCGATAATACAACTGATATGCGTCTGCCCGGTATCGCTTTTTGCCGGCACGATTTCTTCAATAAAATCAAAGAGGGTCAGCCGGTAGATATCTGTTACACCATCGATGAGAATACGCACGGCAGTAAATCTTTCACCCAGCTGATGGTGAAGGATATAAGAGGGTAAACCAGACTTGCGCTTGCATATGCAAACGGAACATTTTCATAATATACTGCGCGACTATTGGGGTTATTCATCCTTTCGTTCCCTGCAGGAAGATATTATTCAATCTGTATGGGAGGGTAAGGATACACTGGGGTTGATGCCTACCGGCGGGGGTAAATCACTCACCTTTCAGGTTCCGGTGATGGCGATGAAAGGGATTTGTCTGGTTGTCACACCGCTTATAGCACTGATGAAAGACCAGGTGGACAATCTCCGTGAAAGGGGCATCAAGGCTGCGGCTATTTATTCTGGGATGTCACGCACTGAGATCATCACTACCCTTGAGAACTGTATTTTCGGTGACTTCAAATTTCTGTACGTCTCACCCGAGCGTCTCTCTTCCGATATTTTTATCACCAAGTTACAGGCCATGAATGTCTGTCTGCTGGTGGTGGACGAATCACACTGTATCTCACAATGGGGTTATGATTTTCGCCCCTCTTACCTGAAAATTTCCGATATACGCCTGTTGTTAGAGGATGTGCCGGTGCTTGCTCTAACAGCCACAGCGACCAGGGAGGTGGTCGAAGATATTCAGGAAAGGCTGCTTTTCAAAAAGAAGAACCTGTTTCAGAAAAGTTTCGTGAGGGAGAATCTCTCCTATGTTGTGCGCAGGGCGGATAATAAAGTGGGTGAGCTGATACATATTCTACAGACTGTACAGGGGACCAGTATCGTCTATGTAAGGAGCAGGAAGCAGACGAAAGAGATCGCTCAATCGCTGATAAAAGCAGGTATCTCTGCCGATTTTTTTCATGCCGGACTTTCTCATGAGGATAAGGCAGTCAGGCAAAATGCATGGAAGCTGAACGAGTGCAGGGTGATCGTGTCGACCAACGCTTTTGGCATGGGGATAGATAAACCTGATGTGCGTACGGTCATTCATATGGATCTGCCCAATTCGCTGGAGGAATATTTCCAGGAAGCCGGGCGTGCCGGTCGTGATGGAGAACGCTCATACGCCATCATACTCTATACCAAAGCAGATAGTACGAAGCTGAAGAAACGTGTTGCCGACACTTTCCCGGAACGCGATTTCATTCTGCGCGTCTATGAGGCTCTTGGTAATTTCTATCAGGTTGCCGTGGGTGCAGGCTACAATGATGTGTATGATTTCAGTCTGCACGAATTTTGTCTACCGTTTAAGTTCCCATTTCTGCAGACACATCACGCGCTGAAGATCCTGGAGCTGGCAGGTTATATTGAGTATACCGAAGAGATTGATGTTCGCTCGCGGATACGTTTTCTCATGTATCGCGACGATATGTATTCATTACAGCTAGGAAAAGGGATGGACGAGCTGTTGCACACGATTCTACGCAATTATACCGGTGTTTTTTCTGATGATGTTTATATCGATGAGTCGTTGCTGGCCGTACGGACAGGTAAAAGCAGAAAAGAGATATATGAGATGCTTGTCTCCCTATCACGAATGCGGTATGTTCGTTACGT
>LFRM01029644.1_pt2 | contig 16994 bp, 13 predicted proteins | sample 618341 | NCBI WGS metagenome assembly LFRM01 (sample SAMN03654438, study PRJNA283298) | anaerobic digester metagenome | isolation source: pool of bioreactors CSTR01a, CSTR02a, and CSTR03a thermophilic anaerobic... | place: Denmark: Kgs. Lyngby | collected 2014-05-21 | reverse complement strand
ACTGTGCTCCACTCTGTGTATTTTTCTATTAACTCTGGTATATTTGAATCAATAATTGGACCATGTCCTACTGCGATCATATCAATATCATGTTCATTAACAAATTGAATTCCTTTTTGCATAAATGTTTTAAATGGTGAAATAATAACATCAAAATAATACTTTAGTGCATCATTGTAATCAGTTTTATCTTCAATTTCACTTAACAACATTGTTTCAGTACAGTAGTGTGCTCCAAATGAGTCACATGTTACAACTGTTTTAAGTTCTGGAATGTATGTATACATTGTATCTGGCCAGTGTAATTGTGGTAGTGCTGCAAATTCTAAAGTTTTATCTCCCAGTGAAATGCTGTCTCCAGTTTTGACTGGCATTGAATTAAATTCTTGATTAACCATTTCTTTTAGAAAGTTAATCGCAATTTGTGTTCCAACAATAACAATGTCTGGGTGAACTTTTAATAGTTCGCTAATCATTCCGGTATGATCTGGCTCAGTATGGCTAATAATTAAATACTTTACTTTTTCAACAGGGATTAGCTGATTGATTGTTTCAATGAAGTCTTGGGCAAAGGCAATTTTAGTAGTGTCAAAAATCGCAACGGCTTCGCTTCCTTCAAGTAAGTATGAGTTATATGTTGATCCATACTCTGTAGTCATAATGATATCAAAAGTTCTTAAACCATAGTCTCTTGTACCAATCCAATAAAAATCTTCTTTTAGTTTTAAATAATCCATTATCTCTCTCCCACTATTTTTACAATATTCAATAAAATTTCAACACTTTTTTCCATCTCTTCAACAACAGCTAACTCATATGGTCCATGGAAATTGTAGCCTCCAGTGCCAAGGTTTGGACACGGTAGACCCATAAAGGTTAGTCGAGCTCCATCTGTTCCGCCTCTTATTGGTGAAGATGTTGGACTTAATCCAGCTTCAACTATAGCTGCATTGGCGATATCAATAATATATTGTTTATCACTTAGCTTGCTGCTCATATTATAGTATGAATCTTTGATTTCCACAAACACTAACTCTTGAGCATATTTATCATTGATAAAGTCTTTGGCTTTAACCATTTGTAGTTTTTGGAAATTAAACTCTTCTTTGCTGTGATTTCTAATAATATAGCTGAGATTTGTTTTTGAGACATCTCCACTCATATCATTTAAGTGATAAAAGCCTTCATAGTTTTCAGTATACTCAGGACGCATTGAATAATCTAGTAGTTGGTGATATTCCATTGCGACATTAATTGAGTTAATCATCTTGTTTTTTGAGTCACCTGGGTGAATGTTTTCACCTTTAATTAAGACTTCAGCCGAGGCTGCATTAAAGTTTTCATAATCAATAGTTCCAACTTGTCCACCATCAACTGTATAGGCAAAATCAGCGTTAAACTTTTTAACGTCAAACTTGTCAGCACCACGACCAATTTCTTCATCTGGGGTAAAGCCAATTGAAATATCTCCATGGTAAATGTCTTTCTTCATTAAATGTTCAACAAGTGTCATAATTTCGGCAATACCTGCTTTGTTGTCGGCTCCAAGTAAGGTTGTACCATCAGTAACGATTAAGGTTTTATTACTTAGATCTTTTAAAAATGGAAACTTTTCAACAGATGTTACTAAGTTTTTATTTAATTGAATGTCTTGACCATCATAGTTTTCAATAATTCTTGGCTTAACATTTTTTCCTGTAAAATCAAAGGCTGTGTCCATGTGGGCTAAAAAGCCAACTTTTTTAGCGTTTGGGTTTTTACCCTTAATAAAGGCATATACATAACCATACTCATCCATGTGGGCATTATCGACACCTAAGTCTAATAGCTCTTGGACTATGTGTTTTGCTAGTAATTTTTGTTTGTCAGTACTTGGACAATTTTCATTACTAGGGTCAGATTGAGTATCAAAACCAACATAAGTTAAAAATCGATCTTTAATCATAAAATCCTCCTTTTATTTATAAATCCAAACGATGTCGCCATCGCTATTTAAAACAGTATAACCGCAATATGTATTACCAAAGGCCATATTATTTATATCATATCTAATGGCGCGCTTATATAGAAAATTGTGGTTTATTTCTAAATCTTTGTTTAGTGTAAAAAAGCTAAAGCGTTTGCCATTATTAACTCTTAAGATACTGTGTTCAAAGGGAAGTGTGTAGTGTAAAATTAATACTTCCGTAATTGTGTTTTCATTGGCGAAAAATTGATCTAGTGTATCACTATAAGTTGAATAATCAGATAGACTTCTTTTTGGCTTTTCATCTTTTATTTTTTGGGCTTCAATTTTTAAAGTTTCAACATCACTTTCAACATCACTAATAACTGTTTTGTCTAAATTGTAGTAGACGGTTTTGTTTTCTTCTTCAACAATTATAATGTCTTTTAAAAGCAATGGTTTTTCTTTAAATGTCGGAGCTATTTGCCAAGTTCCATCTCCTTTTAATATACCATATAAACCTGTGTCATCGTCTTTAATTGCGATATATTGTTTTAAGTTTTGATCAGGTTTGATTGGACTTTGGATTTTTTTGTTTAACTGACAATACTTGGCTTGATAAGTTGGAAAAGTGTACTTGTTGTCATAGTCTAAATAAGTTGTAAGCTCTACATTGTTAATTGTTTTCATTTTGTATATAAGGCTTGGATTATTCACTTCAACTTGGCTTTGATGGGCTAAAAGATCTTTTTCTAAATATAGCATAGAAAATCCAAAGAGGGCCAAAGTGGCTAAGATCTTAATACTTTTTTTAGTGAAGTATGTTTGACTCAAATAAACAAGTAAAGGAATGATTAGGATAAAAGTGAAGATGTTGATTCGACTCGCAATTATCTCTGATGACTTTAAAAAGAAGTAGCTACTAAAACCAAGTATTGAAAAATTGGCTAGCTGTTTTGTATAAGTGTCTTTTTTAAAGTGATCATAAAATATCAAGACAAAGCTGGCAAAGGCTAGTCTAACTAAACCTGAAAAATCTAAAAAGCCAATATTTTTTGAAAAGTATTTAGAGTATTTAGCAATAAGTTCAATATGGTTAAATCTTGAAAAAATTATTTGATAGGGAATAAAACTCATTAATAGACTTGTCGCTAAAATTAGTGTTAATTGTTTTTTGTTAAATTTAATTTTTTTAGCAAATATAACCAATAGGTAGATATAAGCTGATGTGTGCATTTGCGCTAATAGTATAATAACAATGATTGATTGCCAAAGGTTTAACTTGCTTTTCTTATTGAAAAATAAATAAGTTCCAATTGCTAAAACTAAGCCTTGGCGAATTCCGCTTAAGGCCCAAACGATAAAAAACATTCCATTAAATAACATTATTGATAAATAAAAGTTTTGCTTTGTATCAAATATCCATTTTGCAAAGAATATGTAGATAATTAAACTTAGTGTTGCGATAAATATTTGAAAGGACAGATTTAAACTTTTAAATATATATATTACTAAGCGTAAGCCTGGCTCCATAGCATAGGCTTGAGCGTTCATTGCGATTTTTAATGTTTCCACATTGTGTTGGTTAAATAAAAATTCATATGAAAAATAGTCTGTGCCCAGTCCAAATCTAAACAATATTATAAAGATTGCGGGGGCAGTGGCGACAGCTATTTTTAGCGCCGTATTTTTTGTTTTTAAAAAGTAGGCGATAAAGGGAAAAATGACACTTAAATATAACATTGACTACTTCCTTTCTCGATAACTACCAGCCTAAACTTTCACCATCTAAAAGCAGGGTTACTGGGCAGTGGTCACTACCAAGGATGTCATCATTTATTATACTATCTTTTGCGACTTCTAAAATATCTTCACTAACGAGTAAATAATCAATTCTCCAGCCAACATTTCGATCTCTGGCACGAGTTCGATAACTCCAATAGGAATAACGATTTGTTAGTGTTGGATAAAAGTGTCTAAAGGTGTCGATAAAACCAGCGTCTAATAGTTCGCTAAATTTAGCGCGCTCTTCATCACTAAAACCAGCACTTTTATGGTTGTCATCTGGATTAGCTAAGTCAATTTCATTGTGGGCAACATTTAAGTCTCCACAGTATATAACTGGCTTGTCATTGTTTAGATTAGTAAGGTAAGATCGCATATCATCTTCCCATTTCATGCGATAGTCTAATCTTCTTAAGTTTGTTTGTGAGTTTGGAATATAGGCTCCTACCATATAAAAATCTTCATATTCTAATGTAATTATGCGTCCTTCATCGGGATGGCCTGTTGCATTGTTTCCATAGGTTACATTTAATGGTTGTTTTTTTACAAAAAAGGCAACTCCTGAATAGCCTTTTTTCTCGGCACTGTTCCAATATTGGTAATAACCTTCAAATTCAATATCGACTTGACCTTCTTGCATTTTAGTTTCTTGAATACAAAAAATATCGGCGTCTTCTTCTTTGAAAAATTCTAAAAAGTTCTTTTTAAGGATAGCTCTAAAACCATTAACGTTCCATGATATAATCTTCATTAAAACACCTCTTTCAATCTAATAATATTATACCCTTTATAGACACAATCTTCAAAAGGGTGGACTAAAAGCTTGATATTTTATGATTTTTAAGGAATGTAAGGGGTATATGTTGCATTTTTTAAAATATATGGTATATAAAGAGAGAAAATTGATACTAATGGCTTTGGATGTGTTATAATGATTCGGCTAGAAATAGGTGGTTTTATTATGGAAAAAATTATTAATATCGCAGTTATCGCGCATGTTGACGCAGGTAAATCAACATTAGTCGATGCATTCATTAGTCAATCGGGGTTAAATGACGCTCATCAAAGTGTTGTAGACCGTGTTATGGATAGTGATGACATTGAAAAAGAACGTGGAATTACAATTTATTCAAAAAATCTTTCAGTTAGATATAAAGATTACAAAATAAACATTGTTGACACTCCAGGTCATGCTGACTTCTCAAGTGAAGTTGAGCGTATAATTAAAACAGTAGATACAGTTATCTTGCTTGTGGATGCCTCAGAAGGCCCAATGCCACAAACACGTTTTGTATTGCAAAAATCTTTGGAGTTAGGCTTAAAACCAATTCTATTAATCAACAAAATTGATAAAAAAGATCAAAGAGCTCATGAAGTAGTTGACTTGGTTTATGAATTATTCTTAGACTTAGAAGCTACTGATGAACAATTAGACTTTCCAATTCTTTATGGTATTGCAAAAGATGGAATTGTCGTTAGAAATTTAGAGGATGATTTAGTTAATATTCAACCTTTATTTGAAACAATTATTGAACACACACCAGTTTATCCTGACTTAAACGATCAACCGTTACAAATGCAAGTATCTTCACTTGCTTATGATAACTTTACAGGTCGTTTGGGAATTGGGAGAGTATTCCAAGGAACACTTAAAAAAGGTGAAAACATTGCGATTCAACGTGCTGATGGAAAAATCAAAAAAGCTAAAGTTGGAAATATCTTTACTTATGAAGGTTTAGTGCGTCAAAGTGTTGAAATGGCAGTTAGTGGTGACATTGTTTTAATTTCAGGCATCGATGATTTAACAATCGGTGATACTTTAAATAATCCTGATCATATTGAACCAATGGAACATATTCATATTGACGCACCAACGCTTTCAATGAACTTTCTTGTTAATTCATCACCACTTGCAGGTAAAAGTGGAAAGTATATTACTTCAAGAAATATCAAAGATCGCTTAGACAAAGAAATGGAAGTCAATGTTGGGCTACAGGTTGAACCTTTAGAAACAACTGACAAATTTAAAGTTTCTGGTCGTGGGGAATTACACATTACAATTTTGGTTGAAAACATGCGTCGTGAAGGCTTTGAGTTAGCTTTAAGTAAGCCTGAAGTAATCTATCATGAAGTTGATGGAAAACGTCATGAACCAATTGAAGAAGTAGTTGTTGAAACACCAAGTGAGTACCAAGGATCGATTATGACTAAGTTAAATATGCGTAAAGGTCAAATGTCAGACATGATGGAAGCTAATGGCTATACAAGAATGATTTGGTCAGTACCTACACGTGGACTTATTGGTTATCGTGGTGAATTTATCACAGATACACGTGGTGAAGGAACAATGATTAGAAAATATAAAGGTTATGAACCTTTCCGTGGTACTATAAGTGAACGTAAGCATGGTGTTATGATTTCTAATACTGATGGTGAAGCAATGACTTATTCAATCTTTAATTTACAAGATCATGGATCATTCTTTATCTCACCGCAAGATCAAGTTTATGAAGGTATGATTGTTGGAGAAACAAGCCGTGATATGGATATGGAAGTTAACCCAACTAAAAATAAAAAAGCAACTGCAGTTAGAAGTTCTGGAGCAGATGAGGCAATGCGTCTTGTAGCGCCTAGAGAAATTAATTTGGAAATGGCTGTAGAATTTATTGGTGATGATGAGTTAATTGAGGTCACACCAGACAATATTCGCTTGAGAAAAAAATTATTAAAAGGCTTTGAAAGAAAAAGAGTAAGAATCAATAAATAGGTTTCTTAAGTCTTACAGATGTGTTATACTAGTTCTGGGCTCTTGTTAGGTATGGTCACTTAACAAGGGCCCTTTTATATTACCAATTTTTAATTGTCTAAATATTATGTTATAATGTGACGGTAAACTATTGAAAATTCAATAGAACTAAACGAGAAAAACAATATATTCACTAATAAAATGTTAGTGTCTGCGTTTATTAAATACTTAAAGTTAGAGCAAATCTAGCTGTTTTAAGTATTGTTTTATGGTTATTAAATAATACCGGACTTTAATAATGAGCAAATCACGGTACAGATAGGAGTTTAGATAAATTTATGAAAATTGGATGCGTAACAGAAGCAAAAACATATGAAAACAGAGTAGGGTTAACACCAAAACATGCAAAGTCTTATATTGAGGCAGGTCACGAAGTTTATGTCGAAGCAGGTTTAGGTATTAAGAGTGGTTTTAGTGATGATCGATATCGCCAAGTTGGGGCAACAGTATTAAATAGTGCCAAAGCGGTTTGGGATATTGCGGAAATGATAATTAAGGTAAAGGAAATTATTCCAAGTGAATTTGACTTAATGCGAGAAGGACAAATCATTTATACTTACTTACATTTAGCGGCTAATAAAGATTTAACACAGGCGCTAATTGATAAAAAAGTTAAAGCTGTCGCTTATGAAACAGTTACTAATGATGCAGGTGAGTTGGTTTTATTAAAACCAATGAGTGAAATAGCTGGTAAGTTAGCTGTTTTAGAGGGTGCTAAGTATTTAGAGACTCACTATGGTGGAAAAGGTGTTTTATTATCAGGTACAAGTTTAGTTGAACCAGCTAATGTTGTAATTGTTGGAATTGGCTCAGTTGGCCATAGTGCCCTAATTGATGCATATCATTTAGGTGCTAATGTAACAGCCTTAGTACATAGTGAAGCAAAACGAAAAATACTTTTAAAAGAGTTTGATGGCAAAGTCAAAGTATTAATTAATTCTGATGAAGTATTAAAGGAAGTTTTAGTTGATGCTGATTTAGTTATTAGTTCAGTGTTACTACCAGGTGGCAAGGCTGAACAGTTGATTCGCCGTGAGCATTTAGATATTTTAGAAGATGGATCAGTAATTGTCGATGTTGCAATTGATCAAGGTGGCTCAACTGAGATGAGTCGTGTGACAACTCATGAAGACCCAATCTTTATTGAACATGGAGTTATTCATTACTGTGTCGCTAATATGGGTGGAGCAGTACCAAAGACGGGCTCTAAAGCACTAGGAACAGCAACGACTCATTATGGTCTACAAATCGCAAACAAAGGCTTAGAGAAGGCCGCTCAAGATGATGAGGGTCTAAAACGTGGAATTAATGTTTATTTAGGGGCTGTCGTTAATGAAGAGGTCGCTAATGAATTGGGTTATAAATTTGAACAATTAAAGTTTTAAAGCGATTATATAAAAAAATATCGGGCTTGGCTAAATTTTTTAGTCAAGCCTTTAAAATACATGTATAATGTAGAGTATATGGAGGTAACTTTATGATTGTAGGAAGTGTTATTGAATTAAAAGAATCTGAAAAGCGTGTTGGTTTAATTCCCCAGCATGCAAAAATGTATGTCGATAATGGACATGAGGTAATTGTTGAAAAAGGATTGGGTGTCGCAAGTGGTTTTAGTGACGCTAATTACATAAGTGTTGGAGCTAAAGTTGTTGATAGTGCCAAAGAAGTTTGGGATCAAGTTGAAATGATGATCAAAGTTAAAGAACCTATGCCAGCTGAGTTTGCGCTAATGCGAAAAGACCAAATTATTTTTACCTACCTCCACTTAGCCGCCAATGAAGATTTAACAAAGGCTTTAATGGATCGTCAAGTCAAAGGTGTTGCCTATGAAACAGTTACAAATGAGCACAATGAATTAGTACTGTTGCGTCCAATGAGTGAAATTGCCGGTAAGTTAGCGATTTTAGAAGCTAATAAGTATCTTGAAAACCACTATGGTGGTAAAGGTATTCTTTTATCAGGTTGCAGTAAAGTTAAACCAGGCCATGTTTTAATTGTTGGGGTTGGCTCTGTTGGACTTAGTGCTATGCGTGAAGCTTATAATTTAGGGGCCACAATTACGGCACTAGTTAGAACTGAAGAAAAAAGATTGGCCTTGTTAAAAAAATTTAATAATGATGTTGAAGTATTAATTAGCAATGAAGAAAATCTTGTTTATGCTTTAAAGAAATCAGATGTTATTGTGAGTAGTGTTTTAATTGCTGGAGCTAAAACGCAACAGTTGATTAAACGTCATCACTTGGATTTAATTGAAGCTGGTTCAATCATTGTAGATGTTGCGATTGACCAAGGGGGATCAATTGAAACAAGTTATCCAACCACACATAAAAAACCAATTTATATTGAACAAGGTATCTTACATTATTGTGTTACCAATATGGCAGGAGCCGTTCCTAAAACTGCATCAGTAGCTCTTGGGGCTGAAACAATTGTTTATGGGCTTATTATTGCCAACAAAGGTTTAGAAAAAGCTGCAATTGATGATGTGGGTATTTATAAGGGAATTAATGTTTATGATGGTAAACTTGTTAATGATCAAGTTGGTATGGCTTTGGGTATTGAAGCTTTTGAATTAAAACTTTAATAAATTATGGCGTTTTTCTTGATAAATTAATTGTTTAGGTGTATTATTGTTAAGCAGGGTTCCGCTAGCTCAGTTGGTAGAGCAATTGCCTCTTAAGCAATGGGTCCAGGGTTCGATCCCCTGGCGGGGCACCAAATTTATCATTCTAGTCTTTATTTTATATAAAGACTTTTTTATTTTAAGGAGTATTACTTATGAAAAAACGAGAAATAGGCATTGATATAATAAAAATATGGGCAGCCTTGGCTGTTGTAGGAGTGCATCATTATCGAGCGATTGGTTTTTATCAAGTAGTTTACAATAATGAAATCAATATGTTTTTTACAACTTTTTTGTATATATTTTTTCTAACTTGTGTACCTTTATTTATAATTACTAGTGGCTACTTAATGAGTGGTAGAAAAGTGTCGATTGATTATTATAAAAAGATTACTTATTTTTTAGCTGAAGTTTTTTTAATCATCTTGTCGGGCTTTTTTGTCTATTACGTTTTAAAGGGAGAATTTAGTGTTTATAAGTGGTTGGCTAAAAGTGTTAATTACTTTTTAGCGCCAGCCTATTATATCGGAGTTTATGTTGGTATATATTTAATCGCCCCATTTTTAAACAAGTTTTATTATTCGTTAAACAAATCAGAAAAAATTGGTTTTTTGATTGTGCTGCTTTTAACGATATCTCTGCCAAAAGTTTTAAATATTCCATCTAGAATAAATTTCTTTGATCAAAGTGCAAAAGATATTTGGATGGTTTTGTACTACTTTATTGGTCTATATATTAAAGATTTTCAACCTAAAATTAGTAAGTTAAAAAATATCTTTTTACTAATATTATTTGCGTTGTTATTTTCTTTAAGTATTAATAGTTTATTAATTGGTCAGACTTACAGTTCAGTGTTGGGATATTATGAAGGAATCTTTACAGTTTTAATTAGTAGTTTAAGTTTTATCTTGTTATATAAAATTGAGATTAAGTCAGTATTGGCTAAAAAAATAATTATTGTTCTATCTAGTTCAACTCTAACTTACTATCTTTTGTGTAAGCTTATTGGTGATCCAATTGCAATGCGTTATTTAAATATAAGTGGTGACTTTTTTGTAGATTTTTATACTATAATCCCTAAAATGCTTTTGAGCTTTGTAATTGTTACACCAATTGCGATCTTTATTTATTTAATAAATAATCAATTAAAGCGATTTCTTGGCCGTTATATTTAAGTATTAGGATATTTGTTTGTTATAATGGATATATAAAAGATTAAATGGAGGGGAAAGTATGAAAGATACAATTGGTAGAGAACTATACTCAATAAAGGAAGTTTATCAAATTACTTATAAAGCTATTTTTTCAGTTAAAAGTATGTTTGATGCAAGACGTCATAAGCTTTTGAGTAAGCAATTTAGTGAAAGAGTTATGTTGGCAGTAACTGAGGTTAATGATTGTCCAGCTTGTTCATATGGTCACACTAAAATATCTTTAGAGGCAGGTATGAGTAATGAGGAAATTAAAAACATGTTGTCAGGTGTTCATAATGAAGTTCCATCTGATCAGCTTCCAGCGGTAATGTTTGCTCAACACTATGCAGACTATCGTGGTAAACCAACAGAAATGGCTTGGAATCAAGTTGTTGAGGTTTATGGAAAACAGCGCGCAGAAGCTATTTTAGCTAATGTAAGAATGATTATGTTTGGTAATGCATATGGAATTGCCTGGGGTTCGCTGATTAATCGTTTTAAGGGTAATCCTGATGAGCGTAGTAATATCCTGTATGAAATGGCAATGGTCTTGTCGACTATAACCTTTATTCCAGTCGCAATCGCCCATGTAATTCTTGCAAATATTGTCGATACTGAGCTGATAAATTTTAAATAAAATAGAAAAGGGGAATTAGTTAGATAATTCCCTTTTTAGATGGCAATATAAACTCTTTTGTAGTATCATATATAAGAGTTATTTGGGGCTTTAGCTCATCTGGGAGAGCGCTTGGATGGCATTCAAGAGGCGGCCGGTTCGAGTCCGGCAAGCTCCACCAATTAATAAATACAAGACATCTTCAAATGATGTCTTTTTTAATGTAATATGTTTTAATATATGTGGTAAAATAAAAATATGAAGATACTATGTTTATTGACAAATACACTTGACTTATATGCTTTTAAACTTTAATATAAGTCATGTTTAATGCAAAAAAGCATTTATAGATTTGGTTTTTAAGGTTAAAACTTCATTATGTCAATTTGCACAAAAGATATAACTTTTGCTGCACTTTTATTTATATTTTATAAATAGGAGGTAACTATGAAAATAAGCGCAAAAATAATAGTTTACATTCTGGTGAGCACATCTTTTTTAGGTGTGGTAGTTTTTAGTAATGACTTAAATAAAAATAATGAGCCAAGTGAAATAAATGTAGTGAATAAAGAGTATGAGAATGTCTTTACTAAAAGGGAATTTATCCAAGAAACAGTCCAAACTAGTGAAGTTAGTGTTGTGGAAGATAAAAAATCAAATCAAAATATAACACAAAGTGAAAAGATTATTGCTACAAGCATTAATCCGATGACACCTAAGCAGATCAATTATACATATGTAGAAGAAGAAGTTTTTCAAGTTATACCTTATGAAACAGTTACTTTAAATAGTCTAGATTTAGAAAAGGGTAAAAAAATAATTAAAGTAGCTGGTGTTGTGGGTGAAAGAAAACTTGTTAGTCAAATTAAATTGGCAAATGGAAAGCAAGTAGAGCGTAAAACTATCTCAAATACGATAACTGTGGCTCCAATAAATGAACAAGTACTTAGTGGCAGCAAGATTGATGACTCATTTTTTGCAAATGAAACAGTAAAGATGGTTAATGAAATTAATGCGTCTCGTAAAGATAGTGGCTTGCCTATATTGACTAGAAACTCACGTCTTGATAAGGCCGCTAATGTGAGACTTAATGAAATAATGACATCCTTTTCTCATACAAGGCCAAATGGTAAACAATTTTACAGTGTAGATAGTGATGTGATTAATGGTGAAAATATTGCTTATGGAATGTGTGATGCAACTTTAACGCATACACGTTTTATGAATAGTGCAGGACATCGTGAAAATATCTTAAATAGCACTTACAAATCAGTTGGAGTGGCGGCAATTAGACCTGAGGGTTGTCCTACTTATTGGGTTGTTTTGTTTGGGAATAATTAATTTTTTTAAAAATGTAAGTTTTAATGCTTGCATTTTTTATTTGCCATTAAATAATTTTGTTGTAAATGATATGATAAGGATGAAAGATAAAGGAGATAAAGATTATGTCTAAAAAAATAGTAGTAATAGAACCACTTGGAGTTAGTGAAAATTTAATTATTGATAAACTGTCAACTTTTAATGGCTACAAAGTCATTTATTATAATGATCGTAAAGAAGATGAAAAGACTTTAATTAAAAGAGGTAAAGAGGCAAGTATTTTAGTGTTGAGTAATATTAAATTGAGCGAAAAAGTTATTAGTGAATTTAAGCATTTAGAAATGATTTGTGTCGCCTTTACAGGTGTTGATCATATTGATGTAAATTATTGTCATAAAAATAATATCTCGGTAACAAATGCTTCTGGTTATGCAACTCAAGGTGTTGTTGAACTAACTTTTGGATTAATATTTGATTTATATCGTAATATTAAAATTGGCGATAAAGAGGTCAGAGAAGGGCTTAACCACAATAATCGTTTGGGCTTTGAAATTGCGAATAAAAAATTTGGGATTGTTGGGGCTGGAGCGATTGGTAGTGAAGTTGCTCGCTTAGCAAATGCTTTTAATGCTAAAGTAAGTGTTTATAATCGTAGTGATACTGACTTAGACAATGTTGTCCAAACAACGCTAGAAAATATATTTAAAGAATCTGATATTGTCTCAATTCATTTGCCTTTAAATAGTGAAACTAAGGGTATGATAAATTCAGACTTGCTAGCACTGATGAAAAAGGATGCAATTTTAATTAATACAGCGCGTGGCCCAATTATTGATAATGACTTTTTAGCCCAAATGCTTATTGATAATAAAATTGCTGGGGCGGGTATTGATGTGTTTGATTATGAACCACCAATTGCAGCTGATTATAAACTATTAAGTGCTCCAAATACAACACTAGCACCACATATTGCCTACTTTACACATGAGGCAATGGAAAAGCGTTTTGAAATTGTCATTAAAAACATTGATGCCTTTATTAATGATGAGCCAATCAACTTGATTAAATAGATAATTATAGGATATTTTATGCTTAAAAAGGTAGTTGTTTAGTGATAATTTAGTCTGTTTTACAAAGCGGTCTGTGTGGACTATAAGGTTGCAATATGTTAAACTTAAGTAGTTAAAATAGAGTAAATATTGTGTGTTTTAATACGCACTAACAGTTTTATAAATAGTAGAGGTGTTTTGCTTGGGTAAATTAAAAAATAAATTAAGTTATATTCTAAAGAATAATGATCGCCTGCTGGCGGTGTTTTCAAAGACTACATCTTTCTTTTTAAATATAGCTGGAAAGTTTTTACCAATTAACCCAAATCAACTTTTAATTACTGCCAATTCTATGGGATATAATGATAGCCCTCGCGTAATTTTTGAAAAAATGATGACAGAAAATGATTTAAACCACTTTGAAGTAGTGTGGGCCTTAAATGATGCCAATTCACTTCCAAAGCAATATCGAAATCGAGTTAAGGTTGTTAAACCTGATACAATTGCTTATTTTAAGACGGCTTTAAAATCAAAGTATTGGCTAACTAGTGTCAATATTGAGCGTGGTCTCCACTTTAAAAAACCTGAAACTAAGTTTTTAAACACATGGCATGGAATTCCAATTAAAACAGTTGGTAATGCCGTTAAAAATAGAAATGATTTTGATTGGGCTAAAACAGACTTTGTCTGCTATAGCAATGAGGAAGAAAAAAAGACTTTTATACGTGACTTTAAGGCTAATGAATCTTCAATGGTTCCATGTGGTTTGCCAAGAAATGATGAATTATATAATTTTGATGATAACAAAGTCAAAAGCCTAAAAAGTGTTATGAATTTGCCAGAAGATAAAAAAATAATTTTATATGCGCCAACGTGGCGCGATAGCAGTGATATGGGTGAAAGATTCACCCTTGATTTACCAATTGATTGGTCTAATCTACAACAGCAATTAAATGATGAGTATATTATATTACTTAGAGCTCATCCTTATATTACTGAAGTAAAAGGTTTTGAATTTAATGATTTTGTAAGAAATTATAGTGATTATGACAATATAAATGATTTATTGTTTGTATCTGATTTATTAATCTCAGATTATTCTAGTGTTATTTATGATTACTCAATTCTAGAGCGGCCAATTATATGTTTTGCTTATGATTATGATGAGTATAAACAATCAAGAGGACTATATTTTGATTTAACTAAAGAAATGCCAAATGGCATAGTAAAAGATGAAAATGCTTTAATAAATACAATTAAAACTTTAGATTGGGATAAAGAAACTAAGGCCAGCAAGCTTTTAAAAGCTAAAAGAGTTACTTATGGTGGTCAAGCAACTAAAACATGTATTGATTTATTATTTAGAGGTGAACATTAATGGATTATCCAATTGATTTTGTTATTCCTTGGGTTGATGGTAATGATGAAGCATGGTTAAAACAGCGTCTACAATATTTTAGTGACTATACAGTTAATCAGTATCGTGATTGGGATATTTTAAAATATTGGTTTAGAGGAATCGAGCAGTTTGCCCCTTGGGTAAATAAAATTTACTTTGTAACTTGGGGACATGTGCCAACTTTTTTAAATGTAAATCATTCAAAAATAGTTATTGTTAATCACAAAGACTTTATACCTAGTGAGTATTTACCGACATTTTCATCTAATGTGATTGAAACAAATATTCATCGAATTAAAGGGCTATCTGAGCATTTTGTTTATTTTAATGATGATGTCTTTATTACTAAACCAGTAAGTCGACAAGATTTCTTTAAGGATGGAATGCCTTGTGATAGTTTAATTATCAAGCCGATTCAGCCTGCTAGATATTTATCAGTATCAAGTACAATGTTAAACAATGCTGGTGTCGTTAATGAAAACTTTAATAAAAGAGTCTGTATGAAAAAAAACCTATCTAAATGGATTAATCCAAAGTATGGTTTTTTAAATTTATTAAATATAATGTTTATCCCATGGCCAATGTTTATCGGTTTTTATGAACAGCATATGGCAAATGCTTATTTAAAAAGCACTTTTAATGAGGTGTGGGAAAAAGAATATACTGTTTTAAATAATACGGGATTGAGTCAGCTTAGAAATTTACAGAGTGATGTTAATCAATGGCTGTTTAAAAATTGGCGTTTAGCTAAGGGTGAATTTGTACCAAGAAGCATTAAATTTGGTAAATTTGTGAGAGTTGATTCACTTGATAAGGCAAAAGAAGTTTTTAATATTATAGAGAAACAAAAATTTAAAATGGTCTGTGTAAATGATCACTATGAAAAAGAAGATTTAGATGTAATTATTGATGTGATTCAATCTGGTTTTGAAAGTATTTTAAGTGAAAAATCAGAATTTGAAATTTAATATATTTATAAAAAGATTATGATATTTAAGGAGGCAGTTATGAAGAAAGTTATTACTTATGGAACTTTTGATCTCTTTCATGAAGGTCATTATCGTTTACTAGAGCGAGCTAAAAAACTTGGAGATTATTTAATTGTTGGAGTAACAACAGATAATTTCGATGATGCTAGGGGTAAACTTAATGTTCAACATGGTTTAATGGAAAGAATTGATAATGTCTTAAAGAGTGGTTTAGCTGATGAGGTCATTATTGAAGAGTATGAAGGTCAAAAAATTAATGATATCCAAAAATATAATGTTGACATCTTTGCGATTGGCTCTGATTGGGTTGGCAAATTTGACTACATTAATGAGTATTGTGAAGTGGTTTACTTGGAGCGAACAAAGGGTATTTCAAGTACGGAGTTAAGAGCTGAAAATCAAGGTATTTTAAAGCTTGGAGTATTTGGACATGGTAGAATTGCAAGTCGCTTTGTCGTTGAATCAAAATATGTTAGTGGAGTTAATGTTGAAGGTGTTTTAGGTATTAATGAGGATAGTCTAAAACGTTTTGCATCGGAAAATGAATTGAAGTTTTATGAAACTGATGTTGATAAGTTTTTAGAAAAAGTTGATGCTGTTTATATTGCATCACCACACTTGAGCCATTATGGCTACATAAAACAATCACTATTAGCAGGTAAACATGTCTTGTGTGAAAAGCCAATGGTTTTGAAAAAAGCTGAAGCAATTGAATTGTTTGCACTAGCAAAAGAGTTAAACTTGGTTTTATTAGAAGCAATTAAGACAGCCTTTGCGCCAGGATTTATTCGTTTAGTAAGTTTAGCAAAAAGTGGTTTAATTGGTGAAATTAAAAATGTTGATGCAACTTTTACAAAACTTGTGTCAGGTGATATAAGAGAATTAAAATCTAACACTGCTGGTGGTAGTGTAACTGAGCTTGCTACTTATCCACTATTAGCGATAGTAAAATTGTTAGGACTAAATTTTGTCGATATTAATAGTTATTCATATTTTGATGAAAAATCCGGCATTGATATGTTTACTAAAATGAACATTGAGTATAAGGGTGCTATTGCTACAGCTAAGGTTGGTTTGGGAGTTAAATCAGAAGGTGATTTAATTATCTCGGGTACCAAGGGTTATATTTATGTTCCAGCTCCGTGGTGGAAGACTGAATTTTTTGAAGTTAGATATGAAGATTCTAGCAACAACAATAAAAACTATCATAAATTTGAGGGTGAAGGTTTAAGATATGAACTTTCTGACTTTGTTTCAATGATTAGACAA
>LFRM01190158.1_pt1 | contig 17015 bp, 14 predicted proteins | sample 618341 | NCBI WGS metagenome assembly LFRM01 (sample SAMN03654438, study PRJNA283298) | anaerobic digester metagenome | isolation source: pool of bioreactors CSTR01a, CSTR02a, and CSTR03a thermophilic anaerobic... | place: Denmark: Kgs. Lyngby | collected 2014-05-21 | reverse complement strand
GCTTCGTCATACGCACTATTTGTCCATCCAACCATAAAGTCGCCATTAAAGCTTGATGAAACACCAATTGTTACAGTTTCGTTAGGGCTTGTTGCTACTACGATTGATTCACGCCATTGGAACAATGGTCCAGTTACAAAGTTTTTAATGTTATTACCGTTGTAAAGGTCATGATATTGGTTTGCATAAAGTGGAAGCTGAGGTAATTCTTCGTTCCAAATTTTAACAAAGTCTAAATATTTTTCCTTATACTCAAGTAATTCAGTATCAGGATTTGCATATTGCATAAAGTCTAAAATTGCATCTGTTTCATCTGTAGCAAATCTAACTGTGTTAGATGAGTTTCCTGTTCCCCATTCTTGGATATATCTTGAATGATATGCTGTGAATGATGGAGTGTTAGTAAAACTTGAAGCTAAAGCAAAACCGTGATATTTTCTACCGTTTTCTTCAGTTGTAAGTCCGACTGAGCTTCCGCCTCCGCCGCCACCACATGCAACTAAAACTAGTGCTACAGCAACTAGTGCTGCAATTCTTGTGATATGTTTTTTCATTTTATTCCTCCTTATTGAATAAACTAGCATCTTCTGCTTAATAAACATTATAGACCTTAGTATTGATAATGTCAACTCATTTTACAACATTTTCATGAAATTAATGAAAATTGTTACATCGATATCTGTATTTCTTACATTGTTACATTTGCCAATCATCGTTAAGCCCTTTATTTATAACGTATTAGAGCCATTCTAATTAATTACTATATAAAAAAGTGGCTACAATATAATGTAACCACTTTTCATTTTGTTCTAATATTTATTATTTATTTTATTTTAAATTGCTTTCTCGCATAAAGTATGGAGTAACATGTTTAGGTAAATTAGTATCCTTATCATAAACAATTGTTGGATTACCCTTAATTAATGGACGAAGATGAACTAAAGCTTCTTCTGTAATACCTGCAAAGTGTGGTAAGATCCATTCAGTTGGGAAATTTCTAACATGATTTGCAATATTAGATGCATCTGTTGCGATATAGTCAACATCGTATTCTTCTTGATCTTTTCTAACTAGTCCAACCATTTTTCCTGTAAATGTCTTATCCATACTACGCATATGAGCAGACATTCCTAGTGAAAATGATTCAGTTACATCAACTAATGATTGTTCAGTTGCGTGTGATCTTTGAGCCGTACTTAAATCTTGAACTTTAACACGTTCAGCTGTGTCACTGTTGATAATCATCTTTTTAACAGCTTCACCTGCACCACCTAAAATAACGTGTCCAAATGTATCATCTTGTGAGTCAGCTGCAGCTAAATATGTACCATCTGCATATCTTGCACCTTCTGAAACTACGATATAACATTTATTGTTTTCTGCAACATGCTTTTTAACTTGGGCTAAAAAGTCTTCTTTTTCAAATGGTACTTCAGGGAAAATCGTTAAGTCAACAATTCCACTTAAACTAGCAGCGGCTGCAAGCCATCCTGCATCTCTACCCATTGTTTCAAGTACAAAGACTTCTTCTCTAGTATAAACGTTGTAGTCTTGCCATGTTTGATAAGCAGTGTTAGCGATAAATTTAGCTGCACTTGCATATCCTGGTGAATGATCAATAACCATTAAGTCATTATCAACCGTTTTTGGACACCCAACAAAACGACGACCTTCAATATTATTTTCTTTTGCATATTCAGTTAAGGCTGCGACTGTATCCATTGAGTCATTTCCGCCTGTATAAAATAATGTTTCAATATCATATTTTTCCATTATTTCAAATAACTTAACAAAGTCTTCTTTATTTTCTCTTTTAAGTTTGTATCTACAACTTCCTAAAGCTGCAGCTGGAGTTTGACGTAGAATATGGTTTTCTTCATCACTCATGTCAGTCAAATCATAAAATAATTCTTCTAATATACCTTCAATTCCATGTAATCCACCATACACTCGATCATATACTGGATTTAATTGATTAGCTTTAACGATTCCTGCAATGGTTGCGTTAATTACTGATGATGGACCACCAGATTGAGCTACTAAACAGTTTGCCATAAAATAAAATCCTCCTTCTTTTTACCAACTATCATTATACAATATTCTCATCTATTTATCAAAGTATCAAAGTTTAACAGCTATTCTTGATATTCCTTCCACTCTAAGTAATCTAAGTATTCTAACATTGTTTCTTCAAGTTGATGTGAATTATTATCAATACGATTATTTAAGTCTTCTAAAACTTTATAGTCTTCATAATATTCAGGTTTGAAGGTCTTTGCTTTTAAACTATTGATTTCTTTTTCAAGTTTAGATATTTCTTTTTCTTTAGTTTTAATCCAATTATTACTATAAGATAATTTTGACTTTGGTTTTTCTTTTAAACTTTCTTGGTTTACTATAACTTTTGCTTCTAGTTTTAAAGCATCTTGTTCAAGTCGGTTTTTATAATCACTATATGTTCCTGGATAAAGTTTAATTCCATCTTTTCTAATGAGTAGAATCTTATTTGCGACACTATCAATAAAGTGGCGATCATGGGATACAAAAATGATTGTTCCAGCATATTGTTTAATCGCTTGTTCAAGGGCTTCTTTACTCAAGATATCTAAATGATTAGTCGGTTCATCTAAAACTAAACAATTAGACTTACTCAACATAACCTTTAATAAAGACAGCCTGACCTTTTCACCACCTGATAATACTTTAATCGTTTTAAAGACATCCTCAGCTCTAAATAAAAAGTTTCCAAGCAAAGTTCTGACTTCACTTTGAGTCAAGTCAGGATATGTATCCCAAATTTCATCAAGCACTGTCTTATTTGAGTCTACCTGAGCTAATTGTTGATCGAAATAGGCCGTTTCAATATTATGCCCCCACAGCATTTCACCAGCTAGTGGTTGGATCTTTTCCATTAAGGTTTTAACAAGGGTAGACTTGCCAGTTCCATTATCTCCGATTATTCCTAGACGATCACCCCGAAATAATTGTAAGGAGAGGGTTGCTAAAACTGTTTCATAGCCAATACTTAAGTCGTTAAGTTCTAAAACTTTGTTTCCGCCTCTAACTTTAGGAGTAAATCTTGCTTTAAAAACACTTTCATCAGTTTTATCTAATTCAATTTTGTCCATCTTTTCTAAGTATTTAATCTTTGATTGGGCAAAAGATGCCTTACTTGGTTTATATCTAAATTTCGCGATAACATCTTCCAGGCGCTTAATTTCGCGCTGTTGTTGAAGATAGGCTGTTTTTTGACTACTTAAAAAAGTTTTTTTCTCAATCTCATAGTTAGAGTAGTTTCCTGGATAAAGTTTTAATTTACCATATTCAATTTCCCAAACCTTTGTCGCAATATTATCTAAAAAGACTCGATCATGAGAAACTATTATCATTGCTCGTTTGTACTGTCTTAAATAGCCCTCTAGCCACTCAATTGTTGAAAGGTCTAAGTGGTTAGTTGGTTCATCTAAGAGTAATAGTTGCGGTTTTTTTAATAAAAGTTTTGCAAAGGCAACCTTAGTCCGCTCGCCACCTGATAAATCTCCCACCTGCATTTCTAAAAATTCACCTGTAAAGCCAAATTGACTTAAAACCTGATACATCTCATACTCATAGTTGTAGCCACCTAACATTTCAAATTCGGCAAAGTTATAACTATATTCATTTAAAAGTTTTTCATTAAGTTTATCTTTTTCTAAACTTAAAGAAATATCTCTGATTTTTTTCTCTAGCTCTTTAACCTTATCAAAGACTGTCACTACCTCTTCAATAATAGTATGTGAGTCATTATCCAAGGTTGTTTGACTTAAGTAGCCAACTTCAAGATCATTGTTTTTAAAAATGTCACCACTATCTAAGTCGACACTATTAGTAATTATCTTCATTAGGGTTGTTTTACCAGCCCCATTGCGGCCAACTAAGGCAATCTTATCGTTTTCTGAAACATTAAAATTGACCCCTTCAAAAACACTGGTCATTCCAAACTGCTTATAACCATCTTTAATCTGATATATCATTATCTTCACCTATGTCTAAAAAGTCCAACAATCCTTGCGCCAAGGCTTTTGCATAAACATTTTTGTTTTCTTCCCAAGTTATAACTTGTGCTTGATCTTTTACACTAAACAGTTCAATTGAAATACTCTCTAAACCATATGGGTTTTCAAAGGCAAAACTAGCATTTTCGGTTTTTGCTAAATCAGAATATGTAGCCGCACTTAAGGCCTTGCCCCCAATTTCACGTATTACCATATCGCCATCAAGGCCATTAGAGCGTCTAACTGTATAAACACCACTATCATTAGGACTTTCTAAATTTGTATTTGATAGTAAATATTTAGCCATTGACCCCGCAAAATGCATTGATGAAAAGCTTGAATTAAAGACTTTTAGGCCACCTTGATCAGCTTCTCCAAAACCTAATTCAATATAGTACTTAGCTTTTGAAGCATAGGCGCGGTCAAGTCTTCCATCCTTACCATAAACACTGACAATATCGTCAATACTTTTTCTTGTGATTAAAACTTTTAAGCCGGCTTTTTCTAATTCGGTTTTAACAACTGTTGAAAAATCATATAATTCATCCGCAACTCTTTTATCATTTATTAAGGGTCCAAAGTTTTCAAACCAACCATTGTCATTATTTCCGTATTGTGGATCTAAGACTATGTCATAATCTTGACTTGAGTTCTCCATGTTTTTTACACTAATAAACATATAGTTATCATCTAAGTAATCTTCATGTTCTTTGTCATCAAAAATATTTTTATCTGCAATTATCTCAACATTGATATTTTTATCATTTCTTCTTACTAGGTTTATTGTTTCTTTAAATTTATCAGCAGTTGTGACTCTTTTTTTAACCATGTCAATATTGACAAACACTTCATAAAAACCTTCCGGTAATTGGTCAAGTGGTATTTGTCCATCAACATCATCATCAATCAAGTAGAAGTACTCTTCATCACTACAGACGTTTTCTAAGACAATTGTTTTTCCAAGTAGACTACTTTTTTCTTGAATGTTGTATTTTTCTTCAAACAAACTTAAAGTTTCTCCATAATAAAAGAAATCTTTGATTACTAGTTTGTCAGGATATTTATATTCAATAAATTGTTCAATAATTTTAGATTGATCTAATTCACACACCTCATAACTTGGAGGTAAAGGTTTCTCTCTTTGACTTACATAGTAAAAAGCCCCAAAAGTTAGCATCAACAAAATAATAAAAAGACCGATAATCGTCTTTTGTTTTCTTGCCTTAAAAGGATCTCTTTCAGCTTGGGGTTTTAACATTTAGATCAAACAACCTTTCTTTATATGTTCTCTTTATTTTAACATATTTTGACAAGACTTTCATTACGGAAATAAAAGTGTATAATAATTAATAATGGAGGTAATAATATGTTGTTAATTAAAAACGCTAAAGTATTTACAATGGAAAATGAAGTGCTTGAAAATTGTGATGTTCTTTTAAAAGATGGAAAGATTTTAAAAGTAGAAAAAAATATTCAAGTCACGGCAGAAAAGATTATTGATGCAACTGGATTAAACGTTTATCCAGGATTAATTGATGCCCACAGTCATACAGGTATCTATGAAAACAGTATTGGCTTTGAAGGTGCCGATGGTAATGAGATGAGTGACCCTATTACTCCTGAAGTTAGGGCAATCGATGCTATCAACGCAATGGATGAGTCAGTTGTTGAAGCCAACCAAGGTGGAGTTACTACCCTGTGTGTTACACCAGGCAGTGCTAATGTTGTTGGTGGAAGTTGTGTGGTTTTTAAAACAGTCGGTAATGTAATTGATGACATGGTTATAAAAGCTGATGTTGCAATGAAGGCCGCCTTTGGAGAAAACCCAAAAAGAGTTTATCAAGACGCTAAAATTAAATCACGAATGCGAACTGCTCAATTACTAAGAGAACTTTTATTTAAAACTGTTGAATACAAAAATAAAAAAGCCTTTGCAAAAGATGACGTCTCAAAACTTCCAGCCTATGATATGAAGCTTGAAGCAATGCTACCAGTTATTAATAAAGAAATCCCTTTAAAAATTCATGCGCACCGAGCTGATGATATTTTAACAGCCTTAAGAATAGTTAAAGAATTTGACTTAGATGCAACCTTTGAACATGTTACTGAAGGACATTTAATTACTGAAAAGTTTGCAGCTTCTGGTTTTCCAGCAATTGTTGGACCCTCACTTACTGCCAAATCAAAGTTTGAAGTTAAAAACCTTACATTTGAAACACCAGGAATCTTACAAAGAGCCGGCGTTTTAGTTGCAATTACTGTTGATGCTCCAGTTGTACCCCAACAATACCTAAGCTTATCGGCAGGTCTTGCAGTTAAGTCGGGAATGGATGAATATGAAGCCTTAAAAGCAATTACAATCAACCCGGCTAAAATTCTAAAACTAGCTGATCGAATTGGTTCACTAAAAATAGGAAAAGATGCTGACGTTATTATTACTGATGGAAACGTCTTAGATTCAAGAACAAATGTTTTATACACTATTATTGATGGTAAGATTACTTATCAACAATAATCAAAATCATAAAAAGACATCTCTATATTTTTAGAGATGTTTTTTTATGGATATTAATTTTAAAAGTAAGTAATATGCTAAAGCTTTAATAAAGCAATTAGTCGGTTATATCTTTTCTCTTTAAAAAGAATATAGATACAAGATTTGTCACAACTGAATAAAAACCTAAGTTAACAACTCCATGTAAAAATGTAAAAGGCAGTGTGCCTTCAACAACATCAACCGCATTAAGATATGCCATAGGATTTGCTTTATTAATAAAACTTGAAACATGTCGATACATTGGCATACCACTTTCAATACTTTCTAAATTCACTTTTAAAGACAGAAAATATAAGATTGCTAAAGTGAAACCTGTTAGTAAAAGCCCATAAGCTTTATTGAGATTTAGTGAAAGTGATAATTGAATACTCAGCACAAGCAAAATCATAAAAGTGATTAATATCAGGCTGTAGCCAAGCATCGCGCCTAAAGATAACAACTCAACTCCTAAGTTGACGCCAATCACAAAGCCAAACTCATTTACGTTAAAGGCAGCCCGCGAATGATAGGAATATTGATCAAGTCGATAACTAGTATCGTTAGTGTTTAAAAATGTCGTCTTATATCCCATAACTGGACTAATCTCTTCAAAAGATGTTAAACCTTTTTTATAAACATAGTTTGGATAGTTTAAATCATTGATGATGTTTACATTGTTTAATAGTAGTGCCAAAACTAAGGGTAGGATAATAAACATAAGTGAGACAAGTAAGGTAGAAAACAACTTTACTAAAAAATACTGACTGCGACTTTGGCTTAAAGCCATAATTGCCCTTAGACTTCCATCTTTTTTATCTTTTGCAAAAGCATCAAAGCCAATTATTAAAGGAATCAAGACAACTAAAAAGATTAAGTATTGCCTAAACAGGGTTAAGGTAATCGTTGCACTATCACGACTTGGTTGGTCATAAAGGGTGAACCCTTTTTTATACACTTCATAATTATAAAGTAGGTGGCTAACTTTGGAATTATAAATACTTAAGTCATAGCCTAAATCAGTATTATCATCTTTAAATCCAAATTCTTGATAAATTTTTTCTTTTAAATCTAAGTGTAGGTCATGATTGTGATAATATGAATCAATTTTTTCCTTTAAACTTCCATGGTCTGGATTCTCAATTTTTAAAAGATAACGCTCAATACTGTTTACATCTTTTAAGCGTTGAATTAAAACCAGCTTATTGTATTCTTTGTGATCATTATTTAAAATAGCATCTAAAAGATTTTGATGTAGCTCAATAAGTTCTTGCTGTAACTTTAACTCTTTACCACTATAGTATTGTAAATGCTCAACATTGACTTCAACATTTCGGGTATGTTCTACAATTTTGTTAGTTAATATATCATCATCAGTACTAAAATATGCTAAGACTAGAACATGGGTTAATAAAAGAATTAGAAAAAATAGAATGTTTTTTCGATTAAAAAGCAGTTGTTTAATTTCAAAATATATCCATCTTAACATCTAATCACCAGCCTTTATATCAATTTTGTTACCAATTTTTAAAGTCATTATTATTGATCCCAATGCTATCGTTACTAAGGACAAGACTGCATATAAATAATTATAATTTTCATTAAATATTGCTTTAAAGTTATCATAAGCAAAAGGGAAAAATGTAAACAAATGATTTAATGTTTCTTTAAGGATAAATCTTGCGCCTAAAAGAAAAAACACTAAGAATAATCCAGCACTTGGGTTTTGTAACAACATTGTTATTAAATGCAAGACTGACAAAGAAGCGATTGTCAGTACTCCTGTTATCAGACTTATGTAATAAAGTTGTTTTAAAATATTAGAAATTTTAAATGTACTAAAACTTTGTGTCTTAAAACTATTAATATTATTTCTCATTAAAACTGGATAGCCTAAACTACCAAAGCCAAAAACAAATCCAATAATTATAGATGATAAGCCCAAGCTTATCATGACTGTAGTAAGTGAATAAATAATTGAAACAATTATTTTAGCCATATTAATTTGTAGCCTTGAATAAGTTTGGCTATATAAAACATTATTAACATGGCGGCTGTCTTCACTTATAAAGACATCAATGTTGAATAAGATAATGATTAATATAAAAGCGACTAGCCCACCATTAGATAAAAAGACTCGCATATAATTAGCTGCACTAACCTGGTAGGGTGTCATTTGAATCTTATAGTTGTTATCGACTATTTGTTTTACCATTTCAATTTCGCGATCAACAATTAGTTGTGCATTATTTACATCAAATTCTTGGTTTAAATAGTAAACATTTTCAAACCCCGCTTGCTGCATTATTTTTGCAGAATTTAACATTTCTAACTTTGCCAAATGGTATTCATCGTATTTTTCATTATGTAATTTTGCATTAAGACTTAATAACTTAAAGAAAAAATCTTCATTATAAGGAAGTCTTGAAGTTGCAAATGAAATTTCTTCTTCACTAAAATATTCCTTTCCGCAAAGCTTGTCTGACATTAGATCGATGTTAATCCCAAGGACACATCGATCAGCTAAGTTTTCACGGCTCACTCGTTGAATCATCTTTACTGAACCTTTCTTCATATCATTTAAATGCTTTTGATGTGAACCATTCGCAAAAATTGTACCAGCTAGGTATACAATCATTAAAACAGGAATTATTGTTAACTTAAACTTCTGTTTTAAAAGTAAATAAAATTCAGCCTTAAGCAGGTTCTTCATAATCTTCACCATAAATTTCCAAGTAAATGTCCTCAATGTCATGGACTTGTTTTGTTATTTCTAAAATAGAGACCTGACTTTCTCTTAACTTATCCAATAGCTGATTAAGTTCAGTGTGATCATTAAAGGTAATTTCAAATTGATCCTTGCGTAAGCGATAATTATCTAAAGAGTAAGACTTATCTAAAATTTCTCTCGTTTTTTCAGTCTTGTCGACAGTTATTACATAACGCTGAACATTGTCTAAATATTTAGATATATCTTCTACCTTACCATCATGAATCGCAATAACGCGATCACAAATCTTATCAATTTCGCTTAATTGATGTGAAGAAATCAAAAAAGCTGTACCCATTTCTCTTAATTCAAAAATAAGTTTTCTTAAACTAATTACTCCATCTGGATCTAAACCATTAGTTGGCTCATCTAACATAATAAATTTTGGCTTAGTCAGTAAGGTTATCCCTAAGGCCAAACGTTGTTTCATCCCCATCGAGTAATCTGTGACTTTTCTCTTTAAGTGTTGTCCAATATCGATAAAATCAATAACTTCTTCAACCCGCTTTTGATCGACATTTTTTAATCCCGCAAAAAGTTTAAGATTGTCAATCCCGCGCAAATTATAATATAGACCTGGCGACTCAATCTGAACTGACATTTCTTTAAGCGCTAAACTGCGCTGTTCAATATTGTCATAGCCACAAATCTTAATATCGCCTTCATCCGCAAATAAAAGTGTTGCGATACACTTCATTGTTGTCGACTTGCCAGAACCATTGGGTCCAATAAAACCTAATATTTCCTTATCTGCAACCGAAAAGGTTACCCCTTTTAAGACTTCGGTGTTTTTAAAACTCTTTTTTAAATTTCTAACTTCTAAAACTTTCATAGACAACCCCCACCTTTTATCATTGTATTTGTATTAAATAAAATTATTTGTTGTGTTTTTAAATTGTATTTATTATATCATACCCTTCCTTAATAAAAAGAACGTTTTTTAATGTGATTAAAATTAGATTAAATATACAACAATCTTTTATAACTATATCTGACTTGTAAAGACGAAAAAAGAAACCCGAAGGTTTCTTTTAAATGTTTAAGTTTTGAAAAAAGATTATTTTTCCATTGGTTTACTAATAAACCACCAGTCTTTGTAATCTACATCTTTATTATCTTTCATTGTTTCGCGACGTTCTTGAGCTAATTTTTCAGTTTTAGCTGGTGGAATGATTACGTCATCACCCATAGTAGCATTGTTTGGCCAGTTTTCAGGCATTGCAACACCATACTTGTCAGCATGTTGTAAAGCTTTTACAGTTCTTAAGATTTCATGAACACTACGACCAGCTTCTTGTGGGTAGTACATCATTGTTCTTAAATTTCCTTTATCATCAACGATAAAGACTGCACGTACTGTGTCAGTACCCTTTGCTTCATGAATCATACCTAGTGTGTAGGCTACACGGCCTAGAGAGTCTGCGATAATTGGGAAAGTAATTTCTTGGCCCATATTATCTTTAATCCATTCAGTCCACTTTAAGTGAGCTGTTACGGCATCTACTGATAGTCCGACTAATTCAGTATTCATTGCTAAAAAGTCGTCATGAGCTGCTGCTAATGAAACAAATTCAGTTGTACATACTGGTGTAAAGTCAGCTGGATGACTAAACAGTACAAACCATTGTCCTGCTAAATCATCTGGATAAGTTCTTTCTCCATGTGTTGTTGTTACTTTTAATTCAGGCAGTCTTGCGCCTAGTATTGGTAATCCTGGTTTTTCTTGCATATTATCCCTCTTTCTATTATATAGTATATAACACGGTTAAGATTATTCAAGTGCTAGCCTTTATTTTTAGTAAAAATTTTTAACAGTTTAATTCAATAACAAGTTATAGTTAGCTTTGTATTTTATGTAGTATTAAGTTAAAATAGAAGTAGATGGGAGGTCTTTTATGCCATTTTTATATGATACAGCATATCTTATATATGTTCTACCATTTATGTTACTAGCAATGTATGCTCAGTACAAGGTAAATTCAAATTATAACTATTATGCTCAAATTAGAAATTCAAATAATATGACAGGTGCCCAAGTTGCAAGAATTATTTTGGACCGCAATAATCTACAACATGTACCAGTCGTAAAAACAAGTGGAGTCTTGAGTGATCATTATGATCCTCGAAACAAAACGATTAGCCTGTCAGCTGGAGTCTATGACAATCCTTCAGTATCGGCCGCAAGTATTGCCGCTCATGAAGTTGGACATGCGATTCAGCATGATAAAAAATATATTCCATTAAAACTTCGATCAGCAATTGCGCCAGCAATATCGTTTGCCTCTAATTTTGTATGGATATTTATTGTGATTGGATTTTTAATCTCGCCAATCTTTGTAAATATTGGAATCGCGATCTTTATTGGAGTACTACTATTTCAAGTAGTAACCTTGCCGGTAGAATTTGATGCCAGTCGCCGTGCTATTAGAGAACTTGAAAATGGACTTATTAGTCAAGATGAAAAAAGTGGAGCTAAAAAAGTCTTACAGGCTGCAGCCTTAACTTATATTGCCGCAACCCTTGTAACAGTTGGACAAATCGCCAGAATATTTTCTTTAGGCGGGCGCCGTAGTAACCGTAATTAAATCTAAGGGACAGTTTGAAAAATAAACTGTCCTTTTAATTTGGACAAATAAAAAACATCCCACTGGATGTTTGTAAATATATATTGGAGCAGGTGAGGAGAATCGAACTCCCGCATCGACCTTGGCAAGGTCGCATTCTACCACTGAATCACACCTGCGTAGTTTTTTTAAAATGGCGGTCCAGACGGGAATCGAACCCGCGATCTCCTGCGTGACAGGCAGGCATGTTAACCGCTACACTACTGGACCATTTTTATTTTTTACTATTTGGCGGAAAAGGAGGGATTTGAACCCTCGCGCCGGTCACCCGACCTATGCCCTTAGCAGGGGCACCTCTTCACCACTTGAGTACTTTTCCAACTCTTGATTAGCGCCTATATAATATAACATAAGCATATTGATAATGCAAGTCTATTTGTGTGTAAAAGCTATAAAAATCACTTTATTAGAAATACCCGCTTAATTGCGGGCATTTCTTTTATTTTATAATAAACCCATTAGCCGTAATCGCGACTTTTGCGCGGTATAAGGCGTCATTATCGCCCTCTATCGCAACCATTTGTTCTTTTAAATCAATTGTATAAATTAAGCCCGTATTTGATAGTGCATCTTCTAATTCTGCTAAGTTGTCTTTTGTTAAATTTCCTAGTAATATGAGCTTTTTCATTTTAACGAATTGCCGCTTCTAGGGCTATTTTCATCATATTTGTAAAGCTATTTTGACGTTCTTCTGGACTTGTTGCTTCATTAGTGACAAAAGAATCAGAGATAGTTAAGATACAAGCTGCTTTTTTATTTAAGACGTTAGCATTATGGAATAGTGCAAATGATTCCATTTCTACTGCTTGAGCGCCTGTGTCTTTTAATATTTCTTTCCAATAGCCTTCTTTTGTATCGCGATAGAACACATCACTTGAATGAATGATTCCGTGTTTTACTGGAATTTCTAATTCATCAGCACATGTTTGAAGTAAGTCATTTAATTCTTTACTACCTGCCAAAATTCTTGATGTTTCACCATTTTGAACTTCAGCATAACTTGAATCAGTCCATGCCTTATCTGTAATGATAACATCATAGACATTTAAATCAGCACTATAAGATCCTGCTGATCCAATTCTAATAATATTTTCAACACCATATTCAGTGTATAGTTCATATGAGTAAATACCGATACTTGGCATTCCCATCCCACTGCCCATGACTGAAACTTCTACACCTTTGTAGGTGCCAGTATATCCAAACATATTTCTGACATTATTAAATTCTTTTGCATCTTCTAAAAATGTTTCCGCAATAAATTTTGCCCTTAATGGATCTCCAGGCATTAAGACTGTTTTGGCGATATCGCCTTTATTTGCTGCATTGTGCGCAGTTGCCATAATATCTCTCCTTTTTCTTCTTATATATCAATTATACTACAATTAGCTATATTCCCAAAATAACTTTAGCGACTAAAAAGAAGATTGCTAAAGATGACATGTCCATAATATTACTGACAATTGGGGCTGCCATGGCAGCTGGGTCTTGTTTGAAATACAAGGCTAAAATTGGCAGTAGTCCGCCAACAATGTTTGCTACAAAGATTGACAATACAATTGAAATTGAAATACTTAAAATGATGTCTAAGCCGGCCGCTGGTGGTAGGATGTAGAGTCTTGCCATCGTTACAAGAAACATAATTAAACTTAAGTAAAATGAAACACTAATTTCCTTAAAGAAAATCTTTGAAGCATCTTTTATTCCTAAGTTATCGACAACAATACCTCTTATAACCATTACAGAGGACTGATTAGCTGCGTTGCCCGCTGTTCCCATCGTCATTGGGATAAAGGCTGCCAAAATTGTAGCCCGTGCTAGCTCGCCTTCAAAGACTTTTAAAACCATTTCTGTAAACAAAGCTGTAAACATTAAAATCATTAACCATGGAGTTCTAGCCTTTGCCATTTGCCAAATTGATGTATTAACATAAGAACCTTCAACTAAGGATATACCTTCCATTTGATAAACGTCCTTGGTGACTTCTTTCTCCATAATATCTAAAATGTCATCAATAGTAATAATCCCAACTAAGCAGTAATCTTGATTAACTACTGGGGCTACATGCAAGTCATATTTTTTCATTATGGATAAAACTTCTTCTTGATCATCTTGGGTTTCTACAGTGATAATATTTGTCTCCATATTATTGGCAACAATTTCATTTGGTTCACCAAAAATTAAATCCTTAAGTTTTATCTTACCTTGTAATTCTCGCTTTGAATTAACAATATAACATTCAGTAACAACTTCTGCCATTGAACCTTGCTTTTTAACTTTGTCTAAAGCTATTTTATATGTGTCCTTAGCTTTTAGTTCAACAAACTCAACGGTCATAATTGCCCCAGCTGTTTCAAGGGTATAGTCAAGAATAGTGTTTATATCTTTTCGTGTTTCCTTAGATGCTGATTCTAAAATCTTTTTAGTTAAGTTAGCTGGTAGTTCTCCAAGTAAGTTAATTATATCATCAGCATAAAAGTTATCGAAAACACTTTTTACATCTTCAACTGATAAACTTTCTACAATTTCACTTTTACGTTGTGATTCAAAACTAGCAAATAAGTCGCCACCAATATTTTTTGGTAAAAACTTAAGTAAAAACAAAATATCTTTTATTGGCATTTCACTAACAATTTCTGCCATTGATATAACGTTGTAATCTTCAAAAACTAGCGTTATTGCTTCAGTATCTTTATTTGCAATTAATTGGGAAAGTTCTGTATGATCTAACATTTATTACACCAACCTTTCAATAAAGAATCTGGCGATTGAGAAATATAATAGTAGTGAAACCGAGTCACTTAATGTTGTAATTAAAGGAGAGGCCATTGCGGCTGGGTCTTGTTTAAAGTACAAGGCAACCAATGGTAAAATCCCGCCAATTAATTTTGCAATAATAACTACAAAGAAAACCGTTATTGATACAACAAAGGCTAGCCAAAAATCTCCAGTATTTGTCGAGAAAAACATAATTCTTATTAAATTACCTACAAATAAGACAGCCCCTGAAATCAGAGCGACCCCAAATTCCTTGGTTGCGATTTGTTTAAAATAGGATGTATCAATACCATCAACTGCTATTCCTCTAACAACCATTGCAAGTGCCTGAGAGCCCGCATCACCGGCTGTATCCATAAGTAAGGGTACAAAGATCATTAGACTTGGTAGTGCTGTTATTAAGTCATCAAAGCCGGTTATAATAAAGCTACTTAAAGTATAAGCAACTGTTAAAATCAATAACCACAAAACACGACTCTTAGCCATATCTTTAGCACTTGTTTCCAAATATGAACCTTCAGCACTTGTAATCCCACCCATTTTAAACATATCTTCTGTGGCTTCTTCTTCTACAATATCCATAATATCATCAGCACTAATAAAACCTAAAAAGCGATTAGAGTCATCAATAACAGGAATTGATGATAAATCATATTTAGCTAAAACCTTAGTAACATCTTCTTGATTATCAAGTGAGTTAACACTAATAACTTCTTTGGTCATTACTGTTTCAATGCTTTCATCTTCAGGTGCAAAAAGTATCTCCCGAATTGAAACTACTCCAACCAACACTTTATTAATATCGGTTACATAGTAGGTATCCATCATTTCCGCAATACCCTCATGAGTCTTAATTAATTGGGTCGCCTCTTCGACTGTTAAGTATTGACCAATTTCAATATAATCGGTTGACATGACTGATCCGGCACTGTCTTCAGGATATGATAACATTTGTTTTAATAAGTCGCGGCGCTCTTTGTTTGTATTATTTAATATGTTTCTAGTCATTGTCCGTGGCAATTCTTCTAAAAATAAAATTGCATCATCGGTATAAACATAGTCTAAAACAGCACTGATTTCTGCACTTGTCATTAAGTCAGCCAATCTATTTTGACGTTCAAAAGACATGTAACTAAATAAATCCCCCGCCATAACCTTATCTAAGACCTTAAAAATATAAACTAAGTCTCTAACCTCTAATTCACTAATGACTTCAGCCATATCGACAATATTGTATTCATCAAACAAGGCTTGAAGACTTTCTGTATCTTTATCATTAATAATTATTTGTAGTTTTTTGATAATTTCATCTTTATTAATCATTTTGACACCCCTTCTTATTTATAAGTAATCCCATCCCATCACCTATATCATCAAATAGTATAACTTTAAAACGTTTATCATTTATAATATTTTCTCTAAATAACTTAATCTTATCAACTAGCTGTCGAGTCCGTCGTCTAACTTGCGGATTTTTTTGATAAACTAGTCCATAAAATACTAAGTTATCGACAATTACAATTCCATTATCACTCAAGTTATTATATAAGTTATTCAACATATTATCATATTGGGACTTTGCACCATCTAAAAATATTAAGTCGTATTTTTTGTCACTATGATAATCATTACCATCAAGATTAAGAATCTCAATTTGATTATCTAAGCCCATATCCTTGATATTAGATTTGGCTACATTATATGTCTTAGTATTTATTTCAATGGTTAAAATCTTTATTTCTTTATTTTGCTTAGCCATCATTATGGCTGAATAGCCAATTGCACTACCAATCTCCAAAATATTTTTTACCTTGTAGGTATCAATTTGCTTGAGTAAAAAAGCTAATCCTTCATCTTCAATAATTGGGATATCATAAAATTTAGCGTATTCTTTTATTTTATCTATCATCAGCTTAATCACCTCTTTAAATTATAACATTTATTCAATAGCTATTAAAGCCTAGAACTTAGCCATAAAAAAAACTGACTATATATTACAGTCAGTTATTTTCTTTATTTAACTAATTCAATTATTGCCTTTGGTGCATTGTCGCCTCTGCGGCTAGAAGTTTTAATAATTCTAGTATATCCGCCATCACGATCTGCATACATCGGACCAATTTCATCGAATAATTTTGAAAGTGCAGATTGGTCTGTGCCACCTACTTTAACATTCATAACTAACTTTGCAGCTTGTCTTCTTGAGTGCAAGTCGTTTCTTTTAGCAAGAGTAATCAGTTTTTCAACGATTGAACTAACTTCTTTAGCTCTTGTTT
>LFRM01250090.1_pt1 | contig 17026 bp, 12 predicted proteins | sample 618341 | NCBI WGS metagenome assembly LFRM01 (sample SAMN03654438, study PRJNA283298) | anaerobic digester metagenome | isolation source: pool of bioreactors CSTR01a, CSTR02a, and CSTR03a thermophilic anaerobic... | place: Denmark: Kgs. Lyngby | collected 2014-05-21 | reverse complement strand
TCATGCAGGGCTAAAGCATCGTTTATTTGGCTTGAATGTATGGAATAAACAACTAAATCGTAGGCTTCAAGCTTTTTTTTTAATGCTGTTATTTCATCCGATTGATTTATCTGAAACGTAGCAACATCTGTATATTTGTTCAACCATGATTGAAAAGGTGCTTTGTCTGATACACCGATGGCTACTGATGCTATTTTGTTTTTATCTAGGTTTTTAATGGGTAGCATGTCATCCGTGTTTTTTATCAACACCATCGATGAGTTGTGTAGTTTGCGGATGAGCCATTTTACATAGCTATTGTTGATGTTTCGAGTTGCTTTGTTAGCATCAATTGGTTTAAAGTTGTGTGCTCCAGTTATGAATTTGTAGGCAAGTATTTTACTCACTTTTCTCTCTAACATTTCTGCGGAAATGGTATTGTTCTCTACTGCTTCTTTTACCGACTGAAACTCATCACTAAGATTGGTGACACCCAAAACAATATCGTTGCCTGCCAATATAGCTTTTACACTCATAGAAGGTTGATTGGCAACTCCTCGCATGGCCATACCGTCTGTGAAGGTGAGCCCCGAGAAACCCATCTCTTCTTTCAATAATTGCTTTCCTATTTCGGGAGTGAGAGACGAGGGCAATCCATTTGTGTTGAGGTTAGGGATGTTGAGGTGGGCTATCATCATACCCGAAAGGCCCGCATTGATGTACGATTGAAAAGGGAAAAGCTCAATTGAGTCTAGTCGCTCTCTGCTGTGGGCAATTGTAGGCAATGTTTTGTGTGAATCTTCAGATGTGTCGCCATGTCCGGGAAAATGTTTGGCTACAGCCATTACTCCACCATCTTCTAAACCACGCGCATAGGATATGCCTTTGACAGCAACATTCTCAGGGTTTGCACCAAATGCACGATTGCCAATAATAGGGTTTTTTGGATTACTGTTTACATCTAATACTGGAGCAAAGTTTATATGAATGCCCAATTCTTTGCATTGTCGAGCCACTTCTTTTCCGTAGAGGTAAAGTAGGGAGTCGCTTTTTATAGAACCCAACACCATGTTGCGTGGAAAACGAGGAGCATCGGTCAGTCGCATATTCAATCCCCACTCACCATCAAGTGCAATAAAAAGGGGTGTTTTGCTCACCTCTTGTGCATAGTTGGTAATGTTGGCTTGTTTAGCAATTGTTCCTTTTGAAAAAAGGATGCCTCCAATCTTTTGTTGGTCTATGTATCTTTTTATGAGGTTTTTGTTTGCAGTGGTGGTGTGCGTGTCGGCAATAACCATAAATAGTTGACCAATGCGCTCGTCTGTAGTAAGCGATGAGTAAACGGAGTCTACCCATGCATTCATCTCTGCCTTATTGGCTTCTCTATAAATATTTGGTTGAATTTGTGCTGTTGCAATCTGCAATAAGAGCACAAATCCAACCAATAAGTTTGTTTTCTTCATTTTAAGTAGTAATCGGGAAGTGTGTAATTGCGTGCCTCTTAGTTCAAATCTTTTTTCTCAAGTTCAACATCGATACGGCCTACATAAACACCACGACCATTGGTTTGATATACAAGTACCTCTTTACCATCTAAGTTGTTGCGAATAGCTGGCTCGGCCATAAATGTATGGCTATGACCACCTACTATGATATCAATGTTTCTTGAGTTTTCGGCTAATTCCAATTCTGTTTTTATTCCTGTATGCGATAAAGCAACCACCATATCGCAGTGGAGCTCGTTGCGTAACATTTCGGCTGTTTGGTTGATGGTTTCTGTGAGAGGCAGGTATTTCACCCCCTTGTAGTGAGTAGATGCTACAAGCCCTTGAGGATTTATGTTGGCTCCTACAATGCCTATTTTAACTCCATCTTTATAGATAATATGGTAGGGTTTTATGATATTTGCAATCTCAGTATCAGAAAAATCATAGTTGGTGCACACTATTGGGAACTTTGCTTTCTTTACAATGTCTACCAATACATCCATGCCATAATCAAACTCATGGTTGCCAAGAGTAATTGCGTCATATTTAAGTAGGTTCATTGCCTCTATTTCTACTTCACCTTTAAACATGTTGAAATAGGGAGTCCCTTGCAAAAAGTCGCCTGCATCAAAAAGCAGCACGTTATCGTTTTCGCTGCGCATTTTTTCAACATAAGCGGCTCTTCTTACTACACCTCCAAGATCGGGGTTATATTTATCTGTCTCGGGTACAGGTTCTATTCTGCTGTGGGTGTCGTTTGTGTGGAGTATAACTATGTTTTGTGCCTGTAAGCCAATTGTTATACTTAAGAGTACTATTAGTGTGAAAATATATCGTTTCATAGCTTTTGTTTGTTTATTCAATTATTATTCTTCCATCAAGTTGCGATGAGATTTGTTTTCCTAGTGCTGTCTGTTCGCGTACATAGTCTATCATAATATCGCGCAAGGTAATGCCTGTGTTGTTTATAGACACTGCATCACGAAGGGCTTTCATGCCATTGTTGCCATCGGCAAGGTAGTCGATAGTTACTACATTGTATATTTTGCTTGTATCTATTGTTTTTCCATCTAGTGTAGCACTCTTTAGTTTTTTATCTTTTGCCACTATTCGTGCGTTGGACGAGATACCCGATCCGCCCATGCGTGCATAGGCTTCAAATATTTTGATTAGGTCTTCGCCTTTTACTTCCAAAAATGTAATGGTGTTGTCGAAAGAATATACTTCAAACAAGTTACCAAGCGTGATTTCTCCTTTCGGTAAAGTGGCTCTATGTCCATTTACATTCATTATGGAAACATCGGCGCCATTCTCTAGATTTTTGTCGCCATACAACTTCATAACATCCGATGTTAGGTTGGTGAGCAAACTTTCAGGGAGTCCTTTTTGCATAAACTCTGAAGATATCCCTAACACTTCGTTCATTTGTTGGTCGAGGGTTCCTTTGTATTTATTTACAAAAGCTTGCATTTCTGCATTGGCGCCTTGCTCTTGATTCATCTCTACAATTTGGCCTGACATTTTTACTATAGTAAATTCTTCGGCTGCTCGTCTTTCAATTTGCTTGTAACTATCGCATGAAACAATTAAAAGAGTTGTTAGTATGTATAAAATCCATTTATATCTCATAATGCATAATCTAATAAGTGTGGTTTATTTCGTTTCTATTAATTGTAAAAAGTATATAGTTCATCAAAAATAATAATTTTATATGAGTCTTGCACTACTATTGCAACAATTATACTTAAAACCGTAAATGGGCGGGTATGTTCATTTGGAGGGTGTAATTTATTGCGAGCGCATACATGCGTGGTCATTGTTCAAAGAAACAATTAATTTAATTGCACATAATGAAGCTATATTGAATATAATAGGGTCGGGAAGAGTTTCTCTTAACAAGTTTTGGCTTGCAGAGAGTCTGTAAGTGATTAGCCCAACAGTTTTTGGCTTTCAGATGGTCGGTTAATGTTTCCCTTAACAATTTATGGCTTCCCGACCATCGGTTACTATTATTAACAAATGCTTTGTATGATCTTTTATAGCATACTACTTCTTATTATGGGGAATAAGGGTATGCATAGTGTGTTATTTTGTTTTAAAGGTTTATATAAAGCTGTTTATTCGATAACAACTTCTCATCTATTATGTTGTAAAATGCTATGATTAAAAGATAGATGGGTTATTTTTTTGGATATTGGAATAATAAAATTAATTTTGCACCTCTGAACTAAATTAATGAGACTAATCTAAATCGTTTGATTTTCAAACGCCAAAGTTTCTTCGATACAGATATAGAATTTAATAACTAACATAATAAATAAAATCATTGGGATGAATGTAACGCTCAATAAAACTGATAGTGTAAACGGTGTTATTTCCATAGAAATGGAAAGAGCCGATTTTCAAGGAAACGTAGATAAAGCATTGAATCAATATCGACGTCAAGCAAGTATACCAGGTTTCCGTCCCGGCAAAGTGCCGATGGGAGTAGTAAAGAAGCTTTATGGTACAGCTGTTTTGGCCGAAGAGGTTAATAAGTTGATAAACTCAAGCTTGTCTAACTATATTCAAGAAAACAAACTACCTATATTAGGTGAACCATTACCAAAAGAAGACCCAGAAAAAGAACTTGATCTTGAAAAAGATGAAAAGTTTACTTTTGAGTTCGAAGTAGGTCTTGCACCAGAAGTTGACTTAACGTTTGACAAAGAGACTGCCTTACCACTATACAAAGTGGAACTTGAAGACGAATTGTTTGAAAAACAAATGGAGGGTTACAAGCAAAACTTTGGTACATACGATAAGATTGAGGAGTCGGCAGTAGAAACCGACCTTATAAAAGGTAAAGCTGTGGAGTTGGAGAATGGCGAACCTAAAGAAGATGGTATAGTTGTAGAGAATGCTATCTTGATGCCTTCGTACATTAAGAATGATGAGGAGACAAAAAATCGTTTTGTTGGAGCAAATGCTGGTGATGAGGTAATTATCAATCCTAAATTGGCTTATGACAACGAAGCCGAAATTGCTTCGTTCTTAAATATTGACAAAGAAGATGTTGCAGATGTAACTTCGGATTTTAAATTTACTGTTGAAGAGATAACACGTTTTAAAGAAGCTGAGTTGAACCAAGAGATGTTTGATAAGGTTTTGGGTGAGGGTGTTGCTACAGACGAAGAGTCTTTTAGAGCAAAGGTTAAAGAAGAGTTGAGTAAACAATTTGCTCCAGATGCTGACTATTTCTTTATGAAAGAAGTTAGAAAGGCGATTCTTGAGAAAATGGAGTCAGCAGAATTTCCAGAAGCGTTCTTGAAAAGATGGTTGAAGCTAAGCAATGAGCAAGCAACAGACGAGTTGATAGAACAAGACTTCCCTAATATTCTTAACGATATTAAATATCAAATTGCCAAAGACAAAATTGTTACCGACAATGATATTAAAACTGAAGCTACAGATGTACAAGAACTTGCTTCGCAAGTAGCTCAATCGCAGTTTGCACAATACGGAATGAGCAATCTTCCACCAGAAATGTTGCAAGACTATGTGAAGAGAATGCTTGAGAATGAAGAAACAGTGAAGGGCTTGTTTGCAAGAGTAGTTGAAAATAAAATTGCTGCTTGGATGAAAGAGAACATTACCCTTGAAGAGATAGCAATTACTTCTGAAGAGTTTTCTAAACTTACTGCAGCAGAAAACCAAGAGTTTGATGAGGCAGAGGTGGAAGAAGCAGCAGAAGAGATAGAGGAAATAGAAGAAGAAAAAGATAACGGAGAAGAAGAAAAATAGTTGAACAACTAGACTCTCTACTTTCTGATACAGATATAGCGCAGAAAGCTTTTGCAGTTGAAAAGCAATTACAAAGTTGAATGATAGAATTTATAAATTAAATTCTTAACTTTGTTACTTGTATGTTTCTAACGGGTGGAAGCTTTCTGCTTTTTTATCGTTTGATACATAAATTGTAAACTATCTGTTTTATTGCACTTTGCACACTAAACAGTAGCAATATAAAACAACAGCAATCTGAGGATTGGTTTAAGAATAAGAATATGAAAAAAGATTTTAGAAATTACGCTGTACATCATTTAGGAATGAATGGTTTGGCTTTGGACGATTACACCAGAATAACAAGTGAATCAGCAGGCCCTGGTATTACTAGCAACTTTATCTCTCCTACTATTATAGAAGAGCGTCAGTTGAATGTTGCACAAATGGATGTGTTCTCTCGATTGATGATGGATCGCATTATCTTTCTTGGTACACAAATAAACGATTACACAGCCAATGTAATTCAAGCTCAGTTGCTTTATTTAGATTCGGCTGATACTGGAAAAGATATTTCGATATATATAAACTCACCAGGTGGTTCGGTATATGCTGGCTATGGTGTTTACGACACAATGCAATTTATATCTAGCGATGTAACAACAATCTGTACAGGTATTGCTGCATCAATGGCAGCGGTGTTGCTAGTAGCTGGAGCCGAGAAGAAGCGTTTTGCATTAACTCACTCTCGTGTGATGATACATCAACCATTGGGTGGTGTGCAAGGGCAGGCTTCAGACATTGAAATTACTGCACGCGAAATTGCAAAGGTAAAACAAGAATTATACGCTATTATTTCTAAACACTCGGGCAAACCAATTGAAGAGGTGGCACGAGACTCTGATAGAGATTTCTGGATGACAGCATCTGAAGCTAAGGAGTACGGAATGGTAGACGATGTGCTTGTAAGAAACAAGAATAAGAAAGATAAATAAAAGTAAGAAAGAGCTAATTGTAGAATGGCAAAGAAAAATCCTAATAAAAATTATTGCAGTTTTTGTGGTAGACCCGATAGCGAAGTAAATCTATTGATTGCAGGTGTAACTGGTCATATATGCGATATGTGTGTAGAGCAAGCGCACGGCATTGTTGACGAGTCGATAAAGAAACCGGCTAAATCAGATCCAGGCTTTACATTGAGTAGTTTACCAAAACCAATAGATATAAAGTCTTTTGTAGATCAGTATGTAATTGGTCAAGACGATGCAAAGCGATATTTATCCGTAGCAGTGTACAATCATTACAAGCGTTTGTTGCAAGTAGATGTTGAGGATGATGTTGAGATTGAAAAATCGAACGTTATCATGGTAGGTTCTACTGGAACTGGCAAAACGCTGCTTGCACGCACAATAGCAAAGATGCTAAAAGTACCGCTAACTATTGTTGACGCTACTGTACTTACAGAGGCTGGCTATGTGGGAGAGGATATAGAGAGTATTCTTACTAGATTGCTGCAAGCTGCCGACTATGATGTGCCTACAGCCGAGAGAGGTATTGTGTTTATTGATGAGATTGATAAAATAGCTCGTAAGAGCGACAACCCATCTATTACACGTGATGTGAGCGGTGAGGGAGTTCAACAAGGACTTTTGAAGTTGTTGGAGGGTTCTATTATAAATGTTCCACCACAAGGGGGGCGTAAGCATCCCGATCAGAAAATGATTGCTGTAGATACTAAGAATATTCTTTTTATCTGTGGTGGTGCATTTGATGGTATTGAAAAACGTATTGCTCAACGCCTCAACACACGCGTAGTGGGATATTCTGCAAGCAAGGACACAGCTAATATTGATCGCAAAAACTTAATGCAGTATATTACTCCATTGGATTTGAAATCTTTTGGATTGATTCCTGAAATTATTGGTCGTCTGCCTGTACTTACCTATTTAACACCATTGGATAAAGACGCGCTAATGCGTATTTTGACTGAGCCGAAAAATTCTATCACAAAGCAGTACATAAAACTGTTTGAGATGGATAATATAAAGCTTACCTTTGATGAGGATGTTTACGAGTTTATTGTAGACAAAGCCCTCGAGTTTAAGTTGGGTGCGCGAGGCCTTCGTTCTATTGTAGAAGCCATAATGATGGATTCTATGTTTACGATGCCAAGCGAAAAGCATACAGAGCTACATATTACGCATAAGTATGCAATCAACCAATTTAAGAAATCAAATATAGAAAACTTGCGCGTAGCTTAAAGGGGCTTATTGAGACATAGGTGTATTTCTGATAGCATGAATTTATGAAGTAGGAACTACAAACTACTCTTGAGTATTAAATAAGTACAAAAATGAGTAGTTTGCCTAGTTTGTTGTGAATAAATGCATAGGAAAATAAGAAAAATTCAATTATTAACAATCTCTTTTTTTTATATTCAATTTTTATCTCTTACCTTAGTCTAAAATTAAATACTATGGAAGTTTAAAAGATTAACGTGATTTCAACAGATAATGAAAAAGCTTATCAAACAAAAAATAAATTTCCACATAATTATGAAAAAGACAAAGAGATGTTACACAAAAAATTAAAGCAATTTTTTGGCTTCGATACATTTAAAGGTAATCAAGAAGGAGTCATTGAGAGTATATTGAACAAAAAGGATACTTTTGTACTTATGCCCACCGGCGGCGGTAAATCCTTATGTTATCAATTGCCAGCACTAATGCTTGATGGTACAGCTATTATTATTTCGCCACTTATTGCATTGATGAAAAATCAAGTAGATGCAATCAGAAATTATGGCGAAGACGATGGTGTAGCTCACTTTCTTAACTCCTCGCTCAATAAATCTGAAATAGAAAAGGTGAAAGAAGATATTACAGCTGGTAAAACTAAGCTGTTGTATGTTGCACCCGAGTCTCTAACTAAGCAGTCTAATATAGATTTTCTACAACAAGTGCCCATATCATTCTACGCAGTAGATGAGGCACATTGTATTTCTGAATGGGGACACGATTTTAGACCCGAATATAGAAGAATAAGGTCTATAATTACAGAAATAGGGGTTAAGCCAGTAATTGCACTTACAGCAACAGCTACCCCTAAGGTTCAAGACGATATTCAAAAGAGTTTGGGAATGATTGATGGTGCTGTTTTTAAATCATCATTCAATAGACCCAATTTATATTACGAAGTTCGCAAGAAAACTAACAATGTTGACAGCGATATTATAAGATATATTCTTTCACAGAAAGGAAAATCGGGGATAGTATATTGTCTAAGCAGGAAAAAAGTAAATGATTTTGCTGAAATATTGCAAGCCAATAATATTCTTGCATTGCCCTATCATGCTGGTATGGATCCGACAACGAGAAGCGATAATCAAGATGCTTTTTTAATGGAAAAAGTAGATGTAATTGTTGCAACTATTGCATTTGGAATGGGCATTGATAAACCTGATGTGCGTTTTGTAATTCATTACGATATTCCTAAAAGTCTTGAGGGCTATTATCAGGAAACTGGTCGCTCTGGTAGAGACGGAGGAGAAGGTAAATGTATTACATTTTACTCTGTGAAAGATTTACAAAAACTAGAACGTTTTATGCAGGGGAAACCCGTTGCAGAACAAGAGATAGGTCGCCAATTACTTAATGAAACAGCATCGTATGCTGATACATCTATCTGCCGAAGGAAGTTTCTCTTACATTATTTCGGAGAAGATTATGAACAAAGTAATTGTGGACAATGTGATAACTGTTTAAATCCAAAAATAAGAGTGGAAGCAAAAGAACAATTAATTACGGTTTTAGAAGCAATAAAAGTGCTTAAAGAGAAACATAAAACCGATTACATTATCAATTTCCTTACAGGACAAGAAACCTCGGAAATTGAGACATTTGGACATAACCAACTTGAAGAGTTTGGTTCGGGTGATGATGAGGATGTTACAACGTGGGATACTGTAATACGTTGTGCATTGATAGAGCACTATCTTACAAAAGATATTGATAATTATGGCCTTCTAAAGATAACTAAGAAAGGAAAAGACTATTTAAAGAAACCCGTTTCTTTTAAAATAACAAAAGAAGATGATTTAGATATGGAAGAAAATCTAGAAGAAGATGACATGATTCTTGGTGGCGGTGGCAGTACTGGTGCAGTAGATCCTGCATTGTTCTCAATGATGAAAGACTTGAGAAAAAAACTCTCCAAAAAAATGGATGTGCCTCCGTATGTAATATTCCAGAATCCATCGCTTGAAGCAATGGCTACAACCTATCCAATAACGATAGAAGAGTTGCAAAATATGCCCGGCGTAGGTGCAGGGAAAGCAAAAAGATACGGAAAAGAGTTTGTAGAACTGATAAAAAAACACGTGGATGAAAATGAAATTGAGCGTCCCGAAGATTTACGTGTTAGAACAGTTGCCAACAAATCGAAATTGAAGGTCTCTATTGTTCAAGGAATAGACCGCAAGGTTGGTCTTGACGATATGGCAGAGTCTAAAGGATTAGAGTTTAATGAGCTTCTAACAGAAATAGAGGCTATTGTTTACTCTGGAACAAAAATAAGTATCGACTATTTTTTAAATAGAGTAATGGACCAAGATGTTCTTGACGATATATATGCTTATTTTCAAGAAGAGGAAACAGATAATTTAGATGAAGCTATTGAAGAATTGTCAGAATATGAAGAAGAGGAGATAAGACTAGTAAGAATTAAATTCTTATCTGATATGGCCAATTAATTCTTGTTGTTCATCAGCAAGATATGCGTGTAGCTTTATTAGATTACGGATAGCTCAAAATGTAACTGGTAAAAGAAAATTGTAGTAGTTTGTTAGAATGTGTAATTCTGATAGATTAACTTGAAGTGAATGAAGAAAAAACTGTATGGAATTACTGAAAAACATTAATAGCCCCGATGACTTGAAAGATATGACTATGGATCAACTTATTGCAGTGAGCGGCGAGTTGAGAGAGTTTATTATTGATCAGTTATCACACAATCCAGGACATTTTGCCTCTAGTTTAGGTACTGTTGAGTTGACAGTTGCCCTTCATTATTTATACAATACACCCTTCGATAGATTGGTGTGGGATGTGGGTCATCAGGCATATAGCCACAAAATATTGACAGGCAGACGTGATAGTTTTCATACCAATCGTAAATTTGGAGGCCTTTCAGGGTTTACAGATCCAAGCGAGAGCGAGTACGATACATTTATTGCTGGACATGCGTCTACTTCTATATCTGCAGCTTTGGGCATGGCTGTGGCAGCAAACCTACAGAACCAACCCGAACAACATGTAGTTGCTATAATTGGCGATGGAGCTATGACAGGTGGATTGGCTTTTGAAGGATTGAACAATGTTTCATCTCAACCAAACAACCTGCTTATTATCCTCAACGATAATGATATGTCGATAGACGACAACGTTGGAGGCATGAAGGAGTATTTGGTAAAAATGACCTCTTCTTCTGCGTACAACAGAATGCGTTATGGTATTTACAAGCAGTTTAAACGCAGAAATCTTATTGACGATGAGAAAAAGAATTTTATTCTTCGTTTCAACAATAGTCTTAAATCGCTATTAACTCGTCAGCAGAATATGTTCGAAGGGCTCAACATACGCTACTTCGGCGTTGTTGATGGTCACGATTTACCTTCACTTGTTCGTATATTGGGTAATATAAAGAATATGCAAGGCCCTAAGTTGTTGCATATTCGCACTACAAAGGGCAAAGGATATAAACCTGCAGAAGATTCCGCTACAGTTTGGCATGCTCCCGGGTTATTTAATAAAGAGACGGGTGAGCGCATCAATAAACGCAAAAAAGGTCAGCCTGAGTTGTATCAAGAGGTGTTTGGGCATACATTAACAGAGTTGGCATCAACCAACGACAAGATTGTGGGTGTTACTCCTGCTATGCCAACAGGATGCTCTATGATACATATGATGAAAGAGTTCCCAACAAGAGCTTTTGATGTAGGAATAGCAGAAGCTCATGCAGTAACCTTTTCGGCAGGTATGGCAAAAGAGGGACTTATTCCGTTTTGTAATATATATTCATCTTTTATGCAGCGTGCTTACGATCAGGTAATTCATGATGTAGCACTACAAAACTTAAAGGTAATTATTTGTTTAGATAGATCTGGATTGGTGGGTGAAGATGGAGCTACACATCACGGTGCATTTGATATGGCATACTTGCGTTTTATTCCCAACTTAGTAATATCGGCTCCATACAACGAGCACGACTTGCGTAATCTTATGTATACGGCTGTATATGGCAATTCAGGGCCATTTGTAATAAGATATCCTAGAGGACAAGGTGAACTTGTAGAGTGGAAAAACAAAATGGAGATATTGCCTATTGGCAAGGGGCGAAAGTTGAAAGATGGCAAAGAAATTGCATTACTTTCTATAGGAACTATTGGTAATACTGCAGCATTGGCTATTGAAAAGGCGAAACTTCATGATATGGATATTGCTCATTACGATATGTTGTTTTTGAAACCCCTCGATAAAGAACTCCTAACTGAAGTAGCCAAAAACTATAGCACAATCATTACTATTGAAAATGGCTCTATTGAAGGAGGAATGGGAAGTGCTGTGCTAGAGTTTTTTGCAGATAATGGGTATAACAATTTAAATGTACATCGTTTAGGGATTAATGATGAGTTTGTTACTCATGGTTCTATCAACGATTTACTGCATTATTGCAAACTAGACGAAGAGGGAATTCTTGAGTCATTACTGAAATTGAAAAAAAACTAAAGAAATAGGATTACAGGTATAAACATATGAGGATAATAATTGCGGGTGCTGGAGCTGTAGGCACACATTTAGCGAAATTGTTAGTGCAAGAGAATCACGACATTATTTTAATGGATGAGGACAGAGAGCGATTAAATACAATTAAAGATAATGTGGAATTATTGCCTCGAACCGGAAATTGCACTTCTTTAAAAGACCTCACGGAGGCGGAAGTTAAAGACACAGATCTTTTTATTGCAGTTACCACTGAGGAGTCTAGAAATATAACCGCATGCTTGCTTGCTTCTAACTTAGGAGCCAAGAAAACGCTTGCTCGGATTGACAACTATGAATATTTGCTGCTAAAGAATATAGATTTCTTTGAGAAGTTGGGTGTAAACTCTATGATATATCCTGAGATGATGGCGGCAAAAGAGATTGTTTCGGCTCTCAAAAATCCATGGACTAGAGTTTGGTGGGAGTTATGCAATGGGTCTATCATCTTGTCGGGTGCTAAGATTCGCGAAAATGCACCTATTGCAAATCGCCATATTCATGAGCTTGTGCCCGAAAATAAGAAATTTCATGTGGTTGCAATAAAACGAAATAGTCACACCATTATCCCAACAGGAAAAGATCAGATATTGCCTGGCGATATTCTATACTTTACTACACTTAGAAAACAGCTAAGCGAATTGCCCGAAATTATGGGTAAAACCTCTTTCGAAACCAAGAATATCATTATTATGGGTGGAAGTAGAATTGCTTTGCAAACAGTGAAGCATTTACCCGATAATATAAATGTGAAAATTGTAGAGAAAGACCGAGAGCGTGCAGAGATGTTAGTAGAGAAAACACCTTCTAATGTTACTGTGTTTCTTGGAGATGGGCGCGATACCGAATTGTTAATTAATGAGGGTATAGGCGAAGCAGATGCTTTTCTTGCTCTCACAGGAAACTCTGAGGCAAATATTCTTGCATGTATTGCTGCAAAACAGCATGGTGTGAAGAAAACTATAGCTGAAGTTGAAAACTTAGACTATATAAGTCTTGCCGAAAAATTTGATATTGGTACTGTTATCAACAAAAAATTAATTGCAGCTAGCAAGATATACGAATTGCTTTTGCAAGCTGATGCATCTAACATAAAGAATCTAGCATTTGCAAATGCAAATGTGGGAGAGGTAATAGCTCATCCGAACTCGAAAGTGACTAAAAAAATAATTAAAAACCTTAGACTGCCTTCCGATATTACTTTTGGTGCACTTATAAGAAATGGTGTGCCTATGCTTGTTGATGGCGAAACGCTGATTGAACCGTATGATCAAGTAGTAGTATTCTTTTTAAATAAATCAATGAAGAATATCGAGAATCTTTTTAATTAACTATAATCAGATTTTTTGTGGCACGACTAAAGACGATAAATACCTATTTTATCTCAAATATTCTTGGCTTTGTTCTGATTGTAGAGTCAGTCTTGATGCTCTTAGCTGCTATTGTAGGCGAAATATACAAAGAGTCTGCCACCAAAAGTATTTACATTTCTGTTGCTATTACACTCACTGTTGGAGTGATTTTGCGTTTTATTAGTTTTCGTAAAAAGGGACGTGAAATAACTAAGCGCGAGGGCTTCTTAACAGTTACACTTATTTGGATTTTCCTTACCATTTTCGGATTGTTGCCTTATTACCTAAGTGGCGCTATAACTCATCTTCCCGATGCTTTTTTTGAAACAATGTGTGGTTTTACCACTACAGGAAGTTCAGTTATTTTAAACATAGAGGGTTTCCCCAAATCTTTGCTTTTCTGGAGAAGTCTCACCCAATGGGTTGGAGGAATAGGTATTGTAGTGTTTGTAATGGCATTCTTGCCTATATTTGGTGGCAGAGCTATACAACTTTTCGATGCAGAAGTGACTGGATTTATGCCTACACAACAGATTACACCAAGAATTAGTAAAATTGCTAAGTTGATAGCGTTAACCTATTTAGGTTTTTCGGTTGTTGGTTTTTTTCTTCTTTGGTTAGGCCCAATGAATGCTTTTGATGCTATATGTCACACCCTAACAAGTATTTCTACTGGCGGTTTCTCAACTAAGCAAACAAGTATAGCTTTCTTCAATTCTGCTTATATTGAATATGTTATCATTTTGCTCATGTTTCTAGGTGGTACAAACTTTATTCTACTCTATCTGCTAGTAAGAAAAAAATCTACACAGATTTTTCATGACGAAGAGTTTAGGTGGTATCTTTATATTATTGCAGCCTTTACTGTTTTTATGACAACCACCTTGATGTTTACAGGCAAAATGGAAGGACTTGAGTATACCATTCGTACAGTTTTGTTTCAAGTTGTTTCTATCATCACTACAAGTGGGTTTGCTGTTTATGACTACTTACTTTGGGGACAATTTTATTGGTTTCTCTTTATAGCCTTAATGGTGTTTTGTGCTTGCGAAGGCTCTACATCGGGTGGGGTGAAGATTTCTAGGTTAGTTGTTTTGGTTAAAAACACTTTTATAGAATTCAAGCGTCAAGTGCATCCTGCAGCAGTACTTCCAGTGAAAATGAACAAGTCGGTTGTACCTACTAATGTTGTTTCAAAGATACTTGCATTTATGTTTTTGTATATATTGCTTATTTTTATAAGCTTTCTAGTTCTTAGTCTCACAGGTATGACTTTTGAAGAAGCTATAGGTGCATCTATTACTGCAATAAGCAATGTAGGGCCTGGATTAGGGTCGAACGGACCAGCTGGCAACTTTGCCCACCTTACAGATTTTGCAAAGATATATATGGCTATGCTCATGCTCATTGGTCGTTTAGAGATATTTACGGTACTCTCCTTATTTATTCCAAGCTTTTGGAGGTAGATTTCATTCTTAAGTTTTAAACCACATTACACATCTCTTTTTATTTATTTTCTGAGCCTGTAGAAGGGTGAGTTTCTACAACGCTAATCTTTCGCATGTCGAAAAATCGTGTTTTCATTTCGTGTGAGCTTTTTTTTCTTCCACTAATATTGTTTTTAAGATTGCACAAGTGTCAATTCGTAAATAAAAGGTCTTGTTTATTTATAATTCAATAGAAAATGTAACGGAAAACAGGCAGAAATCAAATCTACCGTGGTAGATTGCGCATTCATGCGATGAAAATTGAATCTACCATGGTAGAAATGTTCTGAAATGAATAATTGTTGCTTTTTCTACTGAATTTAGTCCATTTATCTCCTAAAAGCAGGATTTGCAGAATAAAAAAGGAAAAAAAGTAGATGTGCGAATATTTCTACCTGGCAGAAAATAGTTTTGTGATGAGAATGTTAAACAAATTGACAAGAAAACAAGAGAAATTTCCTAAATGGTCAAAAAACCATGGAAGAAACGAGTTTTATCTCTCCCCAAACAAATCTACCGTGGTAGATGGGAGTTTCATGAGATATATGAGTTTTCTACCATGGTAGAAAATTTTTGAAAAAAAGACTCTTTTTTTATGATTGCCAGCAAAGTTTTGAACTGTGGTTTCTCATCTTCAATAGTCCTCCATGCTTTAAGTGATTCAAAGCATTAGCATGTTAGCTATAAAGATATTAACCCTTACAACAACTTTACAGAACAAGTCGATTACAAGCAAATTGGAGTGAGTAGTGTATTAGATATATTAGATTTCATAGTATCTTTAACGAAGAGCTCTTCGTAACAATAGAAAGTGACTCTCGATAAGAGTCAAACAGAGCCACAGTAAACAATTACTCACCCCAGTCTTAAATGCCTATGGAGCAGGCTATAAAATTGTCATGTGGAATAAATATAAATATAATAGACATTACAATTTTAATAAAACAAATAGTTTTGCATGCGACCCTTAATATATTCTACGAATTTTCTAAAGCAAAAAAAGACCACTTCTTATTAGAAGCAGTCTTTTTGTATGTATTATATAAGATTCTCTTAAAATCTTTTCTTTTTGATACGTGCTTTTTTACCACGCAGTTTACGTATATAGTAAATTTTACTTCTACGTACTTTACCTACGCTATTAATAGTGATGCTGTCGATAAAAGGTGAATCCATTGGGAAGATTCTTTCTACACCAATATTGTCAGACATTTTACGTACTGTAAAACGTTTGTTATCTCCTTTTCCACTAATTTTTAATACATCTCCTCTGAAGAGCTGGATACGCTCTTTGGTTCCCTCAACAATACGGTATGCAACCGTAACTGTGTCACCACTTTTAAAATTTGGGAATTCTTTCTTTTGATTGTCGAAAGACTCCACAGCTAATTTCATTAAATCCATGATTGCTTAAGCTTTATGTTAATGTTTAACGTTCTTATAACGCAATATGTCAGAGACCGTCTCAACAGAGATTGCGCAAAGCGGATGCAAAGATAGTGAAAATAGTTTTACTTACAAACATGCATTCCGTTTTTATTTACTTCTATGTTAGAGGTATAGCGTTATTGATAGCAAATGATATGGGTAGGTTGTTATTTTGCATCTTTCTTTTGTATCTTTGCATCCTAAAATTACTTTTCTATGAATGCTTTTGGAAACGCTAGTCCATTATCAAAGATACTTTATCTTTTTGTATTCTGTTTGGCTGGGCTATTCCTTGCAGGCAGTCTTGTTACTGTCATTAATGGTTTTGTAGGCGGACAGTTGATGCTTTCACCCTGGGGAGTGCGATTAAGCTCAGCTATACAGATGGTGCTTATGTTTTTCATGCCTGCAATTACTCTTATAACTTGGAGTGGCAACAAACCTATTGTTTTTTTAGGGCTTCAAAGTTCTAGAGATTCTTTAGTTTTATATCTTCTAGCCTTTGCTATACTACTTGGGGGTATGCCTTTTATAACATTGATTTCAGAATTGAATCAAATGTTAGTGCTGCCTCAATGGTTGAGTGGTTTGGAGTTGTGGATGAAAAATCTTGAAGAGTCGGCACAAGTTACAACCAACTTGTTGCTTGAGGGGACATCAATTTGGGATCTTCTTGGCAACATACTATTTATTGGTGTGTTTGCTGCAGTTGC
>LFRM01077108.1_pt3 | contig 17040 bp, 20 predicted proteins | sample 618341 | NCBI WGS metagenome assembly LFRM01 (sample SAMN03654438, study PRJNA283298) | anaerobic digester metagenome | isolation source: pool of bioreactors CSTR01a, CSTR02a, and CSTR03a thermophilic anaerobic... | place: Denmark: Kgs. Lyngby | collected 2014-05-21 | reverse complement strand
TTTACCTTCAACTTTAACCAATGTAGGTTCTAGAGCTTTTGATAAAGCTTCTTTAGCTTCTATTTATATTAATAAATTAACCATACCAGAAACATTTGATAGTGTTTGGTCTAATGACGCAAAAAAATATATATTAAATGGAACTGGTGGATATACTTGTATAGAAAATTGTTCTTAAAATATTCTCTTTTAGTAATATATTATATTATCAACAAGATTTTAAAACTTAGAATTAAGTTTTTAGCACTTTAGTGCTTTTTTTGTTACAATATATACATGGGAAGGGATATTATGAAAGTAGGAATTTATACATTAGGTTGTAAAGTCAACGCCTATGAAAGCGAATTTATAATAAATGAATTTAAAACCAATGGTTATGAAATTAGTAATTTTAATGATAAATGTGATATTTATATTATTAATACTTGTACAGTAACTAATAATAGTGATCTTAAATCTAAAAAGATAATAAATCAAACAGCTAAAAGAAAAGGGAATGGAATTTTAATTGTAATAGGTTGTTTTATTCAAGCTAACAAAGATTACAATAATTCTGCTGTTGATATTATGATTGGTAATAAAAATAAAAGTCAAATTATAAAACATGTTCATGAATTTAATAAAAACAAAGAACCAATTAAAAAAGTATATGAACAACTTGGTGACAAGTTTGAAAATATGTCTATAAGCAAATCTGTCGATCGAACAAGAGCTTTTGTTAAAATTCAAGATGGTTGTGAAAACTTTTGTAGTTATTGTATTATTCCTTATGTTAGAGGTCAATGTGTTAGCAAAGAATCAGATCTTATTATTTCAGAAATTACTAATTTAGTAAGATTCCATAAAGAAATCGTATTAACTGGTATACACATTGGTAATTATGGAATTGATATAGGTACTAATTTTGCTAAATTACTTAATAAAATTGTCCAAATACCAAATATAAATTTAATTCGTATATCGTCAATAGAGGTTACAGAAATAAACAATGAAATGTTAGAAATTCTAGCTAAACATAAAAATATAGCTAATCATTTACATATTCCTATTCAATCTGGTTGTAATAAAATTTTAAAATTAATGAAACGTAAATATGATTTAAAAACTTATTGTAAAACGATTAAAGAAATTAGAAAGAAAAGAAAAGACATAGCCATTACTACTGACATTATTGTTGGTTTTCCTGGAGAAACGAAAAAAGATTTTCAAAAGACTTTAAGAACTTGCCGTAAATTAAGATTTACAAAAATACACGTTTTTCCTTACTCTAAAAGAAATAATACAGCTGCTTTCGATATGCCTAATCATGTATCAGATATTATTAAGAAAAAAAGATCTCGTACTTTGATTAAATTATCAAAAAAATTAGAATTAAAGTATATGCATAAACACGTCAATAAAAAGGTTATCGTTTTAACTGAGAATTATAAAGAAGGTTATACATATGGTCATACTAGTAATTATTTATTTGTTAAAATTAAAGAAAAATTAGAACATAATGAATTAATAGAAATAATAATTGAATCAATAGATTATCCCTATGTAATTGGCAAAACAATTAAAAAATATTAATTTATAGTATTTTTTTATGGAAAAGAATTAATGTTTGATATAATAATACTAGGTGATATTATGCATTTCATAATTGGACACTATAAAAAAAGTATTTTTGAATCTGATAATGGTTATGTTATTGGCCTTTTTAAAGTGATTAAAGTGGATAATGATAATATGACTCAATATCTTAATAAAATGATAACTTTTACTGGCTATTTTCATAATTTAAATACAAGTGATACTTATAAATTAATTGGCAATTTTATAGAACATGAAAAATATGGAGAACAATTTAATACATCATCATATGAACGCCTTGTACCAGAAGATAGTGATAGTATCATTACATTTTTATCTAGTGACTTGTTTAAAGGAATTGGAAAGAGAAAAGCTACTAAAATTGTTAATGTTTTAGGAGAAAAAGCTCTAGATATGATTTTAGAAAATAAAGATAATTTATATTTAATACCAGGGATTAATCATAAAGATGTGAATAATATTAATGAACAATTAATAAATTATCAAAATAGTTATCAAACAATACTTTATTTGAATGATATCGGTTTTAATAATAAAGATGCTTTAATTATTTATAACTATTATTTAGAAAAGACTTTAAATATTATTAATGAAAATATATATACTTTAATTAATGATTTAAATGAAATAAGCTTTCGTAAAATAGATGAAATAAGTAAAAAAATAGGTATAAATAGAGATGATAATAGAAGAATTAGAGCTGGAATTGTTTTTACGATTACTGAAATATGTAATTTAATAGGCCATACATATGTAAAGAAAAATGAATTATATAATTATGTTGTTAGATCTTTAAAAATAAATTTAACACAGGATAAGTTTGAAAGCAATTTAGAATTTTTACTTAATAAAGGGGAGCTTGTTCAATATAATAATCATTATTATATTAAAGAAATGTATGATGCAGAAAAAAATATTGCTATTAGAATCAAAAACATTAGTCAAAATAAAATACAAGTAAAGTCTTTAATTAATGATATTAAAGATTTAGAAGAAACTTTACAAATTAAATATAATGATGAACAAAAGAAAGCTATTTCAGCAGCTATTAATCATCAAATGTTGATAATTACCGGGGGACCAGGGACGGGTAAAACAACAATTATTGAGGCTATTGTTAATTTATATAGTAATATTAATAATTTAAGCACCCAAGATAAATTTGAAAAAATACATTTATTAGCACCTACAGGTAGAGCTAGTAAAAGAATTATGGAAACAACTAATTTCAAAGCTTCTACAATACATCGTTTTTTGAAATGGAATAAAGAAAGTAATCAATTCAATATTAATGAATTAAATAAAATTAATTGTGATATTGTGATTGTTGATGAAGCAAGTATGGTGGACACTTATTTATTAGATAACCTATTTAAAGGTTTACCTCTTCATACAAAGATTATTTTAGTTGGAGATCAAGATCAACTTCCTTCATTTGGACCAGGGCAAGTATTAAAAGATTTAATTGATTCTAAACTTATTACTACGATTAAGTTAAAAACTCTATATCGTCAAGGAGAAGGCTCGGATATTATTACTTTAGCTCATAATATAAATAATGGTATAAATGATGATCTTTTATTTGGTAGAACATCAGATGTTCAATTTATCCCTTGTTCTTTTGATCAGGTAATGCCAAAAGTTTTAGAAATTTGTGCATCGTTAAAAAATTTTGATAACTCTCAAGTGCTTGCACCTATTTATAAAGGTTATAGTGGAATTGATGCTTTAAATAAGAATTTACAAACAATATTTAACCCCTCTCAAGCGAATAAAAAAGAAGTTTTAATAGGGGATATTATTTATCGCGAAAAAGACAAAATATTACAATTAACTAATTTACCCGATGAAAATGTTTTTAATGGTGATATTGGTTTTATTGAAAAAATCAATATTAAACCTCGTAAAGAAATCTTTATTAATTATGATAATAATATTGTAAGATATACACCAGCAAGTTTTACTAATTTCAAACATGGTTACGCTATTAGTATTCATAAATCTCAAGGAAGTGAATTTAATTATACGATTATTCCTTTAGTTAAGAGTTATTATAATATGTTGTATCGTAAATTAATTTATACAGCTGTAACAAGGTGTAAGAACAAATTATATTTAGTAGGTGAAAAAGAAGCCTTAATAATGGCTATTAATAACAATAGTAACGATATTCGTCAAACATCATTAAAAGACTTTTTAAATGAATATTTTTCTTAAAATAAAACATACTATATTTGAGGTGGATAATGACAAAAAAACAAAATATCATGTTATTAGGAGCAGCTTCTTTAATGATAATTAGTTATAGCGCCTGGTGTGTTTATAAACATATGTCTAAAAAAGCATCAAATATAATTGAAGAAGTTTGTCAAGGCAACCTGATACCTGATGAATTAGATTAAAGGATTACATCCTTTTTTTTTAATTAAAGAATAAAAAAAGTTTATTGGAATAAAATGATAATAATAAGGATTCGTCTATTTGAGTAAATCATTTATTAAGCTATTTTTATAAATAATTGTCTTTTCTTTCAGAAGATAATGTTATATAATTATAGTAGGTGATTAGATGAAAAATAAAGGTTTTGCTGTATCAGCAGCTTTGTATGGAATGGTAACCATATTTGTAATAGTTATGTTTGCATTATTAGGAATGTTTAAAGATTATCGTGCTATGAATAAAGATTATATAAACAAGATTAAAGAAGATTTAAATTCCAATGCAATTAATATTACACCAGCAATAGAAAATAAAGAAAAATTAATAAAGGAAGAACTTACTTTAGATTGGTATCCTTATTTATTTAAAATAACAGTAACAATTAAGAATCCAGATCAAAATGCAGTAAAAGCTCACATTAAATTATCTGTACCAAATGAAATTGCTATTAGTTCATCAGCCTATACTGGTAATGGAATAGAAAATCCTATTAAAATAAAAAGTTGTGATTCAAATTTTAATTTTGGATCATCTTCCGAATTATCAGTTTGTGAAGGAGCAGGTGGAGAATATACTATAGAAACCGAACCAGTTGTTTCTTTACAACGCAAAGTTTATACAGATCCTATAAATGAAATACCTGAAAATGTAAACGCTATATATTATGAAAATAGTGAATATTTTCATATTAAAGAAGTAAATTTAGAACCAGGAGATAATGTTTTGGTTTTTTATCTAAGAACAACAACTACTAATAAAAACTTTTATGATAATATTAAAACAGAAAATTTAATAACCTTATATAAATAAAGTAAAAGTATTGACAATTATATACATTTACTATATATTAATAATGTCAATTGAAAAGGAAAGCGATTATAAATCCACCTGATAGCTTACGGTTATAGGTAAAAAGCCAATATAAATATGAAATATATTTAGGTTTTTAAGTGGATTTATAATAGAATCTGCTTTTTTAATTATAATTTATGGAGGTGTCTTTTATAGCAAACACAAAAGATAATTTGTTAGTTAACGATCGTATTAAATTGAAAGAAGTCCTAGTAATCGGACCAAATGGAGAACAAGTAGGAATTAAATCAATTGAAGATGCACTTACTTTAGCTTCATATGCAGGTCTAGATTTAGTATTAGTTGGAGAAAAAGGTAATCCACCAGTATGTAAAATAATGGATTACAATAAATTTAAATACGAAAAAAACAAGAAAGCGAAAGAGTCATTAAAAAAACAGAAAATTAATAACACTGAAATAAAAGAATTTCGCCTATCACCAGTAATTGATGTTGGTGATTTTGAAACGAAAATTAAACAAGTAACTAAATATCTTGAAAAAGATCATAAAATTAAGGTTACTATTCGATTTAAGGGACGTCAAATGGCTCATACTGATTTAGGTAAAGATGTTTTAATACGTTTTGCTAAACGATTAGAAGACCTTTCTGAAATTGAACAAAATCCAAAACTTGATGGTCGTAATATGATGATGATGTTAGTGCCAAAAAAACAAGAAAAATAAAGGAGAATATTTATGCCAAAAATAAAAACACATAAAGGGACAAGCAAAAAAATGAAAGTTCATAAAAGTGGAACAGTTACTATTGGTAGACCTGGCTTAAATCACAAAACAGGTAAGAAAAACACAAAATTTAATTTAAAAAAGAAAAAAGGTTCAACACTTAGTAGTGCTGATAGAAAAAGATTAAAGAACGTTCTTTAATTTTAAAAGGGAGGAAATAAAATGACAAGAGTAAAAAATAGTGTTACAACAAAAGCCCGTCATAAAAAGGTTTTAAAAGCTGCTAAGGGTTATTTTGGAAGTAAACATCGTTTATATAAAACAGCTAAAGAACAATTAATGCATTCGGGGGCATATGCTTATCGTGATCGCAAACAAAGAAAAAGAGATTTTCGTAAATTGTGGATTATTAGAATTAATGCTGCTTGCCGTGAAAATGGAATTAGTTATTCAAGATTTATAGATGGTTTGACTAAAGCAGGAGTAGAAATAAATCGTAAAATGTTATCAGAAATTGCTATTAAAGATCCAGTAACATTTAAAGAATTAGTAAAAACTGCTACTTCAGGAAAAATAAATCAACAAGAAAAAGAAGCAGTTAAAAACGAAACTGTTAAAAAAACAAAAGCAACCGAAACAAAAGAAAATTCAACACTAGATTTAACAAAATTAACTGTTGCTGAACTTAAGGAAAAAGCCTTAGAACAAAATATTAAAATAACATCAGGAATGAAAAAAGCTGATATAATTGAAGCTTTAAAATAAACATACTAATGGATTTATTAATCGTGCCTATTAGGTTATTAATAATTAGAAATTAGTAGAAGATAAAAACGAAAAGGAGAAAATTTATGACAGTAATTTCCATGAATTATTTATTGGAAGCCGGTGTTCATTTTGGACATCAAAAAAGAAGATGGAACCCTAAAATGGGAGAATATATATATACTTCAAGAGATGATATATATATTATTGATTTACAAAAGACAGCTGAAATGATTGAAAAAGCCTATGTTGCTTTAAAAGAAATAGTAGCAAATGGAGGGCAAGTTATCTTTGTAGGTACTAAGAAACAAGCTCAAGAAGCTATGGAAGAAAACGCTGTAAGAACTAACATGTTTTTTGTTAATGAAAGATGGTTAGGCGGAACTTTAACTAATTTTAAAACAATTAAACAAAGAATACGAAGATTAGATGAAATTGAAACAATGGAAAAAGACGGAACTTTTGATTTATTACCTAAAAAAGAAGTACTAAAAATAAGAAAAGAATATGATAAATTAATTCGTAATCTACGTGGTATTAGAAATATGAAAAAAGTACCAGAAGCTATGATTATAGTTGATCCTAGAAATGAAGAAACTGCTATAAAAGAAGCTAGAATTTTAGGAATACCTATTTTCGGTGTTGTTGATACTAATTGTGATCCGGATTTAGTCGATTATGTTATTCCAGCTAATGATGATGCAATTAGATCAGTAAAAGTTGTTGTAGGTGCTTTATCAAACGCTATTGCTGAAGTTAATGGTAATGAAATTGTAGAATATGTAACTGAAGAAGATAAAGCAAAAGATGAAAAGGTTATTAAAAATCAGGAAACTAAAGCAGAGACAAAAGAGGAAACAAAAGAAGAAACTAAAGCAGAGACAAAAGAAGAAATAAAAGAAGAAATAAAAGAAGAAACTAAAGAAGAAATAAAAGAAGCAACTAAAGAAGTAAAACCTAAATCAACTAAGAAACCTTCAAAAATAGTTGATTATAATAGTCTAACTGTTAAAGAACTAAAGGAAATAGCTACTAAGAAAGAAATCAAATTAGCTTCAAATATGAAAAAAGCTGATATTATAGAATTATTGAATAAATAAGGAGGAAAAAAAATGTATACTGCAAATGATGTTAAAAGTTTAAGAGATAAAACAGGAGCTGGAATGCTTGATTGTAAAAAAGCATTAGAAGAATCTAAAGGCGATATTGATAAGGCTATTGATTGGTTAAGAGAAAAAGGAATTTCAAAAGCCTTAAAAAAAGAATCAAGAATTGCAGCAGAAGGAATCACTACATATTTAATAAAAGGAAATAAGGCTGTTATTTTAGAAATTAATAGCGAAACAGATTTTGTAGCTAAAAATGAAGAGTTTCAACAATTCGTAAAAGAATTAGTGGAAGTTATTATTGATAGTAATGTTCAGGATCTTGAGGAAGCTTTGATTTTACCTATGAATGACAGTACTGTTAAAGATACTATTGTAGCATTAACAGCAAAAGTAGGAGAGAAAATAAACTTTAGAAGATTTGAAATCATTGAAAAAAACAATGATCAAATATTTGGAAGTTACTCTCATATGGGTGGTAGAATAAGTGTTTTATTATTATTGAATGGCCAAGATGAAGAAATAGGTAAAGAAGTAGCTATGCATGTAGCAGCTATGAAACCTCTTTATATTAAGGCTCTTGATATTGATAATGATACTATAGAACATGAACGTAAAATCATTAAAGAACAAGCTATTAATGAAGGCAAAAGTGAAGAAATAGCAATTAAAATGATAGACGGAAGAATTAATAAATATTATAAAGAAGTATGTTTAAATGAACAAATTTTTGTTAAAGATCCTGAAGGAAAACTAACTGTTGTTAATTATTTAAAAAATAATCAATCTGAAGTTATCAAAATGATTAGATACGAAGTCGGTGAAGGTATTGAAAAAAGAAATGATGATTTTGCTGATGAAGTAATGAATCAAATAAACGGGTAAATTATGAAGAAGTACGGATTATTATTGATAGCATTAATTATTTTTGTTGCAGGTTGTGAAATAAAAACAGTTGATGAAGTAAAAGAAAATACTTTTGCTTTAGAATATCATCTAGATTTTAATCATCCATATAAATATATTACTCCTGAAGAAGCTATAGATTTTTTACAAGAAGGAAGTGGCATTATTATGTTTGGTTTTTCTTCTTGTCCATGGTGTCAATCAATGGTAAATATTTTATATGAAGTAGCAAAAGACAAAAATATTAATGAAATATATTATTTAGATATTAAGAAAATAAGAGAACAAAATACCGAAGAATATCAACAAATAGTTAATATTTTAAATGATTATTTATATGAAGATAAAGATAATAATAAAAGAATATATGTTCCCGATATTTATTTTCTTAATGAAGGTAAAATATTGGGTCATGATAATGATTTATCAATATTAAGTGGTAATGTAGAAGAATATATTACTAAAGAAAAAGAAAAGGAAATAAAAGAAAAATTGTTAAATTTAATAGCCAAAACTTTTTCTGGTGAATGTATTGATTGTGAAGACTAGTAATAGTCTTTTTTATTGACTTATATTTTTATAATCGTTATAATTAGCTTAATAAGGAGAATATATGAAAATATTAGTAACAGGTGGAGCTGGGTTTATTGGAAGTCATACTACAGTAGAATTATTAAATAGTAACTATGAGATAGTTATGATTGATAATTTTAGTAATTCAAATAAAGAAGTTTTAAATAAAATAAAAATAATTACTCAAAAAGACTTCGTTTTTTATGAAGGAGATGTTCAAGATAACATATTATTAGAAAAGATATTTAGTGAACATAATATTGATGTTGTTATTCATTTTGCAGGTTATAAGGCAGTTGGTGAATCTGTCAAACAACCTTTAAAATATTACGAAAATAATTTATATTCAACCATTGAATTGTGTCAAATGATGGAAAAATATAAAGTTAAAAAGCTGGTTTTTTCATCTAGTGCTACTGTTTATGGACAACCCGATAAGCTTCCTATAAAAGAAGACAGTAAACTTATGACAACTAATCCATATGGAACAACTAAATTAATGATCGAAAATATTTTAAAGGATCTAGCAGTATCAGATGAAACTTGGAGTATTGCTATATTAAGATATTTTAACCCGATAGGAGCCCATGAAAGTGGCTTAATTGGAGAAAATCCTAAAGATATTCCCAATAACTTAATGCCTTATATTATGAAAGTAGCCACTAAAGAATTAGATAATCTAAATATCTTTGGTAATGATTATAATACCCATGATGGTACTGGAGTTAGAGATTATATTCATGTTGTTGATTTAGCTAAAGGCCATCTTAAAGCTTGTGAAAAGGTTTTAAAAAGCAACGGCATAGATGCATATAATCTAGGAACTGGAACAGGCTATAGTGTTTTAGATTTAGTTAATACTTTTATGAAAGTAAATCAAGTAAATATTCCATATAAAATTATTGATAGACGACCTGGTGATATTGCAAGTTGTTATGCTGATAACTCTTATGCAAAAGAAAAATTAAATTTTGAAGCTACAAAAACAATTGAAGATATGTGTCGTGATGCTTTTAATTTTATTAAAAATAGCTAATGATTTTGACTTTTTATGATAAAAATGCTATAATAATGCTAATTTTTAAGGGGGATTATTATGGATGTCAATTATAAACTCGGATATAAGCAAAAGATAAATAATAAGATATCTTTTAATACGCTTTTTTTAGCAACTTTAGAAGAAATTAATGAATTTACTAAATATTTTAAATCTCAAGATGAATTAATTAGTTTTATTGAAGAAGATATAACAAATATGTATGCTCCTTTAGAAATAATTAATATTAAAACTAATAAAAATTATAAACCTTTATTTGAAATGACCAGATTAGAAAATGATAGTTTGATATCTGCTAATATTAATGATATATTTTGGGATAACCCAAGAACGTCTCACAATATTGAAACAATTAGAAAAATGGATGATATCACTTATATTAAATATCTTGCTGATTATCCAGAATTAATTTTTAATGGAATATCTCCCAAAATAAAAAGAAAGGTTAAATAATATGATTTGTTATCTTAGTTTGATTTTAGATGATTCAGGTAAAAGAAAATTAGATTTAAAAGGTTGTTCTCTTGAAGAAATGGATAAATTTACAACTCAATTTGAAAATTCCGAGAAAATAAGAGAAATTTATAATGAATCAATAGAGAGATTTTTAAATGAGAATCAAAATTATATTAGCCAATGTTCAAGAAAAAACAGAGGGCGTATTTGCCTTGTAGTTTATAATGATCATAAGAATTTTACTAATACAGGTCAATTAATAAAAACTTTACCGGTTTTTTATAAAGATGATAAAAGACTTATTGACTCTAGAAAACAAAAGAAGATTATATGTGACCGCTTAATAGCAGATGGAAAAATTAATCATGTTTTTTTAGATTTAATGAATAAGAATACCATAAATAAAGTTAATTATGGTTTACATAAAAGCTATACTAAAACTTTTCAAATTAATAAAGTGCGCGATGGCATTAATGATATTGATGGATTACCAGAAGCATATTATATCTTTCGTCAATTATGTTATAATGTTAAAAAATTAGAAATTAACGAAAATAAAACAATAAAAACTGAATTTAAAAATGATGATAATCAAAAGAAAGAAATAAAAAAAAGACAAGAAGACTCTAGAAGACAAAATGGTTCTTTTTACCATGATTACAATAATAATAGTCCAATAATAGAAATTGAAGGACAAATACAATTCGACAATGTTTTAGAAAAAGAAAAAATTAAAACAAGATAAACTATTATTTATAATAGTTTTTTTTGATATAATATTATTAGGTGTTAAATGTGATAAAAGAAATTAATAATTTAAAATACGAACAAGACTTATATAAAAAAGATATTAAATTAATAGCTGGAGTCGATGAAGTAGGAAGAGGTCCTCTTATAGGTCCAGTTGTAGCAAGCGCAGTCATATTACCAACTAATTATCAATTAGAAGGACTAACAGACTCTAAAAAAATAACTGCTAAAAAAAGAGAAATGTTATATAAAGTTTTAATGAAAGATGCAATTGCTATAGGAATTGGTGTAATTGACAATGAAACGATTGATAGAATTAATATATATGAAGCTAGCAAACAAGCAATGATTCAGGCAATTAATAATTTAAAAATAAAACCAGAACATGTTTTAATTGATGCAATGAAATTAAATATTGATGTACCAACAACATCGATTATAAAAGGTGACTTATTAAGCATATCTATTTCTGCTGCATCAGTTATTGCCAAAGTAACCAGAGATAAAATGATGATTGATTTACATAAAAGATATCCAATGTATGATTTTGACAAAAACAAAGGATATCCAACTAAAAAACATTGTAATGCGATTAAAGAACATGGTGTTTTAAAGGAACATCGTAAATCCTATGGACCAGTTGCAGATTATATTAAAAATAATAGTTGACATTATTTAATAAAAACAAGTCAAAGTTTATTGAAAAACGTCATAAATATTGTTACTATATCAATATAGAAGGAGAAATGGAAAGAAAAAAAAGAAATATTATCTTACCTTTCTTGATAATTATAATAATTTTATTATTAGGAACAACCGGTTATTTAGTATATGATAAATATAATACAAAAGATGATACTAAAGAATAAAATTCAAATGAACAATCAATATCATTAGAAATAACAAAAGATTTAATGAACACTACTATGAATTTATTTAATAGTCCCTATACATCAGTGCAATTACATGGCTATTTTTATAAAATTAATAAACAACTAGTGAAAAAAATGGATGAGGATGCTTTATTAAATATGGCAATCTATAAAGCAAAAATTGCTAAATTTAAAAATGAATCTATTAAGTATGATGGAGAAACAAAATATTATTTTGATCAAGATGAAATTGATGCTATTGCAATAGAATTGTTTGGCGAAAATGTAAAANNNNATAGTTTATTTAGGTGGTAAAGGTGGACCTACTAGTAGTATATATACGAAATTATATAAAGTAGAAAAAACTGATGATACAGTTTCAATAATTATACGATTCGCCTATTTAAAAATGGAAGAAATAGAAAATATTACAGCATCCGATGATGAACTTTATGAATATAAAGTATATAATTCGATGAACGCAATTAAAGAAAACTATATTGATTCCATAGAATTACATAGTTGTACTAATTGTAGTATAGGAATAGGTTATGCAAATGAAAACAAATTACCGCAATATAAATTTACATATAAACTTAACAATGGAAATACTATTTTTTATTCAGTAGAAAAAATAAATTAATAATATAAAGACAAAATTATTTATTAATTTTGTCTTTTATAATGGTTTAATAAAATGACTAAATTATTGACATAAATAGAAATATAATGTATAAATTAAAGAACAAGGAAGTGATTATATGAAACATTTAGTAATAGTGGAATCACCAAGTAAATGTAAAACAATTGGTAAATACTTAGGAAGCAATTATAAAGTCGTATCTTCTAAAGGTCATATTAGAGATTTAGCAACAACCGGTAAATATGGTTTGGGTATTGATATTGAAGATGATTTTAAACCTAATTATATACCAATTAAGGGTAAAAAGAAATTTATAACAGAATTAAAGAAAGATGTTAAAGATTCTGATATGGTATATTTAGCAACAGATCCAGATCGCGAGGGTGAGGCTATTAGTTGGCATTTAAAAGAAGCTTTAGATATAAAAGATAATAAATATAAAAGAGCAATTTTTAATGAAATAACTAAAGATAAAATAGTGGCAGCTATTAATAATCCTATAGACATTAACGATTTTTTAGTAAAAAGTCAAGAAACAAGAAGAATGTTAGATCGTATTATTGGCTTTCGTTTATCTAAATTAATCCAATCTAAAACAGATGGTAAAAGTGCAGGTCGGGTTCAAAGCGTTGCTTTAAAATTAATAGTTGATCGCGAAAGAGAAATAAAAGATTTTATTCCTGAAGAATATTGGTCTATTAAAGCTGTTTTTCCAGATTTTGAAGCCTTACTTTATGCTTATAATAATAAGGATTTAAAAATTGAATCAGAAGGTGAAGTAAAAGAAATATTATCTAAGTTATCAAACGCTTTTAAAATAGAAGAAGTTACTCAAAAAACTAAAGCTAAAAAATCTAAATTTCCTTTTATAACAAGTAGTTTACAACAAGAAGCTTTTAATAAATTAAATTTTAGTGCTAAAAAAACTATGTCTTTGGCACAAAAATTATATGAAGGAATTGATATAGGTAAGGAAACTGTTGGTTTAATAACATATATGAGAACAGATTCAATTCGTTTAAGTGATGAATTTATTAAAAATACATATACTTTTATAACCAATAAATTTGGTAAAGAATATATAGGACACGCAAAAGAAACTAAAAAGAAAGAAAATGTTCAAGACGCTCACGAGGGAATAAGACCTACAAATATTAGTAGAACTCCAGAAGAGATGAAAGAATATTTAACTAATGATGAATATAAACTATATAAATTTATTTATATAAGAGCGTTAGCAAGCTTAATGTCTGATGCTAAAGCGCTTGCAACTACTATTAAATTAGATAATAATAATTATCAATTTAAAGCAACCGGTTCTGTTCTTACTTTTGATGGTTATTTAAAAGTTTATAGTGAATATGAAGATAATGAGGATAAAATATTACCTCCATTAGAAAACTATAATTCTAAAGTGCTTTTATCTAAGGAAATTATTCATGAGCAGCACTTTACTAAACCAGCATCACGTTATACTGAAGCTAGATTAATCAAAGAAATGGAACAATTAGGTATAGGAAGACCGAGTACTTATGCTAAAACTATTGATATATTAAAAACAAGAGATTATGTTGAAATAGTCGAAAAGAAATTTATTCCTACAGAAATAGGAGTAGAAATTACTGATAAATTACAGGAGTTCTTTAGCGATATTATTAATGTTGAATATACAGCTAATATGGAAAATGACCTTGATTTAATTGCTGAAGGAAGTAAAGATTGGCTGAGTATTGCAAAAGAATTCTATAATATTTTTGAACCTAATGTAAAACTAGCTTTTGATGAAATGCCCAAAAGAGAACCAAAACCAACTGGAGAAGATTGTCCAGAATGTCAAAATCCTTTAGTAATTAGAAAAGGCAAATATGGTTTTTTTACAGCTTGTAGTAATTATCCTGACTGTAAGTATATTAAAAAAGAAATAAAAAAAGACAACCATATTTGTCCTTGTCCAAAATGTGATGGTCAAATTGTTGAAAAGAAGACAAAACGCGGAAAAGTATTCTATGGGTGTAATAATTACCCAAAATGCGACTATGCTTTATGGGATAAACCGACGAAAGAGCAATGTCCACAATGCAGTTCTTTATTAGTAGAAAAAAAAGATTTATTTAAATGTCACAATTGTGATTATGAAAGAAGCAAATAATTTTTGCTTTTTTCATATATTATGATACTATATTAACTAAAAGGAAGTAATACTATGGATTTCTATAGAGAAATTATTAAGAAATATGGTCTTTTCTTTGATAATTTAGATAATGAAATAACATTTGAATGTTTTTCTATATTAAGAGTATATAATAATCAATTTACCTATACTAAAACAATTAATAAAGATATTTATATTAAAAATCATAACTATGAATATATCTGTAAAATTGATATTTCAGATAAAGGTTTTTTATTGTCTATATTTCCAACTAATGAGAATAAACCAACTATTTGTGATCTAACAATAGTTAGTAGAAAATTACAATATGATAAACAAACCAGGATTTTGACAGTTGAAGAAATTGATAATGCGAATTCTTTTTTTCGAATTCAAGAGATGAAGTTTAATAAAAAAAGTTCTTCTTTTTATATTAATCAAATTAAACTTTATAAACAAAATAAAATATTATCTTTATTAAATAATTTAGAATTTGATTTATTAACATTAAATAATAAAATTAAACCACAATTTAGTAAAGAATTGTTAATAAGTCGAAATAAACCTCAAACAATCAGCATAAATTTTTTAATACCTAATAATTATGAAAAACAGTTTAATAACAGTAGTAATCAATATAGTTATTATTTAAAAGCTATAGGCTTTATTAATGAAGAAATGAGTAAGGACTCTGATAAACTTAAAATCTTTCAAAAGAAAAAATAAAAATATCTTGTCAAAACAATACTTATTATGCTATAATCTTTAGTGAATAAGAAAGGAGGGATAAAATGACGAATGTTGCGGTAAAAAACGGTAATTTGGATGGAGCTTTAAAGAAATTTAAACAAAAAGTAGCCAGAGATGGGATCCCTTCTGAATATAAAAAACGTGAATGCTATGATAAACCAGGAGTAAGACGTCGTAATGCTAAAAAAGAAGGTATTAAAAATGCCCGTAAAAGAGATCGAATGAGTAGAGACTAAAAGTCTCTTTTTCTTTTTAATAAAATACTTAAACAAATATTTAGATTGTTTTTTCATATAATTGATTAGGTGATTTATGTGAATAAACTAAATAATTTACTAAAAAAAAGAATCTTTAAAATAGAAATTTTTCATAAAAGTATTTATATTGCTCATTTCACGGAAATTATTACTTTAGAAGAAAATCGTATTTCAATTACTGATGAAAACCGTTTAATTATAATTACAGGAAACAATTTAGTAGTATCTCGTTTACTAGATAAAGAAATATTAATAACAGGTGAAATAAAAAAAATAGAGTTAGGGTTATATAATGAAAAATTTATATGAATTAAGAATTACTGGAAAAGATCCTAAAAGGTTTATTAAATATTTAATAAACAATCATATTAATGTATATAATATTACTTATAATAAAGATTATATAAATATTTTAGTCGATAAAAATAATTTGATTAAAATTCAAAAAATAAAAACAAGTTATAAAATTAAAATTATTAAATATTATGGTTTTTTAAAATATAAAGATATATTTAAAAAAAATAAAGCCTTTTTACTTTCTTTATTAATAGGAATAGGTCTTTTATTTTGCTTTAGTAAAATTATATTATCTATTGAAGTTATTCATCATGATAAAAAACTACAAGAATTACTTTTAGAAGAGGTTAATAATCAAGGAATAAGAAAATTCCGTTTTAAAATTGGCTATCAAAAAAAAGAATCAATAAAAAATAATATATTAGATAAATATAAAGATAAAATTGAATGGTTAGAAATTACTAATATAGGTACTAAATATATTATTAATGTTGAAGAAAGAATTATTAATCACCCTAAAATAGATAATACTCCTAGAAACATTGTGGCTAGTAAAGATGGTATTATAGGATATATAGAAGCTTCTTCAGGAGAAATAATTAAAAAAGTTAATGATTATGTTCGAAAAGGTGATATAATAATTAGTGGAAGGATAACTAAAAATAATGAAATCACAAATTATGTTAAGGCTCAAGGAAAAATATATGCTGAAACATGGTATCAAGTTAGTGTAGAGGTACCATTAATATATTATGAACAACAAGAAACAGGAAGAAAGAAAAGAAGTATTGTAATTCAATTTTTAAATAAAAAAATAAATATTAATTCCTTTTTAAATAACAAACATGAAAAAATTATAATGATAAAACACCCATTATTACCT
>LFRM01115304.1_pt1 | contig 17049 bp, 11 predicted proteins | sample 618341 | NCBI WGS metagenome assembly LFRM01 (sample SAMN03654438, study PRJNA283298) | anaerobic digester metagenome | isolation source: pool of bioreactors CSTR01a, CSTR02a, and CSTR03a thermophilic anaerobic... | place: Denmark: Kgs. Lyngby | collected 2014-05-21 | reverse complement strand
GGGGGCGTGGGGTACAAAGTTTCCGGGGGACTCCATGGTGTCGGCGTGTCTGTTGTAAACGCTCTTTCCCGGAAATTGGTTGCGGAAGTAGCCAGGGAAGGGAAGATCTACCGCCAGGAATTCAGCCGGGGAGAACCCCTTGGTGATATGAAAATTATTGCAGAAACGAAAAAGACGGGTACAAAGATAATTTTTGAACCTGACCCGGAAATCTTCGATAGTATTAACTTTGATGCCAACGTTCTGGGGGAAAGGCTCCAGGAGTTAGCCTTTTTGAATAAAGGAATAAAGATAAAACTGGTAGACAAGCGGACCGGAAAAAAGGAAGTCTTTCAGCAGAACGGTGGATTGAAAGACTATGTAAAGTTCCTTAACAGGAACAGGGAACCCCTTCACCCTCCTATCTATATCCGTGAAAAAGAAGAGAAGGTGATTGTGGAAATTGCCCTCCAATACCACAGCGGTTATGTGGAAAATATCTTTTCCTTTGCCAATAACATTCATACCCGTGAAGGGGGAACCCATGAGGTGGGGTTCAAAACTGCCCTGACAAGGGTGGTAAACAGCTATGCCCGCAAGTACCAGCACCTTAAAGAAAAAGAAGAAAACTTTTTGGGAGAAGATATCCGGGAAGGTTTAACTGCGGTTATCAGCGTTAAGGTCCTGGAGCCGCAGTTTGAAGGCCAAACAAAGACGAAACTGGGCAATCCCAATGTGCGCAGCGTTGTGGACAGCGTTTTTGGTACGAAACTCCAAGCCTTTTTGGAAGAGAACCCCAGGATAGCAAAGACGATAGTCACCAAAGCTATCACCGCGGCACGGGCCAGAGCTGCCGCCCGGAAAGCAAAAGAACTGACCAGGAGAAAATCAGCCCTTGAAGTCAGTGCTCTCCCTGGAAAACTGGCTGACTGTTCCGAAAAAGATACGTCCCTGTGCGAACTTTACATTGTAGAAGGGGACTCCGCAGGGGGTTCAGCTAAAATGGGGAGGGACAGGCGTTTTCAAGCTATACTGCCCCTCAGGGGTAAAATTATCAACGTGGAAAAAGCCAGGCTGGACAGGATTCTAAACAACGAAGAAATCAGAACAATGATAACGGCCATGGGAACCGGTGTGGGGAGTGAATTTGAAATTGAAAAGGCACGCTATCACCGGCTGATCATTATGACTGATGCTGATGTTGACGGGGCCCATATCAGGACACTGCTCTTAACCTTTTTCTACAGGTATATGACTCCTTTGGTAGAGGAAGGGTATGTCTATATTGCCCAGCCGCCGCTGTATAAGGTTAAGAAGGGTAAAAAAGAATACCATGCCTACAGCGATGAGGAACTGCAGAAATTGCTGAACAGGATTGGACGTGAGGGATGCACCATTAACCGGTTCAAGGGTTTGGGCGAAATGAACCCGGATGAGCTGTGGGATACAACAATGAACCCGGAGACAAGGACTATTCTTCAAGTTTCTCTTCAGGATGCCAAAAAGGCAGATGAGATCTTCAGCGTTCTTATGGGGGATAAGGTGGAGCCAAGGCGCCAGTTTATTGAAAACTATGCCCATACTGTCCGAAATCTCGATATATAGAGGCAGAAAATAATTCCTTTATCTCTGGAAACATAACCCTTTTCAGTATAAAATATTTCCAGGGAATGAAATTTTAGGAGGGGTTGACCATGAAAAGGAAAAGATTTTTGCTCCCACTGGCTTTTCTGCTGGTGTTTGTCCTGCTTCTGCCTCTTTACGGCTGCGGCGGGGGAGAGAAGGAAGAAGAGCCCCAGGAGAACTCTGAAAGGGAAGAATTAACTATTGATGAGTTTTTCGCCAAAGCGGAAGGAATTGAAGGTTATTCTTTTGATTACGTTGTAACTGAAGGCAAGACAGGGAGCTCTATTGAGGGTAAAATGTGGATTCAGGGCATGAAGCAGAGGATAGAAATGGAAATCGAAGGGGGAAAGTTTATTCAAATAGCAGATTACGAAGCAAAAAAGGCTTATTCCTATATGCCTGAGCAGAAAACAGCCTTTGAAATAGACCTGACTGAACTACAGGCCCCCGAGACACCAACAGACTATGTGGAAAACACTGATACTACAGGTTCGGAATTCCTGGGGACGGAAGAAATTGACGGAATTGAATGCTATAAATTTTCCGTTGTGCCAAAGGACGAAAATGCCTCAGCAATTTACTGGCTCCATGGAGAATACGGAATGCCGGTAAAAATTGAAATGACGGTGGAGGATACAGTGTCGGCAACCGAATTCAAAAATTTTGAAGTGGGAGCAATCTCCGAGGACATGTTCACCCTTCCCAGCGATGTGCAAGTGCAGAGCATATCAGAAATGATGCAGAATCTCCCGGCAGCCCCGTAATTGAATTTGATTTAGTTACCCGCTAAGGGGTGTTTAGTTAAATGTGTTTCCCGAGGAAACACATTTATTTTCTCTAAGTTAAGGATGAAATAACCGCAACCTGTATATTTTCTATACGGGTTGAACAAATTTGCGGAGTCCACTCAGGAAAACCAAGCCCATATAAATAGGCTTAAGGTGAGTTTCTGCCACCCCACCCTCCCGGAAAGATATTGCTGTACAGAGGATAACCGAACCATTAACCAAATAAGCAGCAATCATTCCGAGAAGAAATGACTAAAACATATTGATCTCTCCTGTTTCCCAACCCCACTTAACGGATGTAAACCTTTTATCCTAAATTTTTTGCTAACTAAATAGCAAAGGTGAGGATAGAGAGGCAGGAAAATCCCATATTAGAAATGAAAATCCAAGTTTGTCAGCCGAAGGAGTGAAACAATGGACAGTGCTGCGATACTGATTGAACAACTGGAAAAAGCGGGCCACAAAACATATATAGTCGGCGGTGCTGTCCGTGATAAACTCCTGGGCCTACCCCAAAAGGATATTGACATTGTAACCCTTGCCCAACCGGAGGATATCTGCAGGGTTGCCGAAAGCAATAACTGGGCCACCCACCAGGTAGGCCGCGCCTTTGGTATTGTAATTGTAGTGATAAGAGGAAAAGCCTACGAGGTGGCTTCAGCCAGGAGGGAGCGCTATGGAGAGGACAGCCACCGGCCGGAGGAAGTAACTTTTGTAAAGGATATAGAGCAGGACCTGGCACGCCGTGATTTTACCATTAACGCCATGGCTCTGGACAGTTCGGGAAAGTTGATTGACCCCTTCGGGGGCCGGAATGATTTGGAACGGAAAGTAATCCGTACCGTAGGTGACCCTCTATTGCGCTTTGCTGAGGACGGCCTGCGCCCATTCAGGGCGGTCCGGTTTGCGGCCCAGCTTGGATTTACAATAGATTCCGCTACTCTAAGTGCCATACCCCCATCCCTTTTCAGGGTCAAAGGTTTGAGTGTGGAAAGAGTCGCCGGGGAAATTAGAAAGATCCTCCTGGCCCCCTATCCCGGATACGGTCTGGATCTTTTGGCAGACACAGGTTTGGCAGGGTGCACCTGCACAGCCAATACCGGCGGGCATAAGATACGGGTAAACATCCTTGGTGAACTCCTTCACCTCCGCGGCTTGGAGCAGAACCCCAGGTACCACTCCCTTGATGTCTGGCAGCACACCCTGGCAGTGGTGGATGGCGTGCCCCCGGATCCGGTACTGCGCTGGGCTGCCCTTTTGCATGATACCGGGAAGGGCACCCCGGGGGTTCGGGGCTTAAACAAGAAGGGAGAGATTTCTGACCACGGCCATGAGAAGGTAAGCGCACGGATGGCGGAGACTCTTTTATTTCGTTTAAAAGAACCCAGGAGTATAACAGACAGGGTTACCTGGTTGGTAGCTAACCATATGTCCTTTCCCCTGCCTGAAAGAAAATATGTATTAAGGTGGCTGCTGAAGAGAGCGAAAAAGTTTTCCTGCCGCAGGGAAATGGAAGAGGCGGTCAGGCAGCTTCTTATCCTGGGCCGTGCCGATATGTCTGCCGGAAAAATAAAACCTCGCCAGGAGGTCATGGACCTCCGGGAGAAGGAATTTGCAAAGGCTTTTGAACAGATTCCCCTTTACCCTGCCGACCTGGCAATTAACGGGAAAGAAATTGCCCATATTGTGGGTACCGGGCCCCAGGTGCGGCGCTCTCTTAACAGGCTTTTGGAGAGGGTGCAAAAAGGTGAATTGGAAAATGAGTACTCTGTTCTCAGGGAAGCTCTTGTGAACCAGGCAAGGGGTAAGAGGGACCCCTGTTCCCTTCGTTAAAAGCGTGTTATTTGTTACCATTTCATGATATAGTACACGGGGAAAAGGATTTGAAGAAAGCGGGTCATGTAAAGGCAAGTCTGGAATATCCTGTACAGGATTTGACAAAGAATCGAACTGGAGGTTTTTCCGATGAAAAGAATTTACCGCTCTTCCACCGATAAAATGCTTGGCGGTGTGGCTGCCGGAATGGCCCAATATCTGGACCTGGATGTCTCACTTGTCCGCCTGCTCTGGATTATGACCTTGTTTTTGGGCGGTGTCGGCCTTCCGGCATATATAATTGCCTGGATTGTCATACCTGAAGAGCCGTACCCGGGGGCACTATCTGCCGGTGCTGCAGTAAAGAGCGTAGAGACCACAGAAGCTGCGGGACCTGGGACAGCCGGTGAAGAAGGTGAAGGAGGCAATACAGAGGAAATTTCTCCGGGAAAGACTGAAAATGGGTCCTGGGAAGGAGAGACACAGGGAAAAAAGGATATGGAAAGCCCTCCACCTGCTGAGGATGATGCCGAGGGCAGGAGGGAAAAGGTTCTTGGGATTTTATTAATAATCTTCGGCTTCGCTTTTTTGATCCGGGAGACAGTACATATTGATTTGTTCAGGTATTTCTGGCCCCTCCTGCTGGTATTCCTGGGTATTTTTATCATTGTCAATGACAAAAGGGGGTCCTAGCATGACGCCCGGAAAATTCTTGCTCGGTCTTGTCCTGATTGTTATAGGCGTTGTTATGCTTCTTGTAAATATGGGCTATATTTCATACGCTTTTTTCGCCCGGATGGTGCGGTTTTGGCCGGTAATTTTAATCCTGTTCGGCGCTGGGTTGGTTTGGGGCAGGGATATACCCCGGTGGGCTGGGTTCATAATCATTATCGTTGTCCTTGCCGTTATTATTAGCCTGGCATTAAATTATACAGGACCTTTTCACGGGCACGGCCCCTTTGCCCTCGAGAGCAAAGCCGGTTTTATGAAATGTTTAGCAATAATATCATTTCTGTTATAATGTAAACAATGGTTTTGTACACAGAATGATGTAATTGAGGAGAGATTTAGTTGGAACAGGAATTAGGTAAGGTAGTACCTATTCGTCTGGAAGAAGAAATGCAGAAATCCTATATTGACTACGCAATGAGCGTAATCGTTGGCCGTGCCCTTCCGGACGTGAGAGACGGTTTGAAACCGGTACACAGGCGCATTCTCTACTCCATGTATGAAGCGGGAATGACAGCAGACAAGCCCCATAAAAAATCGGCAAGGGTAGTTGGTGACGTTATGGCCCGTTACCATCCCCATGGGGATGCTGCTATTTATGATGCCATGGTTCGTCTTGCCCAGGACTTTTCCATACGCTATCCCCTTGTGGACGGTCACGGCAACTTTGGGAGCATGGACGGTGACAGCGCGGCGGCCATGCGTTACACGGAAGCCCGCCTGTCGAAAATTGCTGCGGAAATGCTCAGGGATATAGAGAAGGAAACGGTAGATTTTATCCCCAACTATGATGAAACCCTGAAGGAACCTGTAATTCTTCCGTCGAGAATTCCCAACCTGCTGATAAACGGATCATCAGGAATTGCTGTGGGGATGGCAACCAATATTCCTCCCCATAACCTCCGTGAAGTAATAGACGCAATCATCATGATGATCAAGAACCCGGATGTTTCAACCGGCGAGCTGATGGAGGCCATTAAAGGGCCGGACTTTCCAACAGGAGGTATAATTATCGGCCGCAAAGGCGTGGAGGATGCCTACCTTACCGGCCGGGGAAGCATCACAGTCAGGGCAAAAGCTACTATTGAGACCCTGGATTCTGGGAAATCCTGTATTTATGTTACGGAACTTCCCTACCAGGTAAATAAGGCCAGGCTTATAGAAAAGATCGCCGACCTGGTAAAAGAAAAGAGGATTGAAGGAATTACCGACCTGCGGGATGAATCAGACCGCACCGGCATGCAGATAGCTATTGAACTTCGCCGGGATGCAAATGCAAGGGTGGTACTCAACCAGCTTTATAAACATACACAAATGCAGGAAAATTTCGGTGCCATTCTTTTGGCACTGGTGGATGGAAAGCCGAAAATTCTGGGGCTCAAGGACATGCTCTACTATTACCTTGAGCACCAAAAGGATGTAGTAACCCGGAGGACTAAATTTGAGCTTCGCAAGGCCAGGGAGAGGGCACATATTTTGGAGGGACTGCGGATAGCCCTGCAGAACCTGGATGCAGTAATCAAGACTATCCGCCAGTCGAAGGACGTTCCTACTGCCCGGGCAGCTTTGATGTCCAATTTCGGCCTTACAGAGGTGCAGGCCCAGGCAATTTTGGATATGCGGCTGCAGAAACTTACGGGCCTGGAAAGGGAAAAAATTGAGCAGGAGTATGCTGAACTGCTGAAGAAAATCGCTTACCTGGAAAGCGTTCTTGCAGATGAAAAACTGCTGCTGAAAATTATCAGAGATGAGCTTACAGCAGTGAAGAATAAGTACTCTGACCCCAGGCGCACCCAGATTTCCGACGCAGAGGACGACATTGACATAGAAGACCTCATTCCCAAGGAAGATGTGGTTATTACCATAACCAACAAGGGCTACATTAAAAGGATGCCTCTAGATACCTACAAGAGTCAGAAGCGGGGCGGCCGGGGGGTAATAGGCCTGACAACTACAGATGATGACATTACGGAACATTTGTTTATTGCCAATACACACCACTTCCTACTCTTTTTTACCAACCGGGGTGTCTGCTACCGGCTCAAAGTATATGAGATTCCGGAAGCAGGGCGCCAGGCCAAAGGCCAGGCAATTGTCAACCTCCTGTCATTTAAGCAGGGGGAATATGTTACAGCTGTAATCCCTATTCGCAGCTTCCAGAATGACAAATATCTCTTTATGGCTACAGAAAACGGGATAGTAAAAAAATCTCACCTCCGTGAGTACAATACCTCCCGCCGGGACGGGCTGATTGCCATTTCCCTGGATGAGGGCAATGACCTCATCGGTGTCAAGCTGACTGACGGGAAAAGGGAAGTTGTTTTGGCCACCAAAGACGGCCTGGCTATCCGTTTCCATGAAGAAGAGGTGCGCAGCATGGGCAGGACTGCCCGGGGAGTAATAGGTATCCGGCTCAATGAAGGTGATGAAGTAGTTGGCTTGGAACTGGTCCGGGAAGATGCTGATCTCCTCGTTATTACCGAAAAAGGCTATGGAAAAAGAACTCCACTGGAGGAATACCGTACCCAAGGCCGGGGCGGCAAGGGAATAATTACCATGAGGACCACCAGGAGGAACGGAAAGGTGGCAAATATTCAAGCTGTAAACGCAAACGAAGAACTGATGATTATCTCCCGCAATGGTATAATAATCAGGCAGGAAGCATCCGGTATATCCAGGCAGGGACGCGCTACACAGGGAATCCGGGTAATGCGCCTGGACGAAGACGACAGGATTGTCAGCGTGGCCCGGCATACTATGAAGACTACAGAGGATGTGGAAAATCACGGTAAGTAGTTTGTCTGCTTGTTGTAACCACTCTTTGGGGAGTCGAAAAAACTGCTTGGTAAATATATTGGAGGAGTATTTTTAGGCTTAGGGAGGAATGGCAAATGACAGAGAAAGGGACCTGGACGGTAAAAAAAGGCCTGGCAGAAATGCTTAAAGGCGGAGTAATTATGGATGTTACAACTCCCGAACAGGCGAAAATTGCGGAAGAAGCGGGAGCTTGTGCTGTTATGGCTCTTGAGAGAGTACCTGCAGATATCAGGGCTGCAGGAGGAGTGGCCAGGATGGCTGACCCCAGTGTAATTTTAAGCATTATGGATGCGGTTACAATTCCTGTCATGGCCAAGGCCAGGATTGGACATTTTGTGGAAGCCCAGATTTTAGAGGCTTTAGGTGTAGATTATATTGATGAGAGCGAAGTACTGACACCTGCCGATGAACAATTCCATATCGATAAGAGCTGTTTCAAAGTGCCCTTTGTCTGCGGTGCAAGGAATTTGGGCGAAGCCCTTCGGCGCATCGGGGAAGGTGCGGCCATGATTCGCACCAAGGGGGAACCTGGCACAGGCAATATAGTTGAGGCTGTCCGCCACATGCGGATGGTTATGGGTGAGATCCGCCGGCTCTCCGGCATGCCGAGGGATGAATTGATGACAGCTGCCAAGGAAATGAGTGCCCCTTATGACCTGGTCCTCCAGGTTGCCCGGGAGGGGAGGCTCCCTGTTGTCAATTTTGCTGCCGGAGGAATAGCTACACCTGCAGATGCGGCTTTGATGATGCAGTTAGGCTCTGATGGAGTCTTCGTTGGCTCCGGCATTTTCAAGTCCAAGAATCCTGCAGCCAGAGCCAAAGCTATAGTAGCAGCTACCACCAATTACAATGATCCTGCCGTCCTGGCTGAAATATCGAAAGACTTAGGAGAAGCCATGCCCGGCTTGGAAATATCATCTCTACCTGAAAATGAGCGCATGCAGGAACGGGGATGGTAGGAGGTCGCAGGATGGAGGTAGGAGTTTTAGCATTACAGGGGGCCTTCAAGGAACACCGAAAAATACTGAAGGACTGTGGAATGGCCAGCCGGGAAATCAGAAAGCCGGAACAGTTGGCAGGAATAGACGGGTTGATTATTCCCGGTGGGGAGAGCACAACCATCGGCAAGCTGATGGTGGAATACGGCCTGATGGAACCTGTAAGGGAAATGGGCTTTGAGGGCCTCCCCATATTCGGAACCTGCGCAGGCCTGGTGCTGCTTGCCAAAGACATTAAGGACAGCACCCAACCCAGGCTGGGGCTGATGGATATAACGGTAGTCCGCAACGGTTTTGGCAGGCAGGTTGACAGCTTTGAGGCAGACCTGGAAATCGCTGCCCTTGGCCTGAAGCCATTCAGGGGAGTATTTATAAGGGCCCCTTATATTGAAAAGGTTAGTCCCAATATCGGTATTCTGGCTTCACTGGAGGAAAAGATAGTTTTCGCCCGCCAGGGGAATTTCCTGGCCTGTTCCTTTCACCCGGAACTGACCGATGATACCAGGGTACACCAGTATTTTCTTGAAATGGTAAGGTACGGATGTTGAAAGTTCTCTTGCTGAAATATTTGCCAGGAAAAATTGGCATTGCATTTTATCGGTTCATATAGTATATTGATGGCAAATTAGGTTAAGCATATACAGACAAACGCAATGACGGAAAAGAGTAGGAAGGTCTCTGATCGTAGAGAGTTGGCGTACGGTGAAAGCCAATTCAGAGCCTTTTCGAAAAGCGTTCCTGAGCGGGCAGCGAGAACCCTTAAGATTTTTCTTTTGGAAGAAGCTGTTACGGTTTAACCGTTACATTAATGAGCGGCCCGTTTTACCGGGCAATTAGGGTGGCACCGCGGGAACCTCTCGTCCCATAATATTTTGTGGGTCTGGGAGGTTTTGTTTGTTTTTCAAATTTTTACCAATAAGGGAAGGGAGAGAATTTAAACTAGAATGTGGGAAAAGCAGATACTGCTCTTACCGGGACCTACACAGGTTCCCCCCAGAATCCTCCAGGCAATGGTGATGCAGCAGATAAATCACCGGGGACCCTATGCCCAAAAACTGTATGCCGAAATTGAAGAAGGCACAAAAAAAATTCTCCAAACGAAAAATGATAATTTCTTATTAACTTGTTCGGGTACCGGCGGTATGGAAGCGGCAGTTGCCAACCTGCTGTCACCGGGGGAAACAGCTCTTGTTGCCTCAATAGGGTCTTTTGGAATCAGGTTTGCGGAAATATGTGAGGCTTTTAATGTTAATGTAGACCTTTTGGACTATCCCTGGGGAGAAGCGGTTAACCCGGATGATATTGCAAAGCGTCTGGAGGCAGATAACGAGCACAAAATTAAGGCTGTACTTGTCCAGCACAACGAAACATCTACCGGAGTATTAAACGACATTAAGGCTATCAGCGAGGCAAGGGGAAATCATCCGGCACTGCTGGTTGTTGACGCAGTCAGCGGACTTGCTGCAGCTGATCTGCCGGTTGATGAGTGGAAATTGGATGTTGTAATCTGGGGTTCCCAGAAGGCTTTTATGGTCCCCCCGGGGATCGCGGGATTGTGTGTCAGCCCCAGAGCCTGGGAAGCAGTGGAAAAGTGCACAAACAGCAGATTCTACTTTGACCTCCGGTTAGCCAAAAAATATTTTGAGATGGGGCAGACTCCTTTTACACCCGCTCTCTCAGTTCTCTTTGCAATGCGGGAGTCATTGAAGCTTATGCTTAGTGAAGGATTGCCAAAAATTTTTTCCCGCCATGCCATGTACAGAGATATCGTTTGGGCTGCCGCGGAAGCCCTTAACCTGGAAATGCTGGCTCCCAGGGAAAATGCATCGCCTTCCGTCACGGCGATCAAGGCACCGGAAGGCATGAACGCAAATGACATAATAAAGGGCATGCTGCGAGACTTTAACGTTGTTGTTGCCGGCGGGCAGGGGAAACTTAAGGGGAAGATTTTCCGGATTGGTCACCTGGGATATGTTGACGGGCTGGACCTTATTTCCGGAATATCGGCATTGGAAATTACTCTAAGCAGGCTTGGCTGGCCTATCGAAAACGGAGCAGGCATAAGGGCCGCTGAGCAAATCATCAGGGGGAGGATTGAGACAGGTGCGTGTTCTGATTACTGACTCTGTTTCGGAAAAAGGTGTTGACCTGCTGCTGGAAGCAGGTATTGAAGTTGACCAGAAGGTGGGTATTAGCGAAGACGAGATAGTAGCCATTATTAATCGTTATGATGCTTTAATCGTAAGAAGCCAGACCAAGGTAACCAGAAGGGTTATTGAAGCCGCCGGTTCCCTTAAGGTGATTGGCCGGGCCGGTGTAGGCGTGGACAATATCGATGTCCAGGCGGCAACGGAAAAGGGAATTATCGTGGTTAACGCTCCTGAGGGCAATACCATCGCCGCTACTGAACAGACGATGGCTCTCATGCTTGCCTTGTCGAGGCATATACCTCAAGCCCATGCTTCCCTGGTTGCCGGCAAATGGGACAGGAAAACATATAAGGGCGTTGAGCTCAAGGGTAAGGTTCTGGGTATTCTCGGCCTGGGGAAAATCGGCAGCGGCGTAGCCAAAAGGGCGCTGGCTTTTGAGATGAAAGTCCTGGCTTACGACCCCTATGTTTCTCCTGAAAAAGCCCAGAGTATGGGTGTAGAAATGGCCGATTTGGATACAATTTTCAAAGAAGCAGATTTCATTACCGTACACCTGCCCTTGAACAAGGATACCAAGTATATCATTGGGGCAGAGGAAATTGCTAAAATGAAGCCCAGTGTGCGGATTATTAACGTTGCCAGGGGCGGAGTTATTTGCGAAGAGGCACTTTATGAAGCGCTCAAAGAAGGCAAAATTGCCGGTGCAGCTATAGACGTCTGGGAAAACGAGCCCTGTACAGACAGTCCTCTTCAGCAGCTAAACAATGTGGTGGTGACTCCCCACCTGGGTGCTTCCACCAAAGAGGCCCAAATTAATGTAGCCATTGATGTTGCCAATGAAATCATAACCTATGCCAAAGGCGGAAAGATTAAGAATGCAGTTAATGCGCCCTCATTGAAACCTGAGGCCGAAGAAGTCCTGGCACCTTATATGGTTCTTTGTCAACAGCTGGGCAGCCTGATTTCCCAGACAACTTCCGGGAACGCTCTCAGTGTGGATATAACATATAACGGGGATATTGCAAACTATGACGTCACTTTCCTGACGAAACATGTTCTCCTGGGGCTGCTGCGGGCAACGTTGAACAGTTCCGTTAATGAAATCAATGCAGCCTTTGTAGCGGAAACCAGGGGGTTAAAAGTTAGTGAAACAAAATCCCTGGATGGCGATGACTACCGCAATCTGGTAACGGTAACTGTCAAAACTACTGCCGGCGAATTGTCCGTCAGCGGTACTGTTTTCAGCGGCGACCCGAGAATTGTCAAGTATGATGGTCATACTATAGATGCGGTCCCCGAAGGACACCTGTTGATTATCCCGCATATTGACAAGCCGGGTATTGTAGGTCCTGTAGCCATGGCTATCGGTGAGAATAAAATTAACATTGCAGGAATGCAGGTGGGCCGCAAATCTATAGGCGGTGATGCTGTGGCCGTTCTGAGAGTAGACGGGCGCGTTCCTGCGGCCATTGTGGAAAAGATTGCTAAAGTGGACGGAGTAAAGGATGTAAAATATGTTCACCTGTAGGCTTGCTGTGGAACCTGGTTCGCCTGGTGGGACGCCTAAGCTTTTTGAAATAATATGGAGGGGGCACTGTAAGCATGCTGGATATCAAGTTTATTAGGAGCGACCCAGAGGCAGTAAAAGAATCCCTGCGCAAGCGCGGGGGGGATACTGCCCTGGTTGAGGCTGTGCTCAACTTGGATAAAGAAAAGCGTGAGCTGATGGCGGAAAGTGAGCAGCTAAAAAACAGGCGCAACGTAGTTTCCGAAGAGATAGCTGCATTAAAAAAGTCCGGCGGTGACGCACAGGCCAAGATATTGGAGATGCGGGAAGTATCCCAGACTATCAAAGATATGGATGAAAAGCTTCGTCGGGTGGATACAGAAATGACAGAATGCTTGATGGGTATTCCCAACGTTCTCCACAAGAGTGTTCCGGAGGGAGAGTCCGACGAGGATAATCGCGTCATCCGTGAATGGGGCAGCCCTACGGCCTTTGATTTTGAGCCCCAGGCTCATTGGGATATCGGTGAACACCTGGGCCTGCTGGACTTTGAGCGGGCCGGCAAGATAGCCGGGGCCCGTTTCACCGTTTACAGAGACCTGGGGGCCAAGCTGGAGAGGGCACTGGTAAATTTTATGCTGGACCTGCATACAAGGGAGCACGGTTATACGGAAATTTTTCCGCCCTTTATGGTAAACAGGAGCAGCATGGAAGGTACAGGCCAGCTGCCCAAATTTGAACAGGATATGTTTAAAGTAGAGGGGGCGGATTATTTCCTTATTCCTACGGCAGAAGTTCCGGTGACAAATTTATTGAGGGAGGAAATTGTTCCCGAGGCAGATCTCCCAATAAAATATGCCGCCTATAGTGCCTGTTTCAGGGCAGAAGCGGGTGCCCACGGTCGGGATACCCGTGGACTTATCCGGCAGCACCAGTTTAACAAGGTGGAACTGGTGAAGTTTTCCCATCCCGACACCTCCTACGAGGAACTGGAGACCCTGACCGGCAATGCAGAGCGGGTGCTTGAGCTTTTGGAACTCCCGTATCGTACTGTGGTTTTGTGTTCCGGGGATGTGGGCTTTTCTTCCGCCAAAACTTATGATGTGGAAGTATGGATGCCCAGTTACGGGACATACAGGGAAATCTCCTCCTGCAGCAACTTTGAGGATTTCCAAGCCAGGAGGGCAAACATCCGGTTTAAGCCTTCCGGAGGGGGCAAACCCCGCTTTGTCCATACTTTGAACGGTTCCGGCGTTGCAGTAGGTCGGACTGTTGCTGCCATACTGGAGAATTATCAGGAGGAAGACGGCACCGTTGAAGTTCCTGAAGTCCTGAGGCCTTACCTGGGCGGCCTTGAAAAATTAGGTTAATAAGCCTGTCACAGCTGGCGTGTCTTCCGTAAGGAAATGGTCTTTCGCCGATGGCACCGTGAATGGCCTTCTTACGGCGGACGGCGAGGAAGGCCGGCATGTATTGTTCCGCTATGGACATCCTGAGCGAAGCGAGGCATGTTTCCGTGCCTTTCGCTCGCTCCAGGAATTCACACAGGACATCTCTAAGGCAAAGCTCCGGTCAAAACCGGACCGCCCAAAATCGGCATTCTGTCTCAGCTGGGGCTGGCACTTACTTCTTGCTCGTGCCTCCCGGTTTTTCCATACGCTTTGCCAAGAGCTGTATGCCTGTGGTCATTAGTTCTTCGCGGAAGGCACGGAAAGAAGACGGTGTTACCTCCTGCGAAGCCGTACAAGGCTTTAGCAAAACAAGTCCTGCTCCACAACACACGCGGCCTAGTTCTATGTTCTCCTTTTCGAAGTCGCTGGTATGTCTCCCTGAGGGAAGGGTCTTATGCTAGCTCATTAAAGACCGGTGTCAGTCTAGCGGCTGCTAAACAGTATCATGGGTGAGATGGAATGTCATCCGTAAGGGGAGCGAAGAATCTTGCAGCGGAGAAGGCTTAAAACAGCACATAATTTGGCCATGTTTAAGGTACTTCGTCAGCTTCACTTCCTTAATATGACATGTTTGGTACATGTGTGTATCATCCACGGACAGCCGCTGTCAAAGAGTGTCTATGCTAAGCTGGAATGATATCCTGATGCGAAGCGCTTGATCTGGATTTGTATAGATTGAATTAAGTTTATGGCTGTGCTATACTATATTGTGCGTTTTGGAGGGGTACCCAAGCGGCTTAAGGGAGTGGTCTTGAAAACCACCAGGCGGGTAATGCCCGTGCGTGGGTTCAAATCCCACCCCCTCCGCCAGAATAAAAAATTCTTACTCCCAATTTATGAGGCTTCTGTTATCCATGGCAGAAGCCTTTTTAGATTATTACTTGACTGCCTTTCTTACCGGACGCTCCTGGTAAATGCTACTGGTTCCTTCCTGTAAGGCTTTTCGGCGTAACCTTTATTATAGAAAGGTTTTTGTTGATACCATATAACTGCTGCTGACAGCAGGTAGCATAATTGATTCCCCAGTTCATTGGGGGATTTTTTTTGCAAAACCAAAATAAGGATGTATCTAACTGCTTTTTTGGGTAAAATATACACAGAATTACAGGAAATAATTTTATTAATTCACAGGAGGCGGTTCTATGACCCAGAAAATAATGATTTCCCCCAGTCGTTATGTCCAAGGTGAAGGAGCTATCAAAAAGATAGGGGAACAAGTGAAAAATTTCGGAAAGTCTGCCCTGGTTATTGGAGATAAAATTGCCCTGCCTATTATCCAGGAAGACGTAAATAAGAGTTTTCAGGACAACGGGATAAGTGTAAGGTTTGAAGAATTCGGCGGCGAATGTTCCATGCCGGAAATTGAGAGGTTGAAAGGAATAGGGGAAGAAGCAAAAGTTGATGTGATAGTAGGAGCAGGCGGTGGGAAAACCCTTGATACAGCTAAGGCCGTTGCACATCATATGGAGCTGCCGGTGGTTGTTGTACCTACTATTGCCTCCACGGATGCTCCCTGCAGTGCCCTGTCTGTAATCTATACTCCCGAGGGGGTGTTCGACCATTACCTGGTACTTCCTACCAACCCTAATTTGGTCCTGGTTGATACCGGCATAGTTGCCCGGGCACCGGTGCGCCTTTTGGTAGCCGGAATGGGGGATGCCCTTGCTACCTGGTTTGAAGCTGATGCCAGTGCAGCGTCTTCAGCCAAAAATTTGCCCGGCGGGTCCGTAACCCAGGCAGCCCTTGCCCTGGCAGGGTTATGCTACGACCTGTTGATGGAACACGGTTACAGGGCTATGTTGGCTGTGGAAAAGGGTGTGGTAACAGAAGATGTTGAAAAAGTCGTGGAAGCAAATACCCTCCTAAGCGGTCTCGGTTTTGAAAGCGGGGGACTGGCAGCAGCCCATGCCATTCATAACGGTATTACCGCACTGGAAGAGACCCATTCCTTTTACCATGGTGAAAAGGTGGCTTTTGGCACCCTGGTGCAGATGGTGATGGAGGGCCGCAGCAATGAAGAATTGTATGAGGTCCTGGATTTCTGCGTTTCCGTTGGGCTTCCTGTAACACTAAAACAGATCGGTGTGGCAGAGGTTATCCCCGAAAGGATCAGGAAGGTTGCAGAGCTGTCCTGCGCAGAAGGGGAGACCATCTTTAACATGCCCTTCCCTGTTACTCCCGACCTGGTGTACAATGCCATTCTAGCGGCTGATGCCATCGGACATGACTTTCTGGGTGAATGATAATCGTCCCCGGGGGCGGTATTTTTCCATAACAGCCGGCAAGCCGCCCCCTGTCTAAATTCCTTCGCTGTCTACATGGAATTTTGTCTTATGATAGCCAGGTTATTTTGCAGTAATGAATCTGTGGTGAACTCAATCAGCATGAGAACTAAGGTTGGTGGACCGCTGGTGATATAAACGCAAAACCGGGCCCGGATATCTTGACAGCATATGTCCTTGTATATTAGAATAATTAGCGCTGCCGGCCAACCCTTGGGAAATTTTACACGGAGGTTGGCCCGGAGTTGTGTTTGATTTTTTGCTGTCCCTGATGTATAATAGAGAGTACCGTCATAAACGGGATGAGTGTGGAGAGATGGCCGAGTCGGCTGAAGGCGGTCGCCTGCTAAGCGATTGTACGGGCAAATACCTGTACCGAGGGTTCGAATCCCTCTCTCTCCGCCATTTATGTGCGCCCGTAGCTCAGGTGGATAGAGCACCGGACTACGGATCCGGGTGCGGGGGTTCGAGTCCTCCCGGGCGCACCATTTTAATCTTCAGACGTAAGACAATATCGTAATTTTGAGTGTGCGCCTGTAGCTCAGGAGGATAGAGCAGAGGTTTCCTAAACCTCGTGTCGGGGGTTCGAGTCCTCCCAGGCGCACCATTATTATATACTGAGGAGTTTGTTTTCAGTGGGGCACGATATGTTTATGCGGGAAGCGCTGGCTGAGGCGGAAAAGGCGCAGGCTAAGGGGGAAGTACCTATCGGAGCCGTTCTGGTGAAGGACGGTGAGGTAATTGCCTCCGGGCATAACTTAAAGGAGACACTCCAGGACCCTACAGCTCATGCTGAAATGATTGCTATCCGGGAAGCTGCCGGCAAACTCCGTTCCTGGAGGCTTGATGATGCCGACCTCTATGTGACAATTGAGCCCTGTCCCATGTGTATGGGGGCAATGCTCCA
>LFRM01171991.1_pt1 | contig 17050 bp, 14 predicted proteins | sample 618341 | NCBI WGS metagenome assembly LFRM01 (sample SAMN03654438, study PRJNA283298) | anaerobic digester metagenome | isolation source: pool of bioreactors CSTR01a, CSTR02a, and CSTR03a thermophilic anaerobic... | place: Denmark: Kgs. Lyngby | collected 2014-05-21 | reverse complement strand
GAGGAATTATGACAAGCATTCAAAAGATATCAATTGATTTAATAAAGCCCAATCGCTATCAACCTCGTTCGGTTTTTGATGATGATAAGATTATTGAACTTTCTCAATCAATTAGAGAAAATGGTTTGATTCAACCAATCATTGTTAGAAGAGAAGATGATAAATATGAAATTATAGCTGGCGAGCGTCGCTTTCGTGCAAGTATATTAGCTGGACTAGTTGAAGTAGATGCTATAATTAAAGATGTAGAGGAGAAAGAGTTGTCACAAATGGCTCTAGTTGAAAATATTCAACGTGAAGATTTAACATCGATTGAAGAAGCACGGGCTTATGCATCTTTAATAAAAAATTATAAATTAACCCAAACTCAAATAGCAAAACAAATGGGTAAATCACAATCAACAATTGCCAACAAATTAAGATTACTCAATTTAATTCCACAAGTACAAGATGCTATCGCTAATCGTAATATTAGTGAGCGACATGCTAGAGCTCTATTATCTATGGACCTAGCAAAACAAGAAGAAATTTTAAAGGATATTGTTAAGAAAAAATTGACAGTTAATCAAACTGAAGATTTAATCAAGACATTGAATAATCCGCAAAAAAAAGCAAAACCAACTACTAAGGGATTTTCGAGAAATCATCAGTTAGCTATTAATACAATTAATCAAGCAATTCAGATGACAAAGAAATTTGGAATTGATGCAGATGTCACTCAAGAAGAAACAGATGAATCGATTAAATTGACAATAACAATAAAAAAATAAGAGAGGGATATTATGGGGAAAATAATTGCTGTCGCAAATCAAAAAGGCGGAGTTGGGAAAACAACAACAACGGTTAATTTAGGTGCTGCCCTTGCTTACTTAGGAAAAAAAGTTTTAATGGTAGATTTCGACCCACAAGGTAATGCAACTCAAGGCGTGGGTGCATATAATTCATTTATAAACAAAACATCTTATGATTTACTTTTTTCTGAAGTACACCCAAATGAGGTTATAAAGACTTTGACTGCACCACCAATATCTATTGTACCAGCAACAATTGACTTAGCAGGTGCAGATCTTGAGATGGCTGAATATAAAGTCGGTAGGGAAAATTTGCTTAAAAACAAATTGGATTTAATTAAAGACGACTATGACTTTATATTAATTGATTGCCCACCATCTTTAGGACTTTTAAACACAAATGCTTTTACAGCTGCTGATTCAGTTTTAATACCAGTTCAATGTGAGTATTATGCACTTGAAGGCTTAACCCAATTATTATCTACTATAAGATTAGTACAAAGATTGTTTAATCGAAAAATAGTAATTGAAGGTGTTTTATTAACAATGTTTGATGCTAGAACCAATTTAAGTTTAGAAGTACAACAAGAAGTAAGAAAACACTTTAAAGAAAGTACTTACAAAACACATATACCAAGAAGTGTAAAGTTGTCTGAAGCTCCATCAAGAGGACAGTCAATTTTTGAATATGATAATAATTCTGTCGGCGCAAAAGCATATGCTGCCCTTGCAAAAGAAGTTATTGAAGAAAATGAATAGAGGGATGATTTGTGAGTAACAAAAAATTAGGAAGAGGTTTAGGTGCTATCTTTGGTGATGATTTAAGTAATGCAATTGAAGATATCCAACAAGGGGCAACATCAGAAATGTCTGGCAAAAAGACTAATATTTTATTGTCTACAATAAGAAGCAACCCATACCAACCAAGAAAAGATTTTGATCAAGATAAAATAACTGAATTAGCTAATAGTATAAAACAACACGGTGTTTTTACTCCCGTTTTAGTTAGGAAATCTTTAGCAGGTTATGAACTTGTTGCAGGTGAACGTCGAGTACTTGCTTCTAAAGAAGTTGGACTTGAATCAATTCCTGCCATTGTTGTCGACTTCGATGATGATATGATGTTAGAAGTTGGTTTGCTAGAAAATATTCAACGTGAAAATTTAAATGTTATTGAAGAGGCCAATGCTTATAAGCAAATGATGGAAAAACTTGGCTATACACAACTCGAATTATCAGAGCGAGTAGGCAAAACAAGAACACATGTGGCAAATATTACAAGGCTTTTAAAATTGCCACAATCAGTACAAAATTTAGTTGTTAACGAATTACTAACAATGAGTCATGTTAGACCGCTAATTACTTTAGAAGATGCTGAAGAAATTGAATACTATGCAAATGAAATAGTAGAAAAGGGCTTATCAGTACGCGAAGTAGAAAATTTAATGCGTAAAGACAAAGAACCAGTAGTCCGCACAAAATCACCTAAAATAGATCCGCAACTTAATGATGTAGAAAAAAGCCTTGCAAGTCGTTTAGGCACAAAAGTAAAGGTTAATCCCAAAAACATTCAAATTAGCTATAATGGTGTCACTGATTTAAACAGAATCTTGCAAGAGTTAGGATTATTAGAAGATTAGGGCCAATATGGAAAAATTTAAACCGATTTTTGGGTATAAAACTAAAAATTATTATTCTACAAAAGTGCTTTTACGTGGAAGCACACAAATTTTTACATTTAAAACAGCTATAAATAGTAATCGTATAAGAATACTTTTAACAAATAAATTTAATCATAAAAAGTTACGAGTTTCTAAAATGACTTTAACTGTAGATAATATTAAATACAATGTCACTTTAAATGGTAAAAAAAGATTTCATTTAAAGGCAGATAGTGAAGTTTATAGTGATGAGATTGTCATGTATGAAAATATTTATGACAGTATAACTCTAACAAGTAAATTTACTTGGTTTGCAAAAGCATATAGTGCTAGTGATTTTAATAGTACGATTATCGCTAAAGTAGACCATGTTAACTTGTTTAATAAAAAAATTAACCTAGGCTTAACAACAAAAGCAATTAATAAGCCAGACTTACAAATTTTAGTGTTAATAAAACAAGTCGAGGCTATGTCTGATAAAATAAAAAACATTACTTGGTTTGGTGATTCACTAACAAACCATGGCCACTATACTCAAGCCTTACAAAAAAGATTAATTGACAACAATTTATTAATAACAATTTTAAATGCAGGCCAAAGTGGTAACCGTCTTTTAAAAGATGGAAGATTATTGTTTAAAGATATTTTTGGTGTTTCTGCACTGAAGCGAATTGATGAAGATGTTTTTAAATATGACTTGCCTGATCTTGTTGTAGTCGCTGTTGGCATTAATGATTTAATTCACCCAGCTTCAACTGTCTCTGCTTTAGAGATGCCAGAAACATCAGAAATGATTGAGGGCTATTTAGAATTATTAAAAATTATTAAAAGTTATAAAAGCCTAGCAGCTATTGCAACAATAACTCCATTTAATGGCTATAAAGTTAGCACACTTTTAAAGGCGGAACATTGCCGTCAAGAAATTAATAAGTGGATAAGATCTCAAACGGATTTTGACTTAATAATTGACCTTGATGAAATAGTTAGAGATCCTAAGGACTCAAGTTGGCTACAACCAGTATTTAGAGGGGATGATAATTTACATTTCTTAAAAGAAGGTGGCCAAATAATTGCTGACAAAATTAATTTAGAAACACTTACAGGAATATTATTAAACAAATAATTCAATCAATAGAAATATTGATTTTTTTATTACAAAGACAATATACACTAACTTGAAAGCAAATAATGAAAAAAGACTATTATTTTGGTACAATGGTTATAGAAATTGAGGTTTTTTATGAAGCAATACACACCAATGATTAGACAATATTTAAACATAAAAGCTAAACATCCAGATGCACTAATATTTTATCGACTGGGTGATTTTTACGAACTTTTTTTTGAAGATGCACATGTTGCTTCCAAAGCATTAGATTTAGTCTTAACTGCAAGAAATGGTGGTGCTAAAGATAAGATCCCGATGTGTGGAGTCCCTCATCATGCTGCTAGTAATTATATTTTGCGCTTAACTCAAAAAGGTTTTAAAGTTGCGATAGTAGAACAATTAGAAAACCCAGCAGATGCAGTAGGCATTGTAAAACGTGGTGTTGTTAAAATAGTAACTCCTGGAACTGTTATGGATGAGTTGAATGAAGATAGTGAAAGTATTTATCTTGCGGCAGTAACTGATCATAAATATGGATATGGTGTTGCTATTTGTGAAATGGCTAGTGGAAAAATTATTGTAAGTCATATAGATCACGATAAAACTTTGCTTGTAGAAAAGCTGCTTTCATATAATACTAAAGAGATTGTTGTTAGTGAAGACTTTGATGAAAAAGTAATAAAAGTTTTAAATAATATACCAAATGTAATAATTTCAAATGAGACAAATGAAACATTAAAAGGTTATGAGCATCTTTATAGAAAAATATCAAACCATAATTTAATTGAAACCTCTAAATTAATGTTAAATTATCTAAATATGACACAAATGAAAATGTTGAACCACTTAAGAGAAATTGAGGTAGAAAATGATAAATCGTATTTGAAGATGGACTATGCTTCAATACTAAATTTAGAGTTAGTGGAATCAATTAAAATTAGCAATAATCAAAAGTCTCTTTGGGATTTTTTAAACAAGACAAAAACTTCAATGGGGGCAAGACTTTTAAAAACATGGATCACTAAACCATTAGTTGACGAGTTGCAAATATTAAAGCGACAAGCGATGATTAGTGTTGTTAAAGAAGACTTTATTTTAAGAGAAAACTTGAAAGATAATTTAAGTAAAATTTATGATTTAGAGCGTTTGAGTGCCAAATTTGCTTATGGTAATGCATCAGCGGTTGATGCTGCAAGGTTACAAAGATCTTTATTAGTTATTCCTAGTATAATTAATGATTTAAACAATTACAAAGAATTTGAAGATTTATGTAACATTGATATTTTAAGTGATTTGCAAGATTTATTAGAAAAAGCCATTATTGAAAAACCACCAACATCTATTCGCGATGGTAATATTTTTAATGATGGTTTTAGTAGTGAGTTAGATAAAATGCGTCTAATCCAAAGAGAAGGTCAAAACTGGATTTTAGCCTTAGAGGCAAAAGAGCGAGAAAAAACAGGTATCAATAATTTAAAAGTTGGATACAATCGTGTTTTTGGTTACTTCTTTGAAGTAACTAAAGCTAATATGCATAAAATTAGAGAAGAAGATGGCTATGTTAGAAAGCAAACATTAACTAATGTAGAGCGCTTTATAAGTGATGAATTAAAGGAAAAAGAAGACGAAATCTTAAATGCGGATGAAAGATCTAGAAATCTAGAATTTAGTTTGTTTTTAAAAATAATAGATGAAGTTGTTAAGTATATGCCACAACTACTACTTTTAGCTCAAACAATATCTAATATAGATGTCATATATTCATTAGGCGAAATCGCAACCTTAAGTGGATACTGTAAACCAAGTATAAGTAGTAATCGTAAATTTGAAATAATTGAGGGTCGTCACCCAATATTGGATACCTTAATGAGTGATAATAAGTATGTCTCAAACTCACTTAATTTAAATGAAAAAGATCTTTGGCTTATTACTGGTCCAAATATGGGTGGTAAATCTACTTTTATGCGCCAAGTTACTCTGATAGTTATTTTGGCGCAAATGGGATCTTATGTACCAGCACAAAGGGCAACAATTCCAATTTTTGATCAACTATTTACGAGAATTGGTGCAAGTGATGATATTTTAAGTGGTCAGTCAACTTTTATGGTTGAAATGTTTGAAGCTAATAACGCTTTGCAAAATGCAACAGAAAACTCACTTATAATATTTGATGAGATTGGGCGAGGAACTTCAACTTATGATGGAATGTCATTAGCAAAAGCTATGATTGAATATATAGCAACCAATATTAAGGCCAAGACATTATTTTCAACACATTATCATGAATTGGTGCAACTTGCTCATAATTTTGATAACATTGCCAACTATCACGTTGAAGTATTTGAAGAAGATGGAAATGTTACTTTCCTTTATAAAATGATAGCAGGTCAGGCTGATCGGTCTTATGGAATAAATGTAGCTAAACTTGCAGGATTGCCTGCTTCGATAATAAAACGTTCCAAGGAGATCTTAGAAGAGCTTGAATCTAAACGTGTTGTCACTACAACACAAAAAGTTGTTTTAGAAAAAGCTGTGACTCCAAAGTATTTAAAAGAAGTTGAAAACTTACTTTTAAATGTCGATATAAATGATTTGACCCCAATTGCAGCGTTGCAGTTTTTAGATGACTTAAAAAATAAGTTAAAATAGATTAGAGGTTTATATGAACAAAATAAAAAAATTAGATAAACATTTAATGAATATGATTGCTGCTGGCGAAGTTGTTGAAAATCCGGCTGGAATTGTAAAAGAGTTAATTGATAATGCTATAGATGCAAACGCTAGTGTTATTATGATAAATGTTGAATCCGGTGGGATCGATTTAATTCAAGTTATTGATAATGGTTTTGGAATGAGTAAAGAGGATGTAATCTTAGCTTTTGAACGTCATGCCACTAGCAAAATTAAAAATGAAAGCGATCTTTGGTCAATTAAAACATTAGGTTTTAGAGGTGAGGCTCTACCTTCAATTGCTTCAGTTGCCAAAGTAGAATTAATCAGTAATGATGGTAAAGCGACAACTAAAATAAAAATTGACTATGGTGAATTAGTCAGTGTTGATGTTGTTGGGGCAAATAATGGAACATCAATTAGCGTTTCAGGATTGTTCCATAAAACCCCAGCTCGACTAAAAAACTTCAACAGCGTTAACTATGAAATGGCTATTTTAACTGGCAATATCGAAAAATTCGCCCTAGCTTATCCCCATATTAGTTTTATTTTAAAAAATAATGACAGGGATGTATTTAAAACATCTGGAAGCAGTAATCTTCAAGAAGTTTTGTTTCAAATATATGGTAAAGATATTGCCGAAAATAGTATAACGTTTTTAAAGAAAGACTTCGACTTTGAAATATCGGGCATCTTAGCATTACCAGCATATACACGATCTAATCGACATCATATAATGCTATTTATAAATGACAGAATGATAAAATCATACAAATTGGTAAACCAAGTTATTAAAGGTTATGATAAATATTTGTTTTCAAATCGCTATCCGATTGCTGTAATTAAAATAAAAATGGATTACAAGCTAGTTGATGTTAATGTTCATCCAACAAAATGGGAAGTGAAAATATCTAAGGAAAAAGAATTAAGTGAATTAATTGTTTCTAGTATTGATAAGGCTTTATCAAATAACATGCAAGCGCCAAAAGTAAGAAAATTTAATGAGCAAATTGTGCCCATTCAAAGTGAATTAAGTTTTATGCCAGTTAGTGATATTAAACATTTGGCCAGAGAAAATACAATTGAAATTGATATTGAAAGTTATGATGTTCCAATTACAAATTATGAAGTTGCCAAAAAGCAAGAACATAATAAAAACTTAAAATCAAAAGACAAGCTTTTCCCAATGTTACGCCTAATAGGTCAAATGCATGGTAATTATATATTGGCACAAGATGATACTTCACTTTATATAATTGATCAACATGCAGCAGAAGAGCGTGTAAACTTTGAAAAAATTAGTTACAAGTTAAATAATAACATCATCGAAACAACACCGCTTTTACTACCTGAGCTTATTGAAATTAAGCCTTCAGTTATGCCTTTAATTGAAAGCATGCTAAATAAAATGCAAGAAATTGGTTTAATGATAGATATCTTTAGCAATGATAGTATTGTTGTTAGAGAAATTCCTTTGTGGTTAATGGATGGAGACATTATTGGTTTTGTTAATGAAGTAATTGACTATTTAAAAGATAGTAAAGATATCGCATTAGAAGATTTAAGAAAAGATGTTATTGCGACTATGGCTTGTCACGCTTCTATTAGATTTAACCATGTTCTTTCAAAAGAAGAAATGCTTCAAGTTATCAACAACCTGAGTGAGACTAAACAGCCATATCACTGTCCGCATGGCCGTCCAACGTTAATCGAAATAACACAGTCACAATTAGTTAAGGAGTTTTTAAGATGAAAAAAGTTTTAGTCATTGTTGGGCCAACAGGTGTTGGTAAAAGTGAATTAAGTTTGTGGCTTGCAAAAAAGTATAATGGTGAAATAATATCAGGTGATTCAATTCAAATCTATAAAGAATTAAACATTGGCTCAGCAAAAGTTAGTGAAGCTAAACGTGGTCAAATTTTTCATTATTTAATTGACAAATATGAACTCAATGAGCCTTATGATGTTAAAATGTTTCAACAGCAAGCTAGAGCTTTAATTGACAATATTTCTAACCGAGAAAAAATGCCAATTATTGTTGGAGGTACGGGCCTATATATAAATTCAGTTTTAAAAGACTACACTTTTTTAGATGAAGAAGATAATAGTGAGTTAGAGACAAAACTTGATAAATTAAATAATGAACAATTACATGAACTACTTGCTAGTGTAGATCAAGATTCTGCACAAGTTTTACATGTAAACAATCGTCAGCGTGTTAAAAGAGCTGTCATTATCGCAAAGACGCAAAAAGTAAAAAAAAGTGAAATTATAGAGAAGCAAGATCACAAATTATTATATGATGCTCACATAATATCTTTAACAATGCCACGTGAACAACTTTATGAAAGAATTAATGAGCGTGTTTTGGAAATGGATGATGATGGCTTGGAATTGGAAGTTAAATCGATTGTAGACAAGTATGAAAATCCATTTGAATTAAGAGGTATGTTTGGAATTGGTTATAAAGAGTGGAAACCATACTTTAATAATGAAGTAGATAAAGAAGTGGTATTAAAGGAAATTCAAAAAAGATCACGTAATTATGCAAAAAGACAATATACGTGGTTTAGAAACCAAATTGATGCAAATTGGTATGATATCTTAGATGAAAATTACATTGAAAATGTAACTCAAGACATTGAAAAATGGTTAAAAGGAAAGTAGTTGACTAAGTGGAGAATATGTTTGAAAGAACCAGATTGTTAATTGGTAATGATGGATTTGATAAATTACAAGCTGCTACTGTGTTAGTAGTTGGAGTCGGTGGCGTTGGCTCGATTTGTGTAGAGTCATTAGCAAGATCAGGTGTTGGTAAAATCGTTGTTGTTGATGGTGATATAATTGATGTAACCAACTTAAATCGTCAAATCCAAACCAATAAAGACAATATTGGAGATTCAAAAGCAATTGCTATGGTAAAACACATAAAATCAATTAGTGATGATATTGATATTGCCTACCATGATGTATTTTTTGATAAAGAGCAAGAGCGTATTTTTGAAAATATTGACTATGTAATTGATGCTATTGATACAATTAGCAGCAAGTTAGATTTAATTAAAATATGCCTAAATAAGGATATTCCATTTGTTTCAAGTATGGGCATGGGAAATCGCTTAGATCCAAGCAAAGTTTTTGAGACAACTCTGGCTAAAACAGAATATGATCCACTAGCCAAAGTTTTAAGAAAAATGGCCCGTGATAATAAATTGGATTTAAGAAAAATAAAAGTTGTGTTTTCTAGTGAGCATCCAATTACTCAAAATAAAATTGTAGATAAAGAGGGCGAAACAAGAAAACAAAAAATGCCGCCAGCTAGTATGCTATTAGTGCCGCCAGCGGCCGGTTTGCTTTGTGCCTCAATATGTATTAGAGAATTAATAAAATAAGAAAGGGTTTTAAAATGGAAAAGCATGTTCATTTAACACAAGTTGAAGTTGAAAAGATAAACAAGCAGTTGCCTAAAAACGAAGAACTTGAAAAGTTAAGTAATCTTTTTAAGGTTTTTGGCGATAATACTAGAGTTAGAATATTATTTACTCTTTTGGGAAGAGAACTATGTGTTCATGATATATCGTTAGCTCTAAATATGTCGCAGTCCGCAATATCTCACCAGCTTAGAACGTTAAGAGAAGCAACCTTAGTTAAGTTTGTAAAAAATGGTAAAGAAGTTATTTACTCACTTGATGATGACCATGTTGAAAAGATCTTTACCTTGGGCTTAAGTCATGTAAAGGAACTAAATAAAAATTAGAACATATCAATACAATTTTACATTATAAAGTTGATCATGAAGGGTCAACTTTTTTGTGCACAAAAACTTAGCTTAATGGTCTTAAAACAAAATAATGTAACAAATATAAATATGTAAGAAAAATCTTACTACTGATTTAAGCATATATCGTATAAATATGATTATTGGTTTCATTAATATAATTATATTAAACAAAAATATCAACTAAATGAGGATACCTTTGATGCGAGAAATAATCTGGATTATTGATAAAAAATATTCATTATATTTACTACAACTATTTTTATTAATGAATTTAAAAAGGATGTTAAATAAAACGAGCAACAAGGCTTAAAATTTTGGTTAATGCTATTGCCATTAGAATATTTCTAACAGTTTGGGAAATATTGGCTATTGAAACTTTATTTGAATCGACAATTAAAAGAATCCTAATTATGTTTATTTATTTAAAAGTATAATTATCAACTGGAATATAAAAAAGTTTCAACGATACGATTTTTCGAATCAATGAAACTTTTATTAATTATATACCTGGATAAATTATATTTTCATTTTCACTTATAGATGTATTGATTATTTTTAATTCTTTTAAAAGGAAGTAGGCCGACAACGACACGGCTGCAAAGTCAGCAATTGGACCGGCAAAAACGACGCCGTCAATTCCAAAGGACATTGGAAGTATTATGACTAAGGGTAGTAAAAATAAAACTTGTCTTGTTAGTGACAAAAATATTCCTCGTGATGACTTACCTATTGAAGTAAAGAAACTTGATGTTAATAGTTGCACACCATTGAAAATTGTAAATAGTAAGAAAATTCTTAAGTATCTAATTCCAAATTGATAGTAAAGTTCATTTCCTTGGCCAAAGATAGCAATAATTTGTCTTGGCATTAACTGAAAAATTAAAAAAGTAATTAACCCAATTCCAAGTACCATTTTTAAAGCTAAGATTAGCGTGTCTTTAACTCTTTGATAATCTTTAGCACCATAATTAAATCCAAAAATAGGTTGCGTTCCTTGCGCAATACCAATTAATAGACCATAATACAGAGTGTTAACTTTTGTAATGATTCCAACAACAGCTAGTGGGATATCGCCACCATACTGTGAAAGCTTTCCGTAGTGAGTTAGTGTGTTATTCATAACTGTTTGTACTAGTGCTAGAGCCATTTGATTAATTGCTGATGCGGCCCCTAGAGCAATAATAATTTTAAGTAGGCTAATTCTTGGAATAAAATCTACCTTACTTAGACTTATTGTTTTAAAATTTCTGAAATAGTTCAAAATTAATAATGCTGAAACACCTTGACCAACTATAGTGGCCATAGCAGCTCCGGCTATACCCAAATTAAATGTAAAGATGAAAATTGGATTTAATATGATGTTTAATATTGCTCCCGTTAACGTTGTAAACATTGCATATTTTGGTGAACCATCTCCACGTATAAATTGTCCCCCGCCTATTATCATAACCATAAATGGGAATCCTAAAGCAGTGATTCCAGTATATGTAATTGCATAAGGCATTACATTTTCAGTGGCTCCAAAGAGAGTGACTAACGGTTGCAAGTAAGTTAGAGTTAGTGCAGTTAGGAACATTCCTGCTATTATTAAATAGGTAATACCGTTGCCAATATATTTTGTAGCTATGTCGATATTTCCTTTGCCCATTTCCAAGTTAAATTTTGAGGCAGTACCAATGCCTATCAGCAAGGAGATTCCAACCACAATTGTTGTAAGGGGAAAGGTAACGTTTGTTGCTGCATTTCCTAACATTCCGACTGCCTGTCCTATAAAAATCTGATCGATTATATTATATAATGAACTTACAAGGTTACTAATAATAGCTGGTATTGCAAAAGCAAGAATTAAACTTCTAATATTATCAGTCCCTAATTTATTTTTCTTAATTGATTTAAAACTACTCATATATTCACCTTCTCTAAACGCTCCCTCTATCATAGATTACTTGGATACTATAGTCAAGAAAAGACCTTCTATTTAGATTGTTTTAACATTTTTGTTTTTATTAACTTTGTGTTATTCTAGTATTATGTAATCAGTGTAAAAATAAACTAAGGGGTGGCTATGGAAAAATTATATGCAGATTTAAGTCAACAAGAAAAAATTATACGTTTAAAGGAAATTACTTTAATCTTTTTTAAATTGGGACTAATAGCCTTTGGAGGCCCAGCTGCTCATGTCGCACTGATGGAGGATGAGTTTGTAACTAAACGAAACTGGATATCTCGCTCAAAATTTTTAGACTTAATAAGTATCACACATTTAATACCTGGTCCCAACTCAACAGAACTAGCCCTATTCATAGGCTTAGAGCGGGGGAGAGGTTTTGGTTTACTTCTAGCTGGCTTTGCTTTTATCTTTCCAGCAATGGCTTTAACAATGATTTTTGGCTTTGTTTATATTACCTATGGAAGTCTTCCGCAATTGGAAGGAGTGATGTTGGCGATTAAACCAGCAATTATAGTTATTATCTTAAGTGCAATTTTAAGGCTGGGTAAAAACATTATTACTTCTAAAGAAAGAATATTTTTAGTACTATTTATTAGTCTTACTTATTTGTTAGGAGTTAGTGAGTTTTTTTTGCTTATATCTAGTGGTATTGTATTTTCGATATATTTAAATAGACAAAGCATTAAAAGTAAGCTATTTGTTGTTGAGCCAACATCACTTAGTTTAATATTTTTGATTTTTGTTAAAATTGGATCAATTTTATATGGCTCGGGCTATGTTCTTTTAGTTTTTTTGGAAAGAGAATTAATAGACCGTCGTGGTTTGCTGACAATGACCCAATTGATTGATTCAATAGCTATTGGAGAATTTACTCCAGGTCCAGTACTAACAACTTCTTCTTTTATTGGCTATGTATTAAAGGGGATTCCAGGCGGTATTGTTGCAACAATTGGAATCTTTCTACCATCTTTTGTCGTGGTCCTATTAATAAGCAAAGTAGTGAAAAATATTAGAGATTCAAAAATGGTTTCCGGGTTTTTAGATGGAGTCAATGTTTCTTCAGTTGTGCTAATGGCTTTTGTAACTATTAAGCTAGCATCCAACTCAATAGTTAGCCCATTTACTTCAATAGTGTTTTTAGCAGTATTTGCTTTAAAATTCAAGTATAAAATAAATTCGGCCTACCTTGTACTAGGCTCAGGGCTTGTTGGTTATATTGTTAGTTTGTTATGAATGCATTTTTAATAGTTAAATAGTGTTATTATATAGGTAGGAATGAAATAAATTTAATTAAAAGGGGAGATTTTTATGGAAATCTTAATTGTAACTGGCATGAGTGGTTCTGGCAAAACGACTGCACTTAACACATTAGAAGACATGGGCTATTATTGCATTGATAATTTCCCTATCAATATGTTTTCGCCACTTTTAACTTTACTAAAACAAGAAGAGTCTGATCAAAAAATTGCTTTAACAATTGATGTTAGAAATTTCAAGTTAGACACTAATGTTGAAGATATGATTAAATTTTTAAAGGCCGAAAATATCAAATATCACATTTTATTTATTGATGCTAATAAAGAAGCATTATTAAGAAGATATAAAGAAACTAGAAGAAATCACCCTTTAATGAAAAAAGAAGGGTTAACACTTGAGGAAGCAATTGATAAAGAGAAAGTTTACCTTGAATATTTACTTGGAGAAAGTGATTATTTAATTAATACAAGTGAAAAATTGGTTGTAGATTTTAAAGAGCGGATTATTGATTTTGTAGGCCAATCAATGGATACAGATTTAGCTATTAATTTTGTGTCTTTTGGGTTTAAATATGGCACACTCGTTGATGCTGATTTATTATTTGATCTAAGATGTTTGTCTAATCCATATTATGAGTTAGAACTTAGACATAAAACTGGTGAAAACCAAGTTGTTGAAGATTATGTTATGAGCTTTGAAGCTGCAAGAACATTGTATGAAAAAATTGACAATTATTTAGAGTTTACTGTTCCTTTATATAAAAAAGAAGGAAAATCTCAATTGGTAGTAGGTTTTGGTTGTACTGGGGGTAAACACCGATCAGTGACATTTGCAAAGATTTTTAACGAGAAGTTTCAAGCAGAAGGTATTAAAAAGATTAAACGTCATCGTGACATTAAAAAATATTGACAGTAATCATAATATTTGTAGTTAAATGAGTGAGTCGGTATAATATAAGTACATACAAACTCAAAAGGGCGAATTGCCCTAAGCAAAGGAGGCTTATTATGAGTGAAAATAAATTAAAAGCGATGAAAGATAAAGTAGTTGGAAGTGTTAAAGAAGCAACTGGAAAATTAGTTGACAACGAAGAATTAGAACTTAAAGGAAAAATCCAACAAGGTGCAGGTAAAGCTAGAGAAGTTGCAGATGATATTGCAGAAAAAGTCGAAAATACAAAAGACGATGTTGTAGATGCAATCAACAAAAAACTAGATGAAGCCGAAGAAACACTAGAAAGAAAAAAGGCTGAAAAAGAGAACAAATAAGAAAATTCACTATTAAAAAAAGGGTTAGCGTTTATCGCAGTCCTTTTTTTGTTGAATAATATCTAAAAAGGCTTCTGTATATTTATGCTATACTATCAATGTTAGGAAAATAACTAGTTGTAGCGCTTACTTTTGCTATATACTTGTACAAGGTGAAATAGACTTTACAATAGCTAATTAAAGGACTATAATACTACAAAGCAAAAATAAAAATAAACAGAAAAAGGAGAATTATATGTCAATGATGAATGGTAAAATTTTAAAAGAAGCATATACATTTGATGATGTACTTTTGGTACCAGCTTATTCAACAGTTGTACCAGCAGAGGTTAATTTGGAGAGTAAATTAACAGAAAAAATTAAACTTAAAATACCTGTCACGTCAGCAGCTATGGATACTGTAACTGAAGATAAAATGTCAATCGCACTTGCATCTCTAGGAGGTTTAGGTTTTATTCATAAAAACATGTCAATTGCGAAGCAATGTGAAATGATTAAAACAGTCAAAAACGCAAAAATTGAAGATGAATTCAAAGATAATGCAGCAGTTGATAATCAAGGTAGATTATTAGTTGGGGCTGCAGTTGGTGTTGCAGATAATACAATGGACCGTGTTCGTGAGTTAGTTAAAGCCGGTGTTGACATTATTACCGTTGACAGTGCCCATGGTCATTCAAAAGGTGTTATTGATTATGTAAGAAAAATCCGTAATGAATTTGTAGATTTAGATATTGTTGGTGGCAATGTTGTAACTGCTCAAGCAGCCATTGATTTAGTTTATGCAGGCGCAAGTGTAATTAAAGTAGGAGTAGGGCCAGGTTCAATTTGTACAACAAGAGTAATAGCTGGAGTTGGAGTACCACAATTGACTGCGATTAATGATATTTTTGAAGTTGTAAAAAGATATAACATTGGTGTTATTGCTGATGGTGGTATTAAATTATCAGGTGATATCGTTAAGGCCTTAGCGGCCGGTGGAGATGTTGTTATGTTGGGTGGCCTATTAGCAGGAACAGAGGAGACACCAGGTGAAGTTGTTGAAGAAAATGGTAAAAAAGTTAAATCATATGTTGGCATGGGATCATTAAGTGCTATGAAACGTGGATCTAGTGATAGGTACTTCCAAGGTGGAGAAAAAGAGTTGAAAAAATTAGTTCCAGAAGGTATTGAAGGAACAGTTCCATATAAAGGCGAAATGCGTAATGTTATTCATCAAATGATGGGTGGTTTGAGATCAGGTATGGGCTATGTTGGTTGTAAAACGATAAGCGAGCTGAAAAATGACGCAAGATTTGTTAAAATTTCAAATGCAGGCCTAAAAGAATCGCATCCACATGATGTAGATAATATAAAAGAGGCACCTAACTATGTTAGATAAAATTCTAATAGTTGGCTTTGATAATGACACTAGTGTAGAAATGATTCATAGTTTTAGAGATAATCAAGTTTATGCTGAGATATATTATAAACAAGAACTAGATAAAAGCATACTAGGACTAGTGATTAATCCAGATAGTCAAGAACAAACAAACAATTGGAATGTCACAAAATTAATTGAAACAGCTAACAACATCAATGAAAAATCAATTAAGGCATTTATTAAAGATAACGCAATAAAACAAGAGTGGTCTGTTAAAAACTACTTGGAATTTTTGCGCACAGAAATTAAAAATATGGTAAAAGAAGATCATGTCCTATTAGCCTTATCAGGTGGTGTAGACTCTTCTGTAGTTGCAACTTTATTGAGGGAAATTATTGGTGATCAGTTGCACTGTATGTTTGTTGATCATGGTTTTATGCGATTAGGTGAGCCGCAATCTATAGAAGAAGAATTTGTTAAAAGACAAAAGATGAATCTTCTTATGATTGATGCAAAAGATAGATTTTATAATAAATTAGTAGGAGTATCTGATCCTGAAACTAAAAGAAAAATCATTGGAAATGAATTTATTCAAACCTTTATTGATAACATTGAAAAAGGTCAATCTTTTAAGTATTTAGCACAGGGTACGATATATCCTGATATTATTGAATCAATGAAGCGCGACGGACAATTTACAAAGTCGCATCATAATGTTGGAGGACTACCTGAAAAACTTGGTTTTGATTTATTAGAGCCAATGGCAAACTTATTCAAAACTGAAGTTAGAGAGCTTGGTCAACTTTTAGGTTTAAAAGACGAATTAGTATTTAGACAACCTTTCCCAGGTCCTGGCATTGCCATTAGAATAATTGGCGATATTACTAAAGAAAAAATTACAATCGTTCAAGAAAGTGACTTTATTTTGAGAGAAGAAATTAAAAAAGCAGCCTTAGATCGTGATATATGGCAATACTTTACAGTCTTAACAAATATACGATCAGTTGGAAAACATGAAGGCGAAAGAACTTATGACTATACAGTGGGCATAAGAGCTGTTAATACATTAGATGGTGTAACAGCTATATCTGCGGTAATTCCATTTGAACTATTACATAAAATCTCACGCCGCATCACTGATGAAGTTAAAGGTGTTAATCGTGTTGTTTATGATATAACAGATAAACCGCCTGCTACTATTGA
>LFRM01297188.1_pt1 | contig 17054 bp, 16 predicted proteins | sample 618341 | NCBI WGS metagenome assembly LFRM01 (sample SAMN03654438, study PRJNA283298) | anaerobic digester metagenome | isolation source: pool of bioreactors CSTR01a, CSTR02a, and CSTR03a thermophilic anaerobic... | place: Denmark: Kgs. Lyngby | collected 2014-05-21 | reverse complement strand
CATGGCGAACATATGCCGATTCATTTTTTTTACCACGGTATGGGTGGGGTGTCAGATAGGGAGAGTCTGTTTCGATTAATAACTTCTCTAAATCAATACTTTTAGCTACCTCGATATTTTCATTGGCGTTTTTAAAGGTTAGTGGACCGGCCAAAGATATCAAAAAGCCGATAGATACAAACCTTTTGGCCATTTCAACACTTCCTGTATAGCAGTGCATAACACCTTTGTTTATAAGATTTGCTTGCTCCAAAATATCAAAAGTATCTTGAGTAGCATCACGCATATGAATTACAACCGGCAAACTATACTTATCTGCTAATGAAAGCTGTCTTTTGAAGACTTCTTGTTGTGTTTTCATATGACTTTTATCCCAATAGTAATCTAGGCCGATTTCACCAATTGCAGTGATTTTACCTGTTTTGAGAGTTTCTTCCAGTTTTTCCCAGTTTTGTGAGTTCAGGCTGTGAGCATCACTTGGGTGAAATCCGCACGCAATATCAAGCATTGGATACTTGTCTTTTAGCCTTAAAGCTAAGTCAAATTCATCCTTGCTTAATGCTATTAACATTATTCTAACTAGCCCATTATCCTTGGCTCTTTGTATAACTTCTTCAATTTCAAGTAGTAGTGAGTCATCCATTAAATGGGCGTGTGAATCTATCCATCCATATTTCATATTTATTTCCCCAAACAAAACTTTGAAAACAAAGTGTCCAGTAAATCATCACGACTTACCTCACCTAGTATTTCTTTTAAGCTCATGTAAGCTTCATTTAAATCAATTGTTACTAAATCTAGCTCGAGTTCGCTTTCTATCGCAATTATGGCCTGATTTAAGTTGTCACGAGCTTGCATTGCTAAACCTATTTGTCTCTCATTATTTAAAGATCCCTCACTTAAATCTAGTTCGGCATACTCAAACATTGAATTGACTTCTTCAACTAATTGTTTTACATCATTTCTTATGGCACTAACTTGAAGACTGCCTCTGTCTTTTAAATCTGACTTATTGTAAACAACTAAGTGACGTTTATCTTGAATTTTCTTTAACAATTCTTTTTCTCGGTTATTTATTTCCCTCGACGCATCTAAGACTAAAATAACAAATTCTGCCTTACTAATTGCTTCGTTTGTTTTTTCTATTCCAATTTTTTCAATTTTATCCTCAGTATCTCTTAATCCTGCCGTATCAATTAATGACAGAGTCACCTTATCTAAATGTATTATCCCCTCAACTAAGTCGCGTGTTGTTCCCGCAATATCAGTAACAATTGCCTTGTCTTCTTCAATTAGGGCATTAAATAGACTTGATTTTCCAACATTCGGCTCACCAATAATAACCGTTTTGACACCTTCTTTAATTTCTCTTGTCTTTAACGCTTTTTCAATAATGACATCTAATTGTTTTAACCATTCATTAACCTTTGGTAAAACTACTTCATTTGAAAGTTGTTGCACATCATCATACTCAGGGTAGTCAATATTTACTTCAATTTGGGCAATAATATCCAACATATCCGAAATCAGGGGGTCAAGTAATTTTTTAATCGAGCCCTTAATCCCACTTACTGCCAACTCCATTCCTTTACTACTTGAGGCAATAACTAAGTCATTAATTGCTTCAGCTTGAGTTAAGTCTAATCTTCCATTTAAGAATGCTCTTTGGGTAAACTCGCCTGGTCTAGCTAAGCGTATCCCTTGGGCTAAAACTAATGATAGGACCGTTCTAGTAACCAAAACTCCTCCATGTGTATTAATTTCGATTACATCTTCTCGAGTAAAAGACATTGGTCCTTTAAAAACACTTATCATTACTTCATCAATGATTTTTTTTGAATTTGGATCTTGGATATTTCCATAATTAATTGTGTTAGCTTGAAATGATGACAGATCTCGATCAAATATTCTATTAATTTTTTCAATCGCTTGGTCACCGCTAACTTTTATTATTGAAATTGCTCCTTGTGCAAGTGGACTTGCAATTGCCGCAATTGTATCATTCATATTTACACCTCTTTATAATTATATCATAAGATAATTTTAAGCCTGAAAAAAGACAAGTTTCACCTTGTCTTTTCAATACACTCATTAAAATATTAATTTATTTAAGTAAATCCTGGAGCTCGACTAAACGGTTTTTAAACATCGCTAAAGTATCTTCAATCGGCTTAGGTGAGTTCATGTCAACTCCAGCTTTTTTTAGTACATCAATTGGATAGGCTGATGAACCTGACTTTAAAAATTTTAAGTATGCATCAATGTATTCTTGATTGCCACTAAGGATTCTTTGAGACAAGGCTGATGCGGCGCTAAAACCGGTCGCATACTGATAGACATAGTAGTTATAATAGAAATGCGGTATTAGTGCCCATTCATAACCAATCTCTTTGTCATAGGTCATCGTTTCTCCATAATACCTCTTGTTCATATTAAAGTATTCATTAGTTAAAAATTCTCCTGTTAAAGCAACTCCATTTTGATCTGATTGATGAATTAAATGTTCAAATTCAGCAAATTGAGTTTGTCTAAAGACGGTACCTTTAACACCATCAAGATAGTGATTTAAAATATATGCGCGAATATTTTTATCAGTATATTTTTCTAAAAAGTAGTGTGTTAATAACTCTTCGTTAGTAGTTGAAGCCACTTCCGCAACAAAGATTGAATAATCTCCATAAACTTGTGGTTGGTGTTTTCTAGTGTAATAACTGTGGAGACTGTGCCCCAATTCATGAGCTAGGGTAAAAACATTGTCGAGGGTATCTTGCCAATTCATTAACACATATGGATTTGTTCCATAAGTACCAGAAGAGTAGGCACCACTTCTTTTGTTTTCATTTTCAACTAAGTCTAACCATCTTTCATCAAAGGCTCTTTTAACAACATTAATATAGTCTTCTCCCAGTGGAACTAGTGCTTCTAATATAATTTCTTTTGCATCATCTTTAGTAAACTTTAAGTCAATGTCACTTACCAGTGGCGTATAAAGATCATACATATTAATTTCATCTAAGTTTAAAATGTTTTTTCTTACTTCTACATATTGGTGTAGTGCTTCAAGATTATTGTTTACCGTCTCAAGTAATTGGTCATAAACTGATTCTGGGACGTTGTTGGCAAAAAGAGCTGAATGTCTAGCACTTTCAAAGCCACGGACTTTTGCATTAAAATTATCAGCCTTTACTTTCCCGCCTAAAATGTTTGCTAAAGTATTTTTGTTGTCACCATAAGTATTATGCATTCCCATAAAAGCTTCTTTTCTGACAGCTTTATTTGGACTTTCTCTTAAAACATTATAACGTCCGTAGGAAAGCTTAATTTTATTACCTTTATCATCAGTTACTTCTGGCATTTTCATCTCTGAGTTTGTATAAACACTGTATATATCATCAAACACTGACAAAGTCTCACCTGCTGCTGCCAGGATGCTTTCTTCTTTATTTGAAAGAATATATTTCCTGTTTTTGAATAAATCATCAAAGAAATGTTGATAAATATTTAATTCTACATTATCTTTAACATATCCTCTGATAACTGTTTCATCTGCAGCCAATATTTCTGGGCTAATAAAGGCAAAAGCGGTACTAATTTTTGTTGCTAAGCCAACTGCTCTAGATTGCATCGCTTGGTATTTAGCATTTGAAACATCTGTATCTGATTGTAAGTGAGTATACACATAAAGATGTGATATCTTTAATTCAATTCTTTCACTAAAGTCCAAAACTTCTTTTAAGCTTTTAGGACTATTAGTAAAAGTTCCTTTGTACTTTGTTATTTGTGGGTAAAGTTTTTCTACTTCAGTAAATGTTTTTTCCCACTCTTGGTCATCTTTAAAGATGGTTGTTAAGTCCCAAGTATCTGATACTGGAACATCTACTCTTTTTGGTAAATTTGTACTCATGCTACTCCTTCTTTCATTGTATATATGTAATATTATAATATAATTATTAAAATTTCTACAGAAAAAATTTATCGTGTAATTCTTGAGCAATTTCTTTATTGTTAGCGCCCATAAAGAAAAAACTATCAGAATTATATATTAATTCTTCATCCATAAAATTATGAACACCACCTAATTCTTCAAGAATTATAACTGCAGCTGCAATATCCCAAATACTTAAGCGATCTGAAATATAGAAATGCACTCGGTTTATTCCTATGTGGGTTATTCTTAAAGCTGCTGAACCTAAGTTTCGGTGGGTTAATACAGCTGGTGTTAAGTCTTTAAAGTCAGCTATTAGATTATTCTTTAAATTCCATATTGTTTTTAAGCTAATATCGACAATTGACTGTTTAAGTGTAACTGGTGTTACCTTATCTAATTTTTTGCCATTGAGAGTTGCGCCTTGACCCTTTAAGGCTACAAATAACTCATCAGCCATAACATCATAGACAATACCTAACTCGCCAACACCCTTTACATATAAGGCGATTGAGATTGCAAAGTCTCTTAGTGAGTAAATAAAATTCATTGTGCCATCGATTGGATCAATTATCCAAACATGGTCAGTTTCTTCTAAGGTCACTGTTTTTTCTTCAGTTAAAAAGCTGTCTTGTGGAAATTTCTCAGAAATTCTTTCAACAAGAAATCTTTCTATTTCATAATCGACACTAGTTACTAAGTCTGATCTTTGTCCATTTTTTCTTTCAATTTTCATATCCTCTGTTATTCTTTGTTTAATTAATTGTCCTGCTTCAAGGACTATTTTTTCTACATATTCTCTTCTTGCTTTCATAAGTCACCTTTTCTAATTATAATCTTAATTCATTATATATAAAAAGGTCATAACAAAGTAATTTTATGACCTTACTTATAATATGTTTTCTTATCTACACTAATTTATTTGCTACATAAATGCTTAGTTTTTTGAAATTATCTTTAGCGACTGCCATTTCTGAGCCCTTAGTACTATAGTAAAACTTGATTTTTGGTTCTGTTCCACTTGGTCTTATCGCAATCCAACCTAGATCTTTAAAGAAAATTTTCATTACTGCTGCAGATTCAAGATCAATCGTTTCTTTTCCGGTTTTTGAATTGGCAACTGAAGTGTCGTAGTTTTCTGTTCTGACTATTTCTAAGCCATCATCCAAACCGATTTCCACTTCATAAAACTTTTTCATAATTTCTTTAATCTTTGCTACTCCATCTGCACCCTCTAATACTTCATTGGTTTGAGTGTCATAGTAGTAACCATATTTTTCATAAACTTCATTTAGTACATCGATTAAGGTCATAGCTTTTTTATCATACTTAGCTGCCATCTCACTCAACAATAAGGTTGCACTAACTGCATCTTTATCACGAATAATTGGGATTGGTAAAGAACCATAACTTTCTTCATAGCCATAGACATAATTTTCTAAATTTGAGCCTTCATCGATTAAGGTTCCAATATATTTAAAACCGGTCAGCGTCTTTAAAGTCTTTGCTCCAAAGTCTTTTGCGATAACTTCTCCTAAGTCGCTTGTAACAACTGTATTTATTACCAGTGAATCTTTAGTTAATTTATTTGCCTTTTTTGCTTGATTCAAAAGGTAGTATAAAATTAAGACTGTTGTTTCATTTCCATTTAACAAAACGTATTCATCTTCATGTCTAACCGCAACTCCAACTCGATCTGCATCTGGGTCGCTAGTTACAACAATATTTGCCCCTTTTTCTTTCGCAAGTACTATTGATTCAATATAAGCACTCGGATCTTCTGGATTTGGTGATAAAGTATTTGAAAAATCTCCATCCACAACTGATTGTGAGGCAACACTATGGCATTTATAGTTAGCTCTTTTTAAGATTTCTGGAATAATTTTTACACCGGTCCCATGTTGGGGTGAGAAAACAACACTAAAATCATCGTTATCGTTAGTATAATTTTGATGAGTTAAAACTGTTGTCAAATACTTTTCAACTAAACTATCATCAATAGTTTTTATTAACAGTTTTTGCTTAGCATTTAAATTAGTGTCAATAGCTAAATAATCAGAAAGACTTTCAACATTTTCAATTACTTGTTCAATTAATTCTGGAATTAATTGACAGCCATTTTCATCATAAACTTTAAAGCCATTATATTCTTTAGGGTTATGGGAAGCTGTAATAACAATTCCACCACCACAGTCTAATTCTCTAACTGCATATGATAAAAGTGGCGTTGGCATTAATTCTTTAAAGACTAAGACCTCAATGTCATGTTTTGCAAGGACACTAGCTGCGACTTCTGCATATAGTTTAGAATTATTACGATTATCATAGGCAATTGCGACTCTTTGTTTGATATCACTATTATTAATATACATTGCATAGCCAGCACTTGCTCTTGCAATTGTGTGGGTATTAATTCTATTTGTCCCAGGCCCCATCAAACCTCGCATTCCGGCTGTTCCAAAGGCTAAATCCATATAAAAAGCATCTTCAAGTTCAGCTTTTTCTAAGGCTTGAATCTCTTTTTTTTCTGTTGCTGTTACATTTGGGCTATCTAGCCATAAGTTTACTGTTTTTTGCATATAGACACCTTTCTTTGTAAAAAAAGAAGGCAGAGCCTTCTATTCTTTATTAATTAAGCAATTACTTTTTGAGCACGAAGTGTTTCTTGGATTGTATCTAGTGCTTCTTCTTCGTCTTCACCGTCAGTCTTGATTGTTATCATAGATCCTGGTGTTGCGCCTAAAGAAATTATATTAAGAATAGACTTCATATTTACTTCTTGTCCATCATAACTGATAGTTACATCACTTTTAAATTTACTTGCTACTGAAACCGCAATAGTTGCTGGTCTTGCATGTAAACCAACTGGGTCAATAATTTCTGCTGTAAAACTTTTCATTGTATACCTCCATCCTTTTCTAATATATATCAATATCGTTAAATAATCAAGTAAAAGTAACCGCTTTCTTACTTGTTTAAATTATCTGCAAACTCTCTAGCATTATCGATACTCTTTATTACAAATGTTTCTTTTGCGTATTGCTTCTCTTTTGAGCCCTTAAGCCTTTGTCTATACTCTTCTTGTGGGTTCAAGTCTTTGGGATTAATGATAACATCGCCTGACCTTCCAACTATAAAGTTAGTATCAACTCTTTTTACTTTTGCTAACAACATTTCACGGTTAATCTTGCCATTCGCATCAGTTTCAACAATACGTCTAGAAGTAAGGTAATATTTTTTACTTCCCTTGCCCTTGGCTGCTGTGTATAACTTAAATAAATATGCCCCAATAGACATGATTGTTCCAATTACTGACACCCAAAAGACTGCTGTTAATATCCAATCTTGAGCACTTGCGTAACGATAAAATATTGCAACGAAAATTAAGATAATACCAATAACTAATAGATACCGAGAGTTTTTACGCTCATCTATTGTTGGGTTTGTTTCGGTTTGTAAAATTAATTTTTCACTTGGAAATAATTTAATCATAATTCCCTCCTATTAAAATACATTTATATTATAACATTATAAATTATTTATGATAGGGTTCATTTTGTTTAATTTTAAAACTTCGATAAATCTGCTCTAAAAGCATTACCCTAAATAATTGGTGGGGAAAAGTTAAGTCAGAAAACTTCCATTTTAAATTAGCCCTATTAGCAATCTCTTGACTAACACCCATTGAGCCACCAATCACAAAAATGATATTACTACTATTATATGTGAAGATAGACTCCAATTTTTCACTAAAGCCAACACTATCAAACTCTAAACCATCTAGACAAAGTAATATTACATAATCTTGATCCTTAATTACTTTTAAAATGTGCTCTGCTTCTTTATTTAGAGTTTCGTTAATCAAATCGTCTTTACTACTTGTGCTGTAGTCTTTAACTTCAGTTATCTTCACTTGGTGGTATGGTTGTAGCCATTTTAAGTACTCTGCTACTAAACCTTTAATATTTTTGTCTTTAATTTTTCCTACTGTGACAATATTAATCACTTAAGGGTTACCGTAATTTCAACAATTTTGTTATCTCGAATTACTTTAAGTAAGACTTCATCGCCTGTTTTCATTTTGTAAAGTTCAATTCTAAAATCTTTGAAATTGATTATATCTACACCATTAAACTCAACAACTATGTCATTTGGTAGAATGCCAGCTTCTGAAGCAGCACTTTTCTTTAAAACCTCGATTACGACTACACCTTTTTCAATATCTAAAGGTAAGCCTAAATAACTTTTATGGGCTGATGAATACTCCGCAATGCCACGACCAGATATTCCTATTAGTGGTCTTTTTACTTCACCAGTTTCTATTAGTTGGTTTATAATTGGAATTACTTCATTAATTGGAATTGCAAAACCCATTCCTTCTACATTTGAACTTATGATTTTCATTGAGTTGATTCCAATTAGATCACCATTTAAGTTAATTAATGGACCACCACTGTTGCCTGGATTGATTGCGGCTGTTGTTTGAAGAACTGTCATATCCCAGTCTTCATTTCCATCACCACTCAAATCAACACCTATTCGACGATCTTTTCCTGAAACAATACCTTCTGATACTGATCCATAGAAATCAAAACCGAGCGGTGAGCCAATGGCTAAAACCCATTCTCCAACTTTAATTGTTGATGAGTCACCAATCGAAAAGGCGTCAACCGCAAAGTCGGCCTCAACATTTACAACGGCTAAGTCCGTGTACACATCGCCACCAACCACGTCACCTAAAATTTCTTGCTCATTGGCAAACAAAACCATAACCTCACTAGAACCCGCAACCACATGATTGTTGGTTATAATAGTTATTTTTGTATTGCCGTTATCTAATTTTTCTGAACGATAGATAACTCCACTACCTGCACCAGTTGCTGATCTAATACCTACCGCTTTTTTAGAACTTTTATCTGCCGCTTTCGTCAAATCAGTCGTCGTATAACTTGATGTCTGATTAATAATGGTTGAGCTTGGTTCACCATTTGGGGTTTCTGTCGGTTGTGGAATATTGTAAACCTTAAAGGATAAGAATATATTCCAAAATAAAAGAACTACGATCAATACTTTGATTCCTGTTTTTGTTTTATAGTTTTCCATTTCTTCCTCCTGACACTATCTCAAATTGTTTTGCTACTCTAACGTGAATAGCACTATTTTGTAACTTATCACTGGTTACTTGTAAAGCTATTTTAGGATCATTTGCTTCAGCACTTATATGTGCTAAAACGATTTCTTTAGTTTTATCTGAAACTACCTTATATAAAACTTCTGCCGCATCTACATTACACAAATGACCATCCATCGCCATAATTCTTTGTTTTAAAAAGAATGGTCTTGTAGTATTCATTAACATTTCTGGATCATGATTACTCTCAAAAATATAATAATCAGCATTACTAATTTCTTGAAGATGACTATCTTTAAAATATCCGGTATCTGTCACATAAACTAGTTTACTTGTTGAATTTTCAATAATATATCCAAGCGTTAACCCTTTATCATGCGACAAAGGAATGCTTGTAATACTGAGGGTGTTAATTTTGAATTTATCTTCACCTAGTAATTTTTTTTGACGAAAAGCAGCGCCTAAAAATTCTGGGGTATAAAACTTTGATTGTTTAAAGAAATTAATTCTTCCAATATGATCTGAGTGGGTATGAGTTATTAGTACACCATCGATACTTTTGTGGTCAATATTAATTTCTTTGAAACTTGCTTTTAAGTGTCTATCAGTAGTGCCAGCGTCAATGACAATAGTTGTTTCACCATCACTGACAACCGTACAGTTACCTTTAGACCCACTTGCTAAAACGTAATATTCCATATTTATCTTCCTATAACTAACATTGGATTTATATTTACTCCATTATACTTAATCTCTAAGTGTAAATGGGGTCCTGTTGAATAACCGGTGCTACCAATTTGACCAATTACCTCACCACGTGATACAACATAACCTACCGGCACATATGCCGGGACATTAAGGTGAGCATAAGTACTCGTGTAACCATTATTATGATTAATAACAAGGTGATATCCAAAACCACTATGATATCCTGAGCTGACAACTACTCCACGATCAACCGCCATTATTGGTCCATAGCGATTAGACGTATCGATAAAGTCTAAAGCTCGGTGATTTGGATAACAATACCATCCACAACTAATAGATACATTATTTACTGGGTATCTAAACGTTCCTGAGCCAACTCTTGGCATGACCATTGTACCGCGTTTAATTACCTCTCTTACTGGCTCTTTTAATATTTCAACTTGCATAACTTCAGCGCCATCCTTAAGTTGTCCGTTTACGTAGGTTTCTTTATAATCGACTTTTTTAAGCCCAGGTTTTTCTGAAACTACGGTTCTGGTTAATCCTTCTCTTAAAGTTGGATCCATTATATATTCGGTGCTTTCAGGATATACAACCTCTTCTTTTACTGTTTGTTTTTTAACTATCACATTTATAGGTGAATCAAAGAAAGTAACATTTAACTCTTCACCTTCTTTTAATAATTGTTCACGACTTTTAATTTGTGGATTAATAGTTAATAATTGCTGTGGTGACATTTCCGCCATTCTTGCAACTCCATCAACGGTATCAAGTGCTTGTACAGTGTAATACTCTTTTTCAACCTCATAGCCATAGCTTAAAAACTCTATAATTGACCTTTCATCTAAGTAAATATTTTCAATTGAAGTATAACCACGACTAACTTCAGTTTTCTCTAATACTTCCAAAGATAAGGCGGTTGAACCATAGTCTTTTTGTACTGGTGGTTGCTCACCTTTTTTAATATAAGACAATTCTTCTTCATTGACAAAATTAAGCATGTAGACTTCTTTAGCTGATTCAAAATGATTTAAATCTTTTACATAGATAATGGCTCCATTTGAAAAGGTAATCTTATATGTTTCTATAGCTAGTAAGTCATTACTAACAATATAGTCCTTTATTTTTTCATCAATGTCTTCTTTTATAAAGTATGTCATTTCTTCGGCAATAAATATATCTTCGCCAAAACCCAATCTTGAATCTGGAAACTCTTTTTGATAAAGATCTTTGTTGACATTATCAATCATTGCTTCGATTTTTTCTAAATTAGTTACCGTTCCGATTTCTTCATTATTGGCATATAAGACTGTTGCGGAAACTGGATCTTCTACTTCCTGAATTATTTCTTGGTTTAAAACCGAAGTTTCTCTATTCAATAATTTACTTTTTGAAAAGTTTTGGGCTTTAACACTTAAACTAGTTTGACCAAAAACAATCAACCCACTTAAGGCAAAAAGTATCATTAGTATTATAATAGTTTTTTTGTTGTTCACTATCGATCAACTCCCGATGACTGTGCAATAGTATAAAATGCATTTATACTCTTTTTAAATAGTAATGTTATCGTTGCAAGGGAACCGTTACGATGTTTTGCGATAATAATATCTGTTTCTTGATTATCTGTTTCATCTTCATTTGAGTGATAGAATTCACGGTATAGAAACATTACGATATCGGCATCCTGCTCAATTGCTCCTGACTCTCTTAAGTCTGATAACATTGGTCTTTTATCTGTACGCTGTTCCACTGCTCTTGACAACTGAGACAGCGCTAAAACTGGTACATCTAACTCTCTGGCTAACGCTTTAAAAGCTCTAGAAATCTCGGAAACTGCCTGTTGCCTGTTCTCAGCGCCTGCGCCTGAGTCCATTAACTGTAAGTAGTCAATAATAATAACTCCCAAGCCATGTTCAGCTTTCAGTTTTCTACATTTAGAAAATATTTCTGAAACTTTTAGCATTGGGCTATCATCGATAAAAATCTGAGCTTCCTTAACTGTGTTGGCTGCTTCAAATAATGAATTCCATTCTGCGTTAGTTCTAATTGTACCATCTCTAAGTTTATTACCGGGAATTTCACTTTTAAAAGTCAAAATTCTTTGCATCAATTGCTCTGCCGGCATTTCAAGTGAAAAAATTGCTGTTGGTAGTTTGTTTAATAAGGCCATTTGCGTGCCTAGATTAAGGGCAAAAGCCGTCTTACCAACCGACGGTCTGGCAGCTAAAACTATAAGATCTCCTTTTTGAAATCCACTGGTAACTTTATCCAAGGCTGGATACCCTGTCTTCATCCCGGTAATTCCGGTACCTAACTCACTTTTTTGCTTAATATTTGCAAGAACAGCCGCAACTACTTCTTGTGATGCTCTAAAGTCACCACTTCTGCGTGACCGTGTAACATCTAAAATTCCACGCTCGGCTTCATCCATTATTGAATCAATCTCACCTGGATTATTAAATGCTTTCGCATTTATTGTCTCTGTAAGATTAATTAATTCACGCATCTTAAATTTATCTTGAATTATTTCTGCATAATGTTGAATACTTGCCGAAGTCGTTGCTGTGTCAGTTAATTCCAAAATATATTCAGCGCCACCGACAGTATTTAATATTTGAGCATCTTGAAGCTTTGTTATTAAAATAGTTGGGTCCACTGAACGATTGTTTTCGTAAACTTCATTCATAATTCTATAAATCCGTTTATGAGAATCTAAAAAGAAGTGATCAGCGACTAATCCAAATTCAACAGTAGCTTTAACTGCATTAGGATAAATCATCATCGCACCTAAAATTGCTTGCTCAGCATCAATACTACTAGGCAGTTCTCTTCTCATTTATTTCTTTTCCTTAAGCACTACTTGAATTGTTGCGACAACATCTTTAAATAGCTCAACTTTAACATTATTTACGCCTAAATGATTATAAGGTCCATTGTCTAAAAATTTTCTGCGATCAACTTTAATTTTATGTCTTTGTAAAAGTGCTCTCGCAACTTGTTTAGATGACACAGAACCAAAGATTTTACCTTCAACTCCTACATTAACCGTAAAATCTAACTCAATTGCTTCTATTTTATTTTTCGTTTCGATTGCTTTTTGTTTAGATTCTTCCTTCTTTTCAGCTTTTTCTTCTGCTTCTTCAGCCAATACTTCTAAACTACCACCAGTTGCCATAACAGCTAGGCCTCTTCTAATTAAGAAGTTTCTGCCATAACCATCTGATACTTCAACAACCTCATCTTTTTTACCTACATCTTTAACATCACTCAACAGTATCACTTTCATTATTCATTACCTCCTCTAAATATGCTTTTACTACTTTATCTAACTCTGCTAAAACTTCTTTAACAGATGTATTCTCTCTTTGTAAGGCCGCGGCATTGAAATGGCCGCCACCTCCCATTTTTTCCATTATTCTTTGGACATTAACTCCACCTTTTGATCTGGCAGAAACACCGACACGCTTATCTGAAATATTTGATACCACAAAGACGGCGCGTGACTCTTGAATTTTTAATAATTCATCTGCAGCTTGTGATAGCAGCGCCCTTGGAACAACCGTTCCATCATATATTGGTGCAAATACTATTCCAAACTCATCGTGAATATATGAGTTTGCCAATGCTTTATTTCTAAGTTCAAACTCTTTAAAATTATCGTTTAAAAACTGGTTTGCAGCTCTTAAATCTGCTCCATATTTTTGTAAAACTGAAGCCGATTCAAAAGTACGGCTGCCGGTTCTGTTTTTAAACCCATTGGTATCGACGATTAAACCCGTATACATAATTGTAGCTTCTAAACTATTTAAATTTATCCGTTTCTCTTGATATGGAAATAATTCAACTATTAATTCACCAGCGCTTGATGCTGCGGATTCAATGTATGATAATATTGGTTGAAATGTAAAATCAGTTTTACGGCGATGATGGTCGATTACACAAATCTTATTCGCACGTTCAATTAAGTTTGGACTACTACTTATAGTATCACTATGATGGTCTACCATAATAACTAGCGTTTTATAAGTTAGCATTTCAATTGCGTCTTCTTCACTTATAAAAGTGTGTCTTTCAAGTAGGGCATTTTGATTTTCAAGCATTGCTTGTTCCAATTTTCCTTCAACCCCGCCAGTTTTAGCGACAATCGCAACCTCTTTATTATAAGATGCTACAATTCTGCTCATTCCAAGTGCACTTCCCATACAATCAAAGTCACAATTTTTATGTCCAACAATAATTACCTTGTCACTCTTTTTAATTAATTCTCTAATTGTTTGTGAGATAACTCTAACTCTAGCCTTACTACGGCGCTCTCGTGACTCACTATGTCCGCCATAATAGTGGACTTCTTGGCCAACCGTCCTAACTGCTACTTGATCGCCCCCACGACTTTGGGCGAGTTCTAGTAAATCATTAGTCATTTCCTCAAGTTGGACATAGTCAGAAGTTCCTTTGGCAATTCCCATTGAAAGAGAAAGAACTAAGTCATTATTTTGACTTTCATTTCTTATTTTGTGAACAATACTAAAGTTATCAGTCAGTATTTCAGTAAACACTTCATCATTCATTAGCATTAAGTAGCGATCATTACGTAATCTTTTAATAAAAATGCCAAGCTCATTTGCCCAGTTAATAAGGTTCTGCTTAACAATACTGTCAATAAAGTAAACTCTTTGTTCCTCTTCGTATTGAGTATATTCCTGATAATTATCTAAATGTACTAAAGCCATTACTGGTGCTTCTTGACTATATTTCTTTGTGACAGTATACTCTGAAGTTATATCTTGAAAATATAGTAACTTTGCCTTAGAGTTTCTTGTGATTCTAAATATATATTCATCATACTCAACATTAACAACATCAACATCGCCATTAAATAATCCAACTGTTTTTGGCAACCAGTTGGTGACCTTTTCATTAATTCGATTAATTTCTATATGTTTAAAATAATCACTCATCCAAATAATATTATAAGAGTTATCATAAACTACTAATCCCAGGCCACCAATAATAAAGGCATCCTTTGATTCTTCACCAAGGATCTCAGAGACTTCAGCAATGTTCCTTTTTAATTCTTTTTCATAGACTGTGATTACATAGAATAATAGTGCAGCTTCAAATATCAAGAAAAATAAGACAAAAAACATCGTCGGTGAAACCCCAGCAAAGAAAATATAAACAGCTAAAATACCGACTTGGATTAATACACCGACTATCGATGTAAATTTCAGTTGCTCTAACTTATCTTTCATTTACTGCCCTCCTTATAAAATTAATTCTTAATTCAGTAAATACATCAATTATCCCTAAAACCATTACTATTAGCGGAAACACTATTATCAATAAACCTACTAGAGGTGATAAAATTGGTTTTTGTTTAACTGCTATAATTGTTAATAGTAATATTGAACCAGAGATAATAAATACTAACTGTGCTAGAAATTGTGAGATAACTACAATACTATTATAACCTTTTATCCCCAAGATAAAGTAAGCATAACTTAGAATTAAAACAATAATTCCCATTATTCCAACTTTTTTTGAAACACTTATTGTATAAAAGGGTTTTATTTCAATATCAGCCAACTTTAAGCGTTTTAGTAACACTACACTAAATAGATGTGTGACCAGTGTTTGCAAAACTGAAATTACTATTGGTAAAAAAGGAACAAAAAGTATTAGCATAGCGAAAAACGGATTTGTCCATCTCAAAAAAGTAACAGCATCAATACCCGATTTTGTTGTATTATCAAGAATATTAGTGAAAAAATTGATGATCTCTGCGATTTCAGCTACTGGATCATAACCAAAAAATTTCGCAAATACAATCATTGATAAAAAATAATAAATCACTGTTGTTATTAATGTTATTAAAAGTGTTTTTGTAATATTTAATTTTCTATTTATACCATAACCATAAGCTAAACCAATTAAACTTGAAAAACCAATTAATAGAGCTAAATGTGGCAACGATATAATAAAAGCGAGTAAGGTCACTGAAACTGCAACAACTATTCCATCATTAAGATTATATTTAACGACGTAGATGATAATTGGAATTGGAATAAACCAAAATAGGATTCCATCTAATAACATGCCACTTTGACCATCTAACACAATCAATAGGCCCATTATCGCAACTATCATTGCCCCGTCAGTTATTCTTCTGACATTACTTTTCATTTTGCACCTTTTCTATAAACATAAACCTCCGCATAACGGAGGTTTTTATAAAATTATTATTCTGCTACATATGGTAGTAATGCCATTTCGCGTGAACGCTTAATAGCATTTGCTAAAACTCTTTGATGCTTAGCACAGGTACCAGTAGTTCTTCTTGGGATTATTCTTCCGTTTGCTGAAACATATTTTCTAAGTAAATCAACGTCTTTATAATCTACGTAATCCACTTTAGTTTGGCAAAAATGACAAACTTTTTTTCTTGGTCTAAATTTTCTAAAACCCATAACGATTCTCCTATCTATTTAAAATGGCAGATCATCACTAGAAATATCTAGTGTTGGCCCCCCGAAATCTTCGTCTAAATCATCGGAACTACGGTCTTCATAGTAACTTTGGCCTGAACTTTGTGAATAGCTTGACCCACCTTGTTGAGATTGACGTCTTTCTGCTTCAGCTTTACTTTCTAAAAGTTGCACTGAATCACAAACGACTTCTGTTACATAAACTCTATTTCCGGTTTTATCTTCATAATTTCGAGTTTGAATTCTTCCTTCTATTCCAACTAGCGCACCTTTGGTGGCATAGCGTCCTAGAAAGTCTGCAGTTTGATTCCAAGCAACACAGTTGATGAAATCTGCTGTTTGATCTTCTGTTTTGAATTTTCTGTTAACTGCACATGAAAAAGATAATACTGACTTTCCTGTTTGAGTTTTTCTCAATTCAGGATCTCTCGTTAGCCTGCCAACTAATACAACATTATTAATCATATATCTTTTCTCCTATCTTTTTTTAGTTTTTTTGTGTAATCATAAAACGGACAATATTTTTGTTAATATTTGTTAATCTATGTAATTCTGATACCGTTTCATTGTTACCGTCAAAATCTACGATTACATAGTGTCCTTTGATCATATGATCAATTGGATACGCAAAAGTACGGATTCCCCAATCATCGGTTTTGACAATCGTTCCTCCGTTTACATTTATTAACATTTCGATATTAGTAGCTTCTGTGGCTCTCATATCATCGTCTAATGACGCATTGACTATGTACATAATTTCATACTTACGCATGTGTACACCTCCTTCTGGTCTAATGGCCTTTTC
>LFRM01108984.1_pt1 | contig 17071 bp, 16 predicted proteins | sample 618341 | NCBI WGS metagenome assembly LFRM01 (sample SAMN03654438, study PRJNA283298) | anaerobic digester metagenome | isolation source: pool of bioreactors CSTR01a, CSTR02a, and CSTR03a thermophilic anaerobic... | place: Denmark: Kgs. Lyngby | collected 2014-05-21 | reverse complement strand
ACGGTCGAGTCTATGCCGCATGCAAGTAGTGTCGATAGGCTATCCATGGTAGTTTATTGCAAAACCTGTGGCGGGCCAGCGCAGTTAAGTCGTCGCTGGTGGTCACGACGCTCAAAAGGAATTTCCATTAATAAAGAAGCGCTGAACATTTGTGTCAGCGGCTCTGTACAACAAGTCGATGAACCGCTCCTTGCGGGTAGTTTTTACAATACGTCCTAAGGCTCCGAGTGGGCTGTTTTTTTTGGCGAGGCAAGGACGGTTATCTAAGCGTTAGATTTGATGGAATATCGAGAGAATTAAACAATGACTGAATTTATTAAAGGGCTGTTAGAGCGCGGCTCAAACCTGAAGCTCCATGATGCGAATGAAGCTGAAACTAGAAAGAAATTAATAGATCGAGTTATTGAAGATGTTCTAGATTGGAAAGACTTGGATGTTGCATATGAGGAAAGAGTTTCGGAGGATGGGAATACAACTTTTGCTGACTATATAATAAGAACTGCAGATATCTCAATACTTATTGAAGCTAAGAGGATTGGTGTCGCATTCAGCACAATTCCCGGTCAAAAGAAAGTTAAACTATCCGGCCAAATCATGGAAGGGAAAACAGGAGATGCTATAAAGCAGGCTAGAAACTACTGTAGGAAAAAATCCATCCCTTTTGCTGTAGTTACTAATGGTAATCAATGGATATTGTTTCCAGCTGTTCGCACAGATCAAGTTAGCTTCTCATCATCTTCAGCAATTATTTTTGATTCTCTAGAAAGAGTGTTAGGTGAAGAGTCTGAATATTTTAAAAGTCTTTTGTCCAGAGATGGGGTTATTGATGGCAATTTAGCTATTGAGCTTATCGGTAGAAATACGGATCAATTTGAAGAGCGAAGGCTGAATAAGTTTTTTAAAGGGGCTGGATCAAGAACTGCAAATCCAATATATCCTTTGATCGAGAATGAAGTCGTAAGTGCATTTTCTGATTCAATTATCAATTCAGATAAAGATTTGCTGGAAAAGTGTTATGTGAAAAATGCTGATCGGCAGAAATTTGATAAAAGAATCCAAATGCACTTGCAAAAAAGGGAACCCCTATTTGCATCCCAGCCAAAACGTCCGATGAGAAAAAGAGAGTCCTCATCTCTTGTTGACTCCATTGCAGCTGCTTCTTCAAACGCCAGACCTTTAGCAATATTGATATTAGGCACTGTCGGAACAGGGAAAACTACATTTTTACAATATACAAGGAGAGTGGCGTCAGCATTATATTTTGAAAAATCAAAAGATGGGCCTTACCCGCACTGGATTGATATTGATTTCAGGAATTTCTCTAAGAATGAATCTCCAATAGACTTTATTTATAGTGCGCTATTTGAGTACATAAAAAGTGATGATTATTTCAATGATTACAATAGATCAATTAAAGACGCATACTTCAATGACATTAACGCATTAAAAAGCGGGCCAATGTTTCTTCTCTCGAAGAATCAAGGTGGCTTTGATGAGCAAATTACTAAAGTGATTATGGATGACTACAACAAGGTCAATCCATATGTTGATAAGGTAATAGGGCATGGATCCATGCAGAGCCCTGTTTTTTTGGTGATCGACAATATTGACCAATTTGAGGATGACGAGACGCAATCCGAAATATTTTCAGACGCTATCGCTCTAGCTGGCAGATTGAATATGAATTTAATTATTGCCATGAGGGAGTCGACGTATGTAGATCACAGAAATTCTCCAACATTTGATGCATTTGATTTTGATCCCCTTCATATTGAACCTCCGGAAATTCCATCTGTACTATCTAGGCGTTTTTTCTTAACTGGGCAAATGTTGTCAAATAAAAAAGGGAGTTTTACTGCATTAAATGGTGCTGACTTCAAGGTGGACGATTTATCTGTATTTATAGATATAGTAAAAAGCTCAGTTCTTGGGACAGAAATTGGCGAGCGAATTGACGTTCTATCAAATCACGACGTTCGTCTTGCTCTAAGGATGACGCGAGAGTTCTTAGCCAGAGGGTATACTGATCCTGCAAAAGCGCTACAGATATTTGGAGCTACTCAAAAATACACTTTGCCTAAGCAGGAAGCATTTAGGTCGATATTGCTAGGTAATCAATCAGTGTACAGCGAAGAGTATTCAGTTATTGGAAATCCGTTTGACTCCAGATTAGGAAGGTCGAATGGGGAATTGCTTCGTATGTTTGTCCTTAATGCATTGGTGAAGCAAAGCGCTAATAGTGGAAGTGGTTCTCTTGATGGGCCAAATATCAGAGACAATTTAAAATCAATAGGGTTTTCAGAGGCAGATACGATGGATGTATTGTCTGACCTTTGTGAAAAACGATTTATTCACACAAAATCTCATGGCAAGGCTGAGATTAACAGTAGCTATTTTGCAAGTAGGCTTGGCGGTCACATCATAAGAAGCTTGCTTTCAGATTTCACATTTATCGAAAATATCTTGATGGATACCTTTATTGCAGATAAAGAAGTTTGGGAGGAACTAAAGTCCCTTTCTCACCAAATTACAGATGATAGGAATGTTGTATCGAGGATAAAGTTGAGAGCAACTAGGTGTGAAAAATTTTATGAGTATATGATTACTCAATATCAACCTTTGTTGGAGGAGGCGACCAAAAGAAAGCTTGATCCTTCATGGCTAAGTAACCCGCTAGAAGAAATGTTCTCGGAACTAAAAAGTAATATGGAAAAAGCGATTTCTTCTGCTGAGCGAAATTATGGCTCAAAATCTAATAAGCTGTTATGTTTCAAGGATAGTCAATGAAAAATATTCTACTTGGTCTGATGCTTACGTTAGCATTGCCAGCTTCTGCCAATGATCTTTGTCAAATAGTAAGTGGCTCGGTTGTGATAGCCCAAGATGGTAAGAATACTTACCTTGGTAAGATTGCCAACAGCTTTGACAGCGAGTCCATTTTCAATGAATTCGGAACCTATGGCAGCGAATTCAGTAGCGACTCAATTTGGAACGAATTTGCTACGTTCGGTAGCGAATTCAGCTCTTACTCTCCTTTCAATGAATTCACATCAACTCCCCCTATGATCATTAGAAACAATGAAGTCATCGGCTATCTGTCAGCTAACAAATCTATACAGGCATCCGTCAGCCCGAATCTTTTGAAGGCGCTGTGTGGTGGGTAAGCAACATAACAAGGCCAAGCACAGCGACAGCTTTTACGTTCCGGCTTCGCCTCCACTACAAAGCTGCGCGTGTTGGCGGCGTTATGCTCAAAGTAGTTAAGTCAAACTGAGGTTGTATGGCTAAGATATTCCCAAGCATTGAAGTCATCAAGAAAAGCAAGCAGAAGCCGACTGAGGGTGAGTTATTTCTTCTAAATGAGCTGTCGCAGAATTTCGATACGGAAGTGGAGATATACTTTCAGCCATTTTTTAACGGTGAAAGACCTGACATCATAATTATTCACCCGATAATGGGTGTAATCATAATCGAAGTAAAAGACTGGGATTTGTCCTTTTATAATTTGGATGAAAACAACAAATGGCATGTAAATAACAATGGGTCGGTAATACGATCACCGTTCGCCCAAGTTTTTGGCTACAAAAAAAATATGTTTGATCTTCATATTAATGGGCTTTTAGAAAAGAACTTAAATAATAAGAATTTTTACAAGGTGATATCTTGTTACGTTTATTTCCATAGCGAGAATAAAGATTCAATTCAAAGATTTTTTTCTCCCAGAATGGACGAATTGAAGAACATGCTCAGAGAGCATAATAATGCATATGCTGAAAACCCAATAGACCATGACAAATATGAGCGAAAGAGAGAATGGCTGAACTCAAAAATAAAAAAGTTTGAAAGGGATCTGTATCAGCATGCAGTTACCAAAGATCAGTTAATGAAAATAAAATTTCCACTTTCCAAGAAGAGTGACATATATCCTGCATCAATCCACGAAGCTTTCTTAAGGTATTTGCAGCCTCCTTATCATTATCTCAATGAAGGGAAAGAAATTGAATACACTAAGGCGCAAGAAAGGCTCGTAACCAGTGAGCAGGGCAAGCGAGAAAAAATTAAAGGGGTTGCAGGATCAGGAAAAACTACCGTGCTGGCGAAAAGGGCGGTAAATGCACATTCGAGACATGGTGGTAACGTTCTTATACTCACGTTTAATCTTACTCTTCGGATGTACATTAAAGACAAAATAAATGAAGTGAGAAGTGATTTTTCCTGGGGGGCTTTTGGCATTATTAACTACCATAGGTTTATGAGTGCAGCACTCAGTCAATATGGAATAGACGTAAGTGTTCCTGAAGAAATACAAAATGATAAGGAAAGGGTCAGTGCTTACCTAGATTCGGAGTATTACTCAAATGAAAACATTTTTGAAAATTGTGAAATTGAAGAAAAATTTCACACAATATTGGTCGATGAAATTCAAGACTATAAACCTGAGTGGATAAAGATAATACGTAAATATTTTTTATCTGACCAAGGCGAAATGGTTCTTTTTGGGGACGAGAAACAGAATATTTATGAAAGGGAAATTGATGAAGAAAATACAACAAAGGTAGTTAAAGGTTTTGGTCGCTGGAATAAACTGTCTAAATCTTTTCGTTATAAAGAAGATTCACACATATTAGATGTTGCAAAAAAGTTTCAAGAAGTATTTTTTACTGATCGTTACGAACTCGATTTTTCTGAGGCGATGCAGCCCACGCTGTCAGGAGTTGGGGTAAATCAATGTGTAGTGATTGATGCAGGCGATATTAAATCAATTGTTAATTATGTTTTTTCTGTCGCAAAACTTGAGTCTATTCACCCAAATGACATGGTTATTCTTTCATCCAGCATTTCTCAAATGCGGGAAATCGACTTTTTGATAAGAAAAAATCCAAATTTCAACGAAAGAACTTTGACAACATTTGAAACCAAAGAAGCTTATGATTCTTCACGCATAGGCCGTAGTGAAATTGAAAAAATAAGAAGTAATAAAAAATATGGATTCAACCTGAATAGTGGTGTTTTAAAAATATCGACAATACATAGTTTTAAAGGTTATGAGTCACCAACTGTTTTTTTGATTGTTAATGAGCAGGATAACGCGGAGTTGGTTTACGTTGGCCTCACAAGGGCAAAGTTCAACTTGGTTGTTTTTGTCACAAGAAATTCTAAGTATTCCAACTTTTTTGAAGGTTCTCTTGAAGTTATTCAATTATCAGATGGCGGCGGCAACGACATGGAAAGAGCATAACAAAGTGCTGCTGCCGGACAATTTAATTGCCGCAGAGCACGGCGTTATGTTTCTCGTGCTTTAATTCTAAGTGGATGACATTGAAGAGATGGATGGATACGAAATTCAGTATAAGAATCGAACCACGATCTCGACTTACTGGCACAATAAGTCTGCTGATTTGATGGCCTCGGCCCGGGTACTTTGGAGAGCTATGGAAGTCGATAGCCAAAATCGGCTAACGTGCCATGCCACATACAAAATGCTATTTTGGACAACCTCTCAGTTTTGGTAGATATATCGGAGTTTGTACAAAAAGCATTGGTGTGTGCGCATTGAAGAGCGCTATACGCATGGCAAAGGCTTGGTGCTTTATCTTGCGCGTTATTGTAAAGGTGGGTCTGTTGATCCGCGACAGTTAAAGCAAATTACCGCAGAAGTGGTGAAGATAAGTTATCTGGATCATCGTGACAAGCGAATTAAAGAGCAGCGACTCAGGCCGATGGATTTTATAAATCGGCTACTTCAGCATGTACCGCCCAAAGGCTTGCATACAATTCGCTATTACGGGCTGTATGCTTCGGCAAGTAAATTACGCTATCAACGATGCAAGCAACAAAGCGGCACGTTAGCGTCTATGCCGCGTGCAAATAGTGTGGATCGGGTATCTATGGTAATTTATTGCAAAACCTGTGGTGGTCCAGCGCTGTTAAGTCGTCGCTGGTGGTCACGTAGGTCAAAAGGAATTTCCATTAATAAAGAAGCACTGAGCACTCGTGCAAGCAGCTCTGTACAATAAGTCGATGAACCGCCCCTTGCGGGTAGTTTTTACAATACGTCCTAAGGTTCCGAGTGGGCTTTTTTTGGTGAGGCAAGGACGGTTTTCTAAACGTTGGGCGTCAGGAGAGGAATCTGGTAGGCGCGAACGGTTTGTTCTATGCAGTAATCAAGGATGTAGTTTTGAGCTGACTGAGCCAAGGCTACCTAAAATTTTTTATTTTAAACCAGCCAGCCTGTTCATATTGTAAGGGATTGATTCAGGTACAGAGCATGGCACATACAAGGAAGTAAGTTGATGATTGCAAACAATATAACCGAACTGCGCTGTGAAATTACCAAGGAGCGCAATCGAGCAGTTTTTCAAGGGCTACCTTGGCTTTTCATGGGTCTTACCCTGTCATACCTGTCATGGGCGGATGAACTTGTACCATTTGAGCTATCTGTTGGCTCGCTAGAGAATAGACAAGTTTTGTTTTTTATTTCTCTCTTACCTTGGTTTGCTTTTGTCGTTTATCTCGGAAAGTATATCAACAAGCAAAGGTTGCTCTCTGAGGGGGAAACCGCTGATCAAGAGCAAAAAAGAATTTTGAACTCATCAAGCATTGTCGCGATTGAAGCAGTGATTACAACCCACTCTCAGCTGGGGGAGAAGAACCCATTAGTTAGAGCTCTTTTAGACGCCAGATTTCCCCGTCTGGCTGCTCGTATCAGAAATCTTCGTATGGATGAAGATTACGCAATTCTAAATACTGATGTGCTAAAGGCTACTGACAGCATCAACTCATCTCTGAAAGCAGAGAAAAATAATCTGCCTATTTTCAGAGCACGAGCAGAAATAACAGCGTCGGTTGAGTTTTTAGATAAGCGTCGTAAGGAGCTTCGTCAGCAGTGGGCTGAAGCGTACGAGCAGTTTTCATGGTGGAACAAGCTGAAGTTTAGCGATGGCCCGGATTTTTCCAAAATTGATAAAACACTTAACGATCTTCGTCTTATGTCTCGTGAGCTGGAGCAAAAATATGGTCAAGATTTTCTTGCCATTGATAAACACTTCGAGACTCTAAAATCAAAGGCAATCGCTCGTATTCATGAAGCGCAACTAACAGGCGTCGAGCTTATTCGCCAGACTGATGGTGAGATGGCCGTCGGCTCTGGATTGCTTCGCAAATCAATGTGGCTCTCAATGCTTTCTATCCCAGTATCCGTTTGGTTAGATGCCGATCAGGCAGCTAATGTTTTTGATGCTATAAGGAGCGTTAATAGTACATTTTCTGGCATGTCAGACTATGAAATCTGGTGGGAAACACTGTTTCTACCAACAGAGAGTTTAACTGGGCTGGCAGCACTGACGAAGGGGGCATATTTCGAGCAGCTAGTTGCAGCGGATACCGGTGGTCAGCTCCATGAGCACTTTAACCACCCTGGTACCGATATAGTTATTGATGGAACAGTATTCCAGCTAAAAGCGACCGATAGCGAAGCTTATGTAAATAGCGTGGCGGATGGAATTCCTGTAATCGCTACGTCTGAGGTAGCGTGGGCGGCCGGCTCAATTGATTCTGGGTATACAAATGAAGAGTTAAATAGTGCCGTAGATTTAGCCCTGGGCGGAACGATTGTCGATATCAGCGATACGGCTGTGGACGCTATCTTGACAGGTGTTGGAGGGCTAGGCTTTTTTGCGACGCTAGAAGGTTTGCATCATGCAGTCCAAAAACACGAGAACGGTGGTGATGCCGTGGAAGCAATCTTTGAGGGAGCGGGTGTTGCTATAGAAGGTACTGCTCGTGCGTTGGTAGGTGCGGCAGAAATGGGGTACAAAATTCTCTCATCAAAACCGAGCCGATTTGTTGGGAGAATGCTTCTCAAAGGAGCTAAGAAATTGGATGATAAAATCATGGCAGAAGCTAAACGTAAGTAAAGTGTGGTTTAATTATTTTAGCCTTTATAAAGCTTCACAGGCTGGGCGATTGACCAAAAAATCATCAAGTACTTGCCCTGAGCGCTCAAGATACCTATATCGAAAATGTAGTCCCTTTTCAAAAAACTCACCATTAGCTCGAAGTAACACACAAGCAGCGGGTACTACCTCACTACGAGAGCCTGCTCTCCATACAGCCAGCTCAGCTTCTGTAACATCAGCCCGAATAGCAAGAACCATCTCGTAGACAACGGCCTTACCTTGTGAATACGCTCGCGCAGATTTTGTTATTCCATCATCAGGTAGAGCTTTCTGAAATTGTGCATGCGCACTAGCTGCACCAACTCGAGCATATTCTTCGACGGCAGCATCTGATGGTGCGTCAGATTGCAAGCTTGGAGAAATAGTCTTTTTAATTATGTCTTTTGCAATATCCGTTGAAAAAGCCAACTTCCAAAAAATGAAAGCAATTATGCAAAACAACCAAAATTTAAAACTTTTCATGTCTATCCTTAATGGCCGCATAATGAGCTAAAGCCACCTTCAAATCGTTAAGTAATGCTCAGAGCAAAGCTTCACAGCACAAGCATGAAAAGAGTTACGCTTTTTCTACTTTGCTTTTCCAGCATCACTATTTCGTATCGCTTGCTACTGGCAATGCCTGCTTCAGCGCTTCGGCTGTCATCGGTCGAACCGTAATACTGATGCCATCGGAGCCTTCAACCTTACTGAACAAAACAGCTGATCGATTCCTGGTAACTGTCCGTAATCGTCGATTTACGGCACCAACGAAACTTCGTTTGAGATTATTGAGGTTTTTATAGTCTTTGTTTGGACCAACCAGTGAATCAAGCGGAACACCTTCACCTGAAGTAAACCTCTTTAATGTTTCAATGCTCTTTGCACTCAGATTACCTAGCAATGCTATGGCCTCATCGACATTGATATCGATGACTATTTTATTATCACCTGAGCTTTCCGACAGTTCGGGCCATGGTGGCGCGTCATCCCAAACAACCTGCTGATCGAGACTTTCGGCAAGACCCTGCCCTGCGGGTGTTAGCTCATCATAGCTAGATTCAGTCCTGCTAAAGAGCAGCTCTATAAGTTCAGCTCGAAACTCCGGTGAGAGCCGAGCTAAATCTTGCTTGGTTAGAACCAACATCATAATCAAACACCTCTCGCCATGAACACACGGCATCATCATATGCTAAATTATATTCTAAAAACAAACAATTAACATACAAACAAATATAAAAACAATATGATATAGACATTGCGCGCAAACAAGGAATATGATGCATGCTGATCAGCAAGCCTTGCTTGACTTCAGCTAATGCTAAAAACGACAGCTTGGCATTAACAACGGCACTTTGAATATCTCAAAACAGCAAGGAAACTGAGCCATGGCAAAAGGAATCAATAAGGTCATTTTAATCGGCAATGTCGGTGCTACCCCCGAAAGCCGCCAACTACCGAATGGCGATATGGTGACCAATATCACCCTAGCCACTACTGAGAGCTGGAAAGACAAGCAAACAAGCAAACAGCAGAGTCGTACTGAATGGCACCGTGTCGTGTTTTTTGGCAAAGTCGCAGAAATTGCAGCTAAATACCTTAAGAAAGGATCACAATGTTACATTGAGGGTCGCATAAAAACTAACAGTTGGGAAAAAGATGGTATCAAGCGTTACACCACTGAAATAGTGGTCGATATGACCGGTACCATGCAGTTACTGGGAGGGCGTATTGATGAGCCTTCCAACTCAACTCCAGAAACATCATTTGGCAGCGTAACTGACGAATCCAATGAGTGGTTAGATACGGATTTCGCTATGGATCTTGAGGGTATTCCTTTCTGAACAAGAGTTATTTTTTGCTTAGCGCGCGAAGTTTTTTTAAAGAAATCCAAATGTTTTTGAAGAAACATCATGATGTTTCAATGCGGCTTCGGCTCTAATACAAAACCAACATACTGTGGATACTAGATAGTATAAAAATATAGGGAATTTATAATGGAAAAAAACTATTTATCAAAACATGCCGTAGACAGAGTTTATGAGCGAACCTATTTTAATGAAAAATCTATTTTAGAATTAATAAACACAAAATCATACTTTTTACTTGGTAAAGAAGTTGATTCAGATATTTCACATTGTTTGGTTTATCAGAAAAATACAAATGATTTTTTTGTAGTAGTAAGGAATGGATTTAATAATAAAGTAATAACAATTCTGCCTTTAGAATATCATAATAAATTTGAAGACCGATTAGAAAAAAACTATATTGAAATTGATTCAGAAATTAAACGTAGAGCAAAGCTTAGTGCAGGATCTTCATTGACATGTGACGAATTAGGATTAAAAATAAAACTAAAGGTTGTAGTTCTTAAAAACACAGGCTTGAAAAAAACATATGAAATAAAAGTAATGAAATTTTCAGCTAATGAGTATTTAAAACTTACAAGCTGCCCTAAAAAAGCAATAAACATATTAAATAATTGGCTAAAGAAACACAAAGATGTGAAGGTGCTTGAGTTGAGCCTATCAACAGGTCGTGAGTCTAAGCCTTTTTTGTATAATATTTTTGAATTTACCCCAGAAGTTTTTGTGGATAGGTAATTTTTAAATAAATCTGTGTGAATTCTTCGCGCTGGATTTCTGGAAATACCTCAGTAGTAACTAAGCGCACGTCATTCATTGAGACGACTTGTATCAGCTCTAATGGTAACCCTACCAAAAAATAACAATACTAAAAACAGGAAGATTACTAACTATTTGCAAAGCATATCTATGTGCATTGTAAAAAAATATATACTGAATAAAAAACATAAGTGGAATACAATAACAAAGCAAATCAGCAAAAAAATATTCTTGCAAACCTGTAGATGATATAAATCAATTTAAGCAATTGAAATTCGCCATCGTCGAATAAAACATAACAAGGAGCGTCACTCATTGAAACGTTTTGTATCACCTCCAGTAGATCAGCTCGATAGTCTAAGACAACCACTTACCGCTGGTGAACGCATAGTCTTTGACTTTTTTAATACTCATCTTTCTGCAGAATGGGAAATATACATTCAACCTCATTTGAATGGATTGCGGCCTGACTTTGTTCTTTTGCACCCGCGTGCTGGTATTGCAGTTTTTGAAGTGAAAGATTGGAACCTTAGCGCAATGCATTATGAGGTAATTGAGAGAGACAGAAAGTCTCCTGTTCTTATGGGAGAAAAAGACGGGAAAAGATTTTCACTTCAAAATCAGAACCCCGTAGAGAAAGTTCGCAGATATAAAGAGGAACTATATGAGCTTTATTGCCCAAGGCTAGATAGCAAGGCTGGTTTTGCCGTAATAACGGCAGGTGTGATATTCCCACTCGCAGATGACTCAGCAGTTAATGCCTTATTTAAGTCAAGTCTAGCTTATAGAGGAATGGATAAATATCCTCAATACAACCCTATTTCAGGCCAGTATGCTATTCAATCTGGAAATATTAACTCAGTATTCCCAGAAAGCAAAAGAGTTTACTCCGAATTTATGACAGAGGACCTTGCTAATGACTTACGGAGTTGGCTCATAGAGCCTGACTTTGCCTCAACACAAAGGCTGCCTCTAGAGTTAGATAGTAAGCAGCTATCTTTTGTTAAAACCAGAACAGATACAGGCTATAGGCGAATAAAAGGTCCCGCCGGATCTGGAAAATCTTTAATTCTAGCAGCAAGAGCTGCTGAGCTATTAGAGGAAGGTAAGAGTGTACTGGTAGTGACTTTTAATATTACGCTTCTCCATTATTTAATGGATATTGCAGTTCGATGGCCTCAGTCATCAGCAAGCACAAGAAAAAATATAACATGGCTAAATTTTCATTCTCTCTGCAAGCGAGTTTGTGAGGAAAGTGATTACGAAGAAGAATATCGAGATCTTGAGTGGCGTAGTAATCCTAATAAAGTGTTAAATACAGATCTTCCAAATTTAGTCTCATCCATTATCGACTCAGATGTAAATGGATTAGTAACTAAGTATGACGCCATACTTGTTGACGAAGGACAAGATTTTTTTCCAAACTGGTGGAGTGTTCTCCGGCAGTTACGTAAAAAAGAAAATAACGAGATGCTTCTTGTAGCAGACGCAACACAAGATATTTATGATACAGCTAGTTCGTGGACAGATGAAGCAATGAACGATGCTGGATTTTCTGGTGTTTGGGCTGAACTGAACACCAGCTATAGATTACCTCCTGACTCAATAAAGTACATGAAAAGCTTTGCCGAGCAATACCTACCTAAAAACAGTATTGACCTGCCTAATAATGAGTCTGAGCAAGGTCAACTAAACCTCTTTCCTTGCTCATTAAAGTGGGTGCACACCATTCCAAGTATAGCTTCTATTACTTGTAGGGATGAGCTTTTCTTACTTTCTAAAAGCTCAGACACCGATCCGATATCAATACCTGATATTACATTGTTATCTGATACCACTAAAAATGGGCTGGACGTAATTCGCGAAGTAGGAATGAAGGGTGTTAAAGCTTGCCACACCTATTCTGATAATAAACAAGAGTCTCGACGAAAAAAAATGGGATTCCATATGGGTGATGCTCGTATTAAAGCGACAACATTACATAGTTTTAAAGGATGGGAGTCCAGAGCAATAGTTATATATATTGGTCAGTCTGTAAATAAAAAATCATTTGCACTAATATACACGGGCTTAACTCGTTTAAAAAGGCATTATCAAGGAAGCTACTTAACTGTAGTCTCATGCTCACCGGAACTAATTGAGTATGGAAAAACATGGCCTGCCTATGTTGAAAAAATCACATAAAACAAAATTAAATAATTCTGTTTTATGACTGTTGAATGAATGCTTACTATTAGATTAGCAAGCCTAGCAGCGAAGCGTGCATGCCTAGTAATATAATTTTAGGTAAAAAAGAGTTCTCTCAAACATCCTTGCCATCTATCTACTATGCCACTACAAACCAACATATTAGGAGCAGCCATGAAACTTATTGCAATTACATCCGCAGCTATAGCCATCATGTTTTCATTTTCCATTCCTGCATCAGCTCAAACCAAAGGCAACAGCTCGAACAAGAGCTACAGCAGCACACCCAAACAACATAACGTCTCTGGCTATACGCGCAGCAATGGGACATATGTTGCACCACACTACAGATCTACCAGAGATGGTGCTCGTAATAACAATTGGACTACCCAAGGAAACACCAATCCTCATACCGGTAAGGAAGGAAGCATTCCCCGTAGCTACTATGAGAAAAAGAAATGACGCACTGGACTGTAAGCGCTCGACTAACTCTATCTAGTTTTTTGGTTTATCAGTAATTTATGGAGCTTAGTTAACCCCAATACTTTTTATGGTAAAAGGTAAGCGCCCTTAAATCAGCACCCTTGTAAACTATGACTTAGCTTAATCCAGCTTTACATTCCATGGCAGCAGTAGTTCAAGTTTCTCAAGCGTGTCGGCAGTCGCGATGTGGTCCAGAATATGTTTGATGTAGGCTTGCGGTTCTAAGTTATTGGCTTTGGCCGTTTCAATTAATGAGTAACAAGCAGCACTGGCTTCTGCGCCTTTGCGTGTGTCAGCGAATAGCCAGTTTTTACGGTTATGCCAATATTGGCATAACCGTAATTATCCTCACCCAATAATTATGTAAGGTTAATCCGACTCTCCCTAAGAAGGCCCATGCACACACGCGGTCGCTCGTCCTATGCATGCTCTAGAACTGGGCATAAAAATAGTGTTTTCTGTGGATTCATACCCTCCCGCAGGAGTACACCATGTGTACCGACACAATCTTCACGAACCTTGCCCGTCGCGACTGGCTGATTGAGAGTCCGCTCAATGACGTTGTGACGTCCTATGTCAAGGCGCTACATGACCAGCACTATGCCTATAACACGATCAGAATCTATTTGGACTGCCTTGCACATTTCGGCTTTTGGCTGAACACTGGAGGGATTAAGCTCCGGCACATTGATTCATACCTCGTCAAACGTTTTCTACAGGAACACCTTCCGGCTTGCACATGCCATAAACCCTGCAACTCTAGTATTGGCAGTGCAGGGGCGGCACTTCGGCATTTACTCAGAGTGCTGTCATGCTCACAACCATTATCTGCGATGGTCCGGAATTCTCTGACGCTTGAGCTAGACCGGTTCGGTGAATACTTAACGGAGATCTGTGGACTAGCGTCAGCTACTCGTGAATACCGGGTTCAGCACGCCGAAGCTTTTCTCTCTCACGCATTCGGTACTGAAGCCCTAGTCATCTCACAACTCTCGGCGACCGACGTGGACGTGTTCTTTGCTTCGTTAAGTTCGCGTCTGCGACCGGCATCGCTGCGCATCATCTGCACCAGTCTACGAAGTTACTTTCGATATTGTGCCCTACATGGCGCTGCGACCACTGGATTGACTGCGGCGCTTCCACGAATCGCAGATTGGCGCCGAGTTACCTTGCCGAAGGTGCTTTCCGACGCCGAACTGATAGAGTTTCTAAATGCCTTCGATCGTACGCACCCTGTCGGCCTGCGCGACTACGCCATCGCGCGCTGCTTGCTTGATTTAGGTTTGCGCGGTCATGAGGTGACATGCCTGACGCTGGACTCAATCGATTGGCGCAGGGCGATACTGATCATCAATGGCACCAAGAGCAAATCTGTTCAACAGCTACCGCTGCCAGAGTCTACAGGCAAAGCTGTGGCTCAGTACCTGCAGCAGGGACGTCCGCAGACAACAAGCCGTAGGCTGTTCGTCCGGCACCGTGCACCGCACGATAAACCTCTAGGGGTTCCTGCTATTCGCAATTCGATGAACCGTGCTTTTGTTCGTTGCGGCCTAAGCGATCGGTTCTGTAATACACATGTGTTACGGCGAACAATGGCAACGCAGTTGCAGCGCTCCGGGGTTTCAGCTAAGGAAATCGCCGACCTTCTGCGCCACAAAAGCCTTGACACTGTAAGCACCTACGCGCGTGTTGACGTGGAACAGTTGCGTGCGATTGCGCTTCCGTGGCCCGGGAGCCAGCAATGAACGCCCAGATATCGTGGATGCTGCGCGTCGACGCCTATCTGGCATATCGCCGTCATCACGGGTACCAGTTGAGTAATGAGGCAGCCCAGCTTCGGTCGTTTGCTCGGTTCGCTGATAAAATTATCACCGAAGGCCATCTGACGGTTGCGCTCGCTACTGCATGGGCGCGGGATTCGCAGCGTACAGCGCCGTTCACCTGGGCGCGTCGTATAGAGGTACTTCGCGGGTTCGCACGTTTTTGCTTACGGGAAGACCCCGCTACTGAGATACCACCGAGCGGCCTCTTCGGTTCAGCTCATCGGCGGCGCGTCCCACATATATACACCGAGCTAGAGCTGTGCACACTGCTGAAGGCGAGCGATGGCTTGGCACCCTCAGAAGGATTGCGCTCTGCAACTTGCCAGTGTGTGTTCGGATTACTGGCAGCGACAGGGCTGCGCATCTCTGAAGCTCTCACCCTCGCCATAGCTGACGCTGACCTTAATAGTGGCGTTTTGCATATTCGCGGTGCCAAATTCCATCAACAGCGTCTTGTACCGCTACACCCAAGCGTTACCAACTCGTTACGTGTCTATGCACAGCGGCGAGATCGCCTCGTGCCACGCCGGTGTTGTGACAGGTTTTTCCTGCGTGATGACGGGTACGGTGCAACTCAGGCCTGCATCCGTTATGCCTTGCAGTCACTCTGCCGACAGATGGGCTGGCAACCGCGCGGTGATTATTCGTGTCACCGTTTACACGACCTGCGACACACTTTCATTGTGAGAAGGATACTGCGCTTCTACGAGGAGGGTGTCGATATTGATAACGCCATTCTCACGCTGTCGACCTATGTCGGGCACGCCAAACTAAGCGATACCTATTGGTATGTCACTGGTACTCCTGAGCTGATGGCGATCGCCGCCGAGCGCTTCCGTCTCTACACCCAAGGAGATACATGATGAATCCATTGCTCGCCGCTCCTACCGAGTTCGCTGCGCTGCTCCAGCGCTTCTTCGCCGAACGCCTGATCCAGCAGCAGAACGTCAGCCCACGAACGGTGGCGGCCTATCGCGATACCTTCAGGCTTTTGCTGAACTATGCAGAACATGTAACAGGCAAGCCACCAGTCAAGTTGGCACTATGCGATTTTGATGCAGTCCTAGTGCTGGACTTCCTCGCTCATCTGGAAGCTGAACGGCACAATACGGTACGTACCCGCAATGCACGATTGGCTGCTATACGCGCTTTTGCTCACTACGTGGCATTACAATCACCGCCAGCTCTGTATCTGGCACAACAGATTATTGCGATACCAATGAAACGCTTCGAGCGGCCCATGCTTGAGTTTTTATCCCGCGACGAGGTTCGAGCACTGCTTGCCGCCCCTGGTATGGCGACCTGGTGCGGTCGCCGTGATACCGTCATGCTCGCCTTGCTTTACAACACCGGCGCTCGGGTTTCTGAGCTGATAGGAATCCGAGTGGCCGATGTAACATTGGCGACTACCGCCTCAGTGCGCCTACATGGCAAGGGCCGCAAGCAACGAACAGTGCCGCTATGGAAGGAAACAGCAACCGAAATCCGTCAGTGGTTAAAATATGCCGATTTGCGTGACGAGCAACCCCTTGTTCCGAACCGTAGCGGACTAGTGATGACTCGTACAAATGTGGCTGAGCGACTGAATCTGGCAGTCAACTCAGCGATAAAGAAGTGCCCACAGTTGTCCGGCCGTAGAATATCGCCGCATACCTGGCGTCATACAACAGCTATGCACCTGTTACAGGCGGGCGTCGACCTGACAGTAATCTCGTTGTGGCTCGGCCATGAAAGTCCTATTACTACTCATGGCTATGTTGAGGCTGACTTAGCCATGAAGGAGCGAGCACTTACCGCCATCGTTCCTCCTGCAGCCAAGCATAAGCGCTATCACCCCACCGACGCGGTCCTTAAATTCTTGGAGAGTCTTTGAAATTATGCAAACCTCAGCTCGCGCACCGCCGCATAGAACGCCGTATATAGCAAAGCAACCTTGCATAATTATTGGGTGAGGATAATTACGGCCAATAGCAAAGGGGCGGATTGCGTTTTCTGCCATGATATTGCTAATCATCAGGTC
>LFRM01154418.1_pt1 | contig 17081 bp, 8 predicted proteins | sample 618341 | NCBI WGS metagenome assembly LFRM01 (sample SAMN03654438, study PRJNA283298) | anaerobic digester metagenome | isolation source: pool of bioreactors CSTR01a, CSTR02a, and CSTR03a thermophilic anaerobic... | place: Denmark: Kgs. Lyngby | collected 2014-05-21 | reverse complement strand
TTTCTCAGCCTGCCCTTTTTGGTACGCATCGATTCCAATTTCTTGAGCCTTTCGCAGGTCCTTTAGCTGATGACGATGAGTAATGAAGGAGTCAAATTCATCAATGCCATCATAGGTAGCGCATGGAAACGACTCGCACTCAAAGCAGTACGTCACGCCACGCTGCATGCTGCATTTGGCGATGGCGCATGATTGGTTGCCCGCCCCGCCCCCGCAGCCTGGGCAATAATCGCCCAAATGCATGGAGCATAGACCGCAGTTAAGCCCGCATAGCGAAAGCAAGCGATCGTCCCTGACAAAGTCTTTCATAGCCTAACCCCTCCTCGCCGTGATGATCATCCTTACCCACCATTCTACCACAAACCCTCCACAAATAACAAAAAAGCCAAGCCCATTAACAAATGAACTTGGCACAAAAAACTTAACCTATACCTGCTGTATCCAACCGCCCTCTATCCCAGCCATTGGAGCAACACTCCAATGCTTGGGTCAAGACTCCAGACCCTCGCTAGGGGAGCTTCACTCTCTTATTTTCCCATAACAGGATCAGGTGAACGCTTCGCTCCCTCACTCGCCCCAAAATGGGTCAAGACTCCAGACCCTTGCTAGAGAGCTTCGCTCTCTTATTTTCCCATAACAGGATCAGGTGAACGCTTCGCTCCCTCACTCGCCCCAAAATGGGTCAAGACTCCAGACCCTCGCAGGGAGCTTCGCTCTCTTATTTTCCAATAACAGGATCAGGCGAACGCTTCGCTCCCTCACTCGCCCCAAAATGGGTCAAGACCCCAGACCCTTGCTAGAGAGCTTCGCTCCTTTATTTCCCCCATTATGGGGTCAAGGGGGCTTTGTCCCCTTGCAGGGGTGTAGGGGGCAGAGCCCCCTACCTCTTCGTTAAACGCCCCCATATGCTGCCTAGGATCAGAGCGCAAGCGCCGCAGCTCCAGGCGATGAGTTCGCGGAAGAACTGAAGACGTAGGAGCTCGGGGGTGCGCCACGCGGCGGCGGTTGCGGGCTTTTGCCATACGTTCCAGAAGGCGTTTTGGATGTCCTTTGGCTCAACGAGTATGGCAGGAATCCACTCGGGGAAGGTGTATACGGGATTGATGAGCAGGACGAAGAGCTGAGCGAGGGCGTAGACGCAGACGACGTACCCGATCAGGAGTATCAAGCCGCGCCAGCCAACCCACCATAGTAGGTTTTTAGCGTAGTTGGTAACGAGCTTAGTCTTGTAGCTGGCGGCAAGCTCCAGGAAAGAACGGTTGAGTAGCCGCAAGAAGAATAAGCCGATCACCATGCCGCAGATGACCAATAAGAGCCTGAGGGGCATGGCGGCGTTCATGCGTTCTTTGGATAGGCTGATGGTTGTGCCGGCCGCGCCGAAGCTTTGAATGCCGTTTTGGAATGCCGCCCAACCGCCTGCACCCTTAATGGGCTCAGCTTCGTAGATCAGCTCGGTGAGGGGCATGGCGCTCTTTTCAAGGGCGCGGTAGGGCACGTAGAAGGAATACTCCATTTCGTCGCCAACCTGCTTTTTGTTCCTGACGATGCCGATGATGGTATATGCCTGATCGGCGATCATGATCTCCTCACCAACGGGCTCGGCGTACTTGAATAGGGCAACGGCGAGCTGCTCGTCAACGAGCGCAACGCGAGTACCCATTTTGAATTCATCGGGATAGATAAGGCGCCCTGTGTATAGCAAAATGTCCTTGAGTGCAAGGTAGGTCTGCTCGATGCCCACGAGCCTTGCGCTGACGCTTTCGCCGTCCTCCACCGATACGACTGCGGGCTGCCCAATGGCGTATAACGAACCATTTTTGCAGGAGCCGTCAAGCATTTTGGTGACCTCATCGGCGGTCAGGCGCACGTCTTTGAGCGCGGTGTTGAGTAGCGCTGCGGGCTGGGTTTCGTCCTGGGTATCCTGCTTTTGCTCCACTAAATCGGGGGCGCGGTATGCGAACTGGAAATGCGAATCAACGGCGTTGACTTGCAGCCAGGCATAGAGTATCACCGCCGAGAAGATGAGCAGCAGGATCAGCCGCCGCTTGTTTTCATGTAAAGTCGCTTTTAGCATCTTTTACTCCACATACTCCATTACGGGTTTGCCATCTTCAACAGCGCGGTCTGCACTGTCAATGATGCTCATGTAGTTCATCTCCTCTTGGATGCTCACGGCGGTATCGCTTCGGTCAATGACGTTCACGGTCATCTTTTTCGCCACCATATTGCTGGAGGAAAGGAATCCGCCGTATTGGTATTCTGCAATAAATATATACTCGCTTTCGCCCTCTGAGCGAAGAGCTGAGGCGGGGATGATGGTCGCGGATTTCTTAGCGCGGAATACGATCTTCGCCTCCGTGCTGCCTGCCTGCAGGAGCTTGCTCATGCCGCCTGCGTTGCGCAGGATATCGCTTGTCAGCTCCATATGCGCATACCTACGGCCGTCGGTTTCGTCAATCACCTCGGTGACGGTGGTCTTGTAGGTCTCATAGTCGCCTGCCACCTCGACCTTTGCGCCTGCGGCCACGTCCTTTTTCAGGTCGGTGATATCCACGCGCAGGATGGGCGCATCCTCTTTTTTAGCGATGACAAATGCGCTCTTTGTGCCGTCGTATGGATCGCCTGATTTGAGGTCAAGCTCCACAATATAGCCCTCGCTTGTTGCGGTGACATTGGTCAGGCTCTGCTTGGCGTCCAGTAGCTCAACCATCTTGTCGCTGATCTCTTCCAGCTCATCGGCGATTTTATTGCGGTCGTTGATGTAGGTGAACACCTCATCCTTGACCTTGATCTGGCGATTTTCATAGCTGTCAAAGAAATCCTTGCGAGCGGTGTCAAATGTGCTCTTTGCACTCACAGCGGTGCTGATGAGCGAGGTAACCTCGTCGCTCGCCTTTTCCTTCTGTGCCTTCGCCGCCCATTGGCTCTGGTCAAAGGTCAGCTCAATGCCTTCCTTCGCTGCGCCAAGGCGTGCGTCGCTCTCAGCTTTGGAGAGCGCATCCTGCTTTTCGATCATGATGTCATACAGATCGTTTTGTTTGCTCTGTTTGCTGGTCTTGCGATTCTTGATATCAAGGTCGATAAGCGCCTGCGCCTTCTCATTGTAGTTCTTGAGCAGCTCGGCTTCCTTCGTATCATAGTCGTTGACCTTCGCCGTGAAGATCGTATCGCCCACCTCCACATACAGGCCCTTTTTGACATAGACCTTGTCGACGGTGACGGGGTAGTCCTTCGCCTTGTTAAGCGTGATCTCCGTTTTCACAGGGAAATGCGGCGCAGCCTCCACAGAGATTTTCTGCTCGATACGTCCGCTGGTTGACTGCACCAGCTTGACCTTTGGGGTGGTGATGGTTTGTATTGTGCGTGAAAAGTACATACACAGCGACACAATCACCGCCAGGATCAGCAGTGCCTTGAGTGCTTTATTCTTCTTACTCATCTATTCGCCCTCCGTTATTTCAGCTCACTTAGCTGTACGCCAAGGAGGATATCATCTTGGAAATAAATGTAGACCAGCAGCATCGGCAGCAGGTATAGTGCCGCGCCTGCAAATGCGATGCCTGTCGATTCGGTGCTCATTTGGTTGAACATGACAGACAGAGGCTGCATCGACTGTTTATTCAAGTACACGAGCGGTTGCTCGACCATGTTCCAGCTATCCGCGAAGCTCAGTGCCGCTGCTGCGCCGATAATGGGGCGGCAAACGGGGATCATCACGTGGAAGAAGCAGCGCAATGATCCTGCGCCATCCATCTGCCCCGCTTCGATGATTTCGTTTGGAATGCCGACCATGAACTGCCGAATTAGGAACAGGTAAAAGGGCGAGAAGATCATGGGCAGTATAACCGCCCACTGGGTATTGAGAAGCCCCAGCGCCCTCAGCGTCATGACGCTTGGTGCCATCGTGACCTGAAAGGGCAATATCATCAGCACCAGCACGATGAAGAAGATCAGGTCTCGGCCGCGGAATATGAATCTACTGAGCGCGTACGCCGTCAGCGGAATCACAAACGCCTGTCCAAGCAATATCGCCGCGCCGTACATCGCCGAGTTACAAAAGAGCTTGAGGTACTCGGGCTCTTCAATCAGTATCGTGTAGTACTGCCGCAGGCTCACCTGCGCGGGCGAAAAGAGGATATCCATCCATTTGGTTTGGTCATAGCTATTTCTGCCAGCCAGATACGTCGTGATCTCGCTCTTGGGGAAGAACGAGTACAGGAACGTGAACACGATCGGTATCAGCATCACCACGGCGATAATCGTCAGGATCACAAACGTGAGCGGTCTTGCTCGCTTGATCTGAGCGATGAGATGGCGGATGCGGTTTCGCTTATGCCTACGCTTCCCAATGGGGGTTGTTTCCAGCTTCGTCATGTCATCACCTCCATCATACAGTGTCGCCCTGACGGACGGCCTTTGTGCTATACATCATCAAAAACAGCGCGATAACAATCACCGCAAACGAATACGCCGCAGTGGTTACGTCCTGATAGTCAAGCTTTGCGAATTTATTGTTCATGTAATGCTGGAGCGTATAAATACTGATATCGGGGTATGCACCGCCGATGAAGTATACCTCCTTGAATATCTTAAATGCATTGACAATCGCGAGCACCAGCACCAAAAATGCCGTCGGCAATATCTGAGGCAGCGTGATGGAGAATTCGCGCCTGAAATATCCCGCGCCCTCCAGGCTCGCATACTCATACAGCGACTCCGGCACTGCCTGAAGCGCCGCCGTAAAGATAACCACACTAAAGCCAAGGTTTTTCCAAATGTACAGCAGGACGATCGGCACGCGCAGCGCGCTTCCCTCCAGCCAAAACACGCGGTCATAGCCCAGCATCACGACCAGCCGATTGATCACCCCGCCATAGTCAAACATCAGCAGCCAGATAATCAGCATCGCAGAGGAGGGCATCAGATACGGCATCAGCAGCGCATTGCGGAAAAACCCATCCCCTGCAATGCGCTTTCTAAGCATAGACGCCAGCACAAACGAAAACACGAAAATAGCCGGCGCACACAGCAGCGACAATTCCAGCGTATTTCTCAGCCCTCTTTGGAATATCTCGTTTTGCCACACGCGCAGATAGTTATCAAATCCAACAAAATTGTTATTAATCGTGCCGTCAGTCAAGCTAAACCATATCCCCCAACCAAACGGGACAAGGTAGAACGCCAACAGCCCGATTAGTCCGGGCAGCAAGTAAAGCCAAACCGTCTTCTTTCGAAACATTTACTAAAGGCTCCAATCCTTCCATGCCATCATAGCACGGGAAAAGTGGCAGGGGCTTTGCCCCTGCACCCCACCAAAGGGACTAAGCCCCTTTGGAAACCCAAATCTGCGCTTCGCGCAGGGTTGGGTGGGAAAGTGACAAGTGTGTGAGGGGGTGGGTAGGGGGATTTTTATAGGAGCAAGGTGGTTATCGCGCAAGCAAGGATCAGGTAGTGACATTTGCATTGCCCATCCAAGTACAATATCCAACCCATTAATATCACCCTGCAAACCCCACGGGAGGTATAGGAGGAGGTGCGCCCCCTCCTATCGACAATCCGAAACCAGCGACAATAGAAAGGCGACAGCCCCGGTGGTTACGGAACTTTGCGTAGCATGGATTCTCTGCGCCAAATTCTGACCATAAGCGTCGCGAACAAGAATTTGGTGCATTAAAAGGGCGACAGCCCCAGCGGAGCTATTGCTCTTCTAGCTCCATCATTTGAAGTCTGTTGTCAAGTTCTGTGATCATCTGATCAATCTTGATCGCGCCGTCCGTGTACTTTTGAATCAGCTGACCAATCTCATCCGAAGCAGCGCCGCTTCCGCGATATATCGGGCTTTGCTTTTGAACGTATAGATAGGGCGCGATGTTCGCGCGATACTCGGCAAGCTCCTCAGCCGCTGCGTCGTAGCGGTTTGCCTCTTCCTCTTCTATGTAATTCTCCCACTGCTCAATATTCGTTTCGATGAATGGCTTGTTTTCATCGGAAGCCGCTTCCAACAGCTCCTGCGCATTTTCAAGTGCCTCTGTGAATGCGTCCATATTATTCTGATAATAGTCCGCTTCAAGGGGTTCATTGTGATCGGGGAAGAAGGTGATATTCACCGTTCGCTTGGTCAGATTATCAAGATAGCTCGTCATATAGGCAATCGCCTGATCCACTCGCTTGGTCTTGGCATTGATGGCCATGACCGTTAGCTGTGCACCAATGAGCGGCTCATCATCGCCAAAGATCGGCAAGAGCATCGGGGTTGCTTCTTCCACATAGCTATTGTAAAACTGGCCTACGCTGCAATACGTTGAAAACAAGCTGTTTTGCTCGAAATAATAGATGGTTTGCTCTGCCTCATCGCCTGTGGAATACTCGCTGAAGTCGATCTGTTCAAAGGCCTCCATCAACTGCCGATACTCAGGCGTATCAAAGCGCAGCGCCTCACCCTTGGCATCCTTATACAGTATGTACTGCTCAAGGACAGTGTAGAAGAGCATATCCTTAAAAGATTCTTGCTCAAACAGCTGCACGTCAGGAAATTCATCGGCATAATCATACGTCCAGTTCGCCACGAAATCAAGCAGCTCTATGACCGTCGCGGGCAGATCGTCCTTCGTGAAACCAATCTCTTCCCACCGATTCATATTCACGCCAAACGTATTGCAGTACATATCAATCGGCACGCCGTACAGCTTGCCATCCACCAGCAGCGCGTCCCTGAACTGCGGATACATCTTCTCGATACGCGATGTGATTTCTGGATAGCCGCTTAGATCAAGGCAATAGCCCTTCTCGATCAGCTTATCAACGGGCATATAGCTCACGCTAAGCTCAAGCACGTCCAGCATTTGGTTCTCGCTGACCATCGCCTGAGCGATCGTCTCCAGATCAGAGGTTCTGCTGCCGCTGCCGGCAATATCAACCGCTATGTCCGGATGATTGTTGGTAAATATCTTATGTGCGTCATTGCCTTGCTCGCCGTAAATCACGAGTGCGCCGTCATTGATGTTCTCGCTATCCAGCTTTCGCATGGTGATGCCTTCATACCCATAGGAGACGTAATAGCCGTCTGCATACAGGACATTCACGTTCATGCCGCCATATGGGGTGTCGCCTGTGTAGGCGCTGAGGCGTACCTCGCCAGTTGCCATATCAAGCGCTTTGATGCGCGTGCTATCGCGGTAATACACCTGACCATCCGCGTAGCAAATGCCGGTGGTGTAGTAGCCGTCCATCGAGTCTTCACTCTGAAGTGTGGTCGACGAAACAATCTTGTTGCTCTCGGGGTCAAAGACCGCGATCTTTGCCAGATCGTCATCGGAATCCGAACTGCCGCCCATATACATCGAAGTTTCATCATAAATCAGCACGAGGATTTTTCCGTCGTCATAGGGAGCCAGATCCCTGATTGCTTCAATTTCAAATGCCTTATGCTCGCCCGTCGTCAGGTTGAGGCGGCCAGCCGCTTGCCGCTGCATTTGCTGGGTGTAGTCCATTCCTGTGTAGTACAGCCAGCCGCCGCTTTGGAATATATGAAGCTGCTGCAAATATTCGGTGTAATCTTCCTGTACTCTTGACATGGTGGATATATCCAGCTTCACGTCCTGCACCACAGGCGCATATTCGCCCTGCGCATTGACAAGCTCGCATACGCTGCCGTCACCGATATTAAAACCGTAGAGCATGCCATTGTACTCAAACAGCGAATTAACAACGATCGTCTCGTTATCATCGTCTGCGATAAAACCCGCATACGTCATCACCTCACCCATCAGCGTTTCCTCGCTTGACAGCGTTGTGCGGGTGGTGAGCTTTCCGGTAGAATCCAGTAGGTACAGCTGCGACCCAACGGCCGCTACCGCTTCGATGTAGCGATTGTCATCCACGCTCGAGATTGCCGCTCCATAGATGATTGTTGCCATCGCAGGGGATAGGGTAGCTAGGATCAGCATGAGGGATAGGGCTATTGATAGTAGTCTTTTTTTCATGATGTCTCTCCTTTTTGGCTATCTGCACTTAGAATCATTTATATCATCGTCTTTATGTGAAGATTATGCGATCAAATGTACCAACCCAAATGATAGGCTGATTCAAAATCGTTGTCAAGTAAATCGCTAAAGCTCAGGCATGTATTTACGTTTCCGTCATATTTGACCACTATTGGTGTATTTCGGTCCTCTTGCTGCGTATCTTGCCTTGGTTTGGCAGCAATCTGCATACGCAGGCATAATGATAAGACGATAAAGCCATGGAAAAACGTGCATTTCTTGGAGAAATTGATACAACTTTGAAGTGTAATGGGAACGCATCAAAAAGCACATCAAGGTTCATGCGCTCTGCATTTGCTTGATGTGCCTGGGGATTGATTCAATTGTGGGGAAGGGGTAGCCCATGCGGGGGTACATATGCTGTCCGCCAGCATCAAAGCAAGGGGAAACCCTAACGAACTATGCAAGCTGCGCCAGCACCAAAATGGGGCAAAGCCCCCGCTAGCATCAAAATGGGGCAACGCCCCCCACTCTAGCGGGTACATATGCTGTCCGCCAGCATCAAAACAAGGGGAAACCCTAACGAACTATGCAAGCTGCGCTAGCACCAAAATGGGGCAAAGCCCCCGCCAGCACCAAAACGGGGCAACGCCCCCCCACTCTAGCGGGTACATATGCTGTCCGCCAGCATCAAAGCAAGGGGAAACCCTAACGAACTATGCAAGCTGCGCCAGCACCAAAATGGGGCAACGCCCCTATTGTGCTTCTAGTTCCATCATTTTGATGCGCTGGTCAAAGTCCTTGATCATCTGGTCAAGGGTGATTGCGCCGTCAAGGTACTTGAGTAGGAGCTGATTAACCTCTGTAACCGCTGCGCTTTCTGCGCTGTACAATGCGTTTTGCCCTTGCGCAACGAGTAGCGGCGCTAGGTTTTCGCGGTAATCTTGGAGCATCTCGGGGGATGCGTCATAGCGGTTGCTTTCTATGAGCTCAAGCTCGTTTTGTAGGTTGGTGAGCTGGTCTTCAAGCTCTGCTTTGTTTTCCGCGTCTGCATTCTCAAGCTGTGCCTTAGTCTTCTCAATGGCTTCGTTGCAGGATTTCACGCTGGACTGATAATGATCTGCTTCCAGTGGTTCGTTGTGATCGGGAAATAGCGTGATGTTCGCAGAATTCTTGTCCAGATTGTCCAAGTAGTTGACCACGTATTTGACTGCCTCATCGATCCTTGAGGATTTTGGATTGATGATCATCACGCTCAGCAGGGTTGTGATCACCGCGTCCTGACCGTCAAGGAGCGGCAGGGGCAGTGCTTGGATGTTGTTCATGCGCATGTTGCCGTAGAACATACCGACCGTTTGGCTCATGGTGAACAACGAATCCTGCATGTAGTAGTAAATCTGCTCGTCGTCTTCGCCGGAGGCAGACTCAAGCTCTGAAAAGTCAATCGCTTCAAAAGCTTCCATCACCTCTCTGAACTCAGGCGTATCAAAGCGCAAATCCTCGCCCGTATATGCCGTGTAGGTCATATACTGCTGGAGAATGAGCGAGAAGAGCAGGTCACCAATTTGGTTGAACTCAAAGAGCTGAACCTCTGAATACTCGTCGCCATAGTCATACGACCAGTTGGATATGAATTCAAGCAGCCCGCAAACCGACGTAGGCAGATCATCCTCCGTCAGCCCAAGTTCTGCCCAAAGCTCCATGTTCACCCCAAAGGTCGTGCCATACGCATTGATCGGCACGCCGTAGAGCTTGCCGTCCACCGTGATCGCGTCCACAAACTGCGGATACATCTGCTCAACGCGTGATGTGATCTCGGTATACTCGCTCAAATCAAGGCAATAGCCCTTTTGGATCAGCCGATCCACAGGCATATAGGTTGTATACAGCTCAAGGACGTCCAGCGTTTGGTCGCCGCTGACCATTGCCTGCGTCAGGGATTCCAAATCGCTAGATGAATTGGTCGTGATATCAACGGGGATTTCAGGGTGGTTTTTCACGAAGCTCTTATGCGAGTCGCCGCCCATTTCGCCGTAAATCGTGAGCACGCCATCCAAAAGGCTCTCGCTGTCAAGCATCAAGCAGCTCAGCCCTTCGTAGCTATAGTACGCATAATAGCCGTCCGCATAGAAGGCTCTGGCGTTCATGCCGTCATACGTGCTGCCGCCTGTATATGCGCTGATACGCGATGTGCCCGTTGCCATGTCCATACCCTTGACGCGCGCGCCATCGCGGTAGAACACGCCTTTATCGCCTGCGCAAAGACCTGCCACGCCATAGCCGCCCATCGATGTTTCGGATGTGATCTCAACCTGGGATACCGCAGCATCCTTCTGAGGATCAAAAACCATCAGCTGTGCGTTTTGGGACAGAGATTCCGTGGAAATAGAGCCTGAGTACATCGCCGAATCATCATAGATCAGCGCCAGAAGCATGCCGTCTTGATACGGCACAAGCTCCTTAATCGCTTTGGTTGTAAACTCTTTGCCCTCGCCTGTCTCAAGGTTTATGCGACCCGAGCGCATCGAATAGATCTCCGCATAGCTGATCCCTGCATAGTACAGCCAGCCGTCCATCCCAAAAACGCTCTTGAACTGCAAATAGCTGCTATACTCGCCTTCGTCAAACGCAAAGAGCGATGTATCAAGCGTTACATCCTGCTTCTGCTGAACAAATGTGCCCTGCTCATCCACCAGCAGGTACCACTCACCGCTCTGCACATTAAACCCATACAGCTTGCCGTCAAGCTCAAACAGCTCCTCAGGCATTAACACCACCGCGGCCGCTACATTGCCGATCACCGTTTCCTCGCCTGATGCCGCGTCCTGCGCAGTCATATCGCCGTTGCCATACAGTGCATAAATTTTCGAACCCACCGCTACCGCCGACATGATAGTCGTTGATGCGCTATCCTCATCAGATACTGCCATTGATGATGAGGTGTGATACACAACCGTCGTTGCCAGCGCGGGTGCCATGACTGAAAAAACCATGATAACCGAGAGGATCAATGCGACCAATTTATTCTTCATGTTTCTCTCCTTGACCTTTTTTGTTTTCTATTTGTTAACTATGCTATCGATGTAATCAAACACCTAAATCATAAACGGACGAAAAAAGGAAGTCAAGTAAATCGACAAACGTTTATATCCTGTTTACATTTGCTAGCACGAGACAGGGGCTTTGCCCCTGCACCCCACCAAAGGGACTAAGCCCCTTTGGTAACCCTGCTCTGCGCTTCGCGCAGGGGATGGGGGGAGGACGAGGACGGATGGGGCTCGAGACTGGGGCTTTGCCCCTGCACCCCACCAAAGGGACTAAGCCCCTTTGGTAACCCTGCTCTGCGCTTCGCGCAAGGGATGGGGGAAGGACGAGGACGGATGGGCTCGAGACTGGGGCTTTGCCCCTGCACCCTACCAAAGGGACTAAGCCCCTTTGGTAACCCTGCTCTGCGCTTCGCGCAGGGGATGAGGGGAATAGTGACAAAACAAATTCCAGCCAAAAAAAGACCGTTCTCGCGGTCTATTGGTAAATCCCAAGGAGGTATTGGAGGGGGTCGAAGCTCCCTCTGATTGTAATCCGAAACCAGCGACAATAGAAGGGCGACAGCCCCGGTGGTTTGGGGACCTTGCGTAGCAAAGGTTCTTTACGCCAAATTCTGACCGTAAGCGTCGCGAACAAGAATTTGGTGCATTAAAAGGGCGACAGCCCCGGTGGAAAAGATCGGGCTTTGCCCGATCTTTTCCACCGTGAGGAGGCTAGTCCTCCATTTCCATCATGATAAGTCTGGCGTCAAGGTCCTTGATCATCTGATCGCTTGTGATCACTCCGCCTTTATACTTTGCCATCAGCGTCGTGACCTCCGTTGCCTCTGCGCCATCGCCGCCAAACAACGGATTGCTATGCAGGATGCACAGGAGGGGCGCGATGTCTGCGCGGTATCCTGCGATATCCTCCGCCGATGCGTCATAGCGATATTCCTCCTGCCACTCGATCTCATTTTCCCACATTTCGACCGCACCCTTGGCATCTGCTTGCCTTTCCTCAGGCGCGATTTCCAAAAACGCCTTTGCATTCTCAAGGTACTCCGTATATATCTGCACCATTGGCTCATAGTCTGGATTTTCAAGGGGTTCGTTATGATCAGGGTACAGGGTGATATAAGCCGAATTTCGATCCAAATTATCAAGGTAGTTGATCAGGTAGGCAATCGACTGATCCAGCCTCGGGGTCCTTGAATTGATGACCAATACGCCCATATCTGCCCAAATCAGCGGATCATCCTCGCCAAAGAGCGACAGCGGCATCATTTCCATAACTTCGTCCGTTATGTAGCGCATGAACTCCCCTGTCGTATAGTTTGATATGAACAATGGGTCCGAATCGCTACCATACGATTCGTCTTCCTGAACGCTTGCGAAAAACTCTTCAAAATCGATCTGCTCATACGCGTCCATCAGCTGCCTGAACTCAGGTGTATCAAAGCGGAGCGGCTCACCCGCGTGTTCCTTATACAGCATGTACTGACGCAGCATGCAGCTGAAAAGCACCTGATCGATCTCATCGCGCTCCAAAAGCTTTAGCTCGGGAAATTCGTCGCTATAATCGTATGCCCAGTTCGCCACAAAATCCATCAGTTCCAGCATGGTCGCGGGTACATCCTCCCGGCTCAGCCCGAGCGCTTCCCACGCTACCATATTCACACCGAAAGATGAGCTATACAGCGTCACAGGCACGCCGCAGAGCCTCTCGTCCACAAGCAGCAAATCCCGATACTGCGGGTACATCCCCTGAACGCGCGATGTGATTTCGGGGTATCCGCTCAGGTCAACGCAATAGCCCTTTTGGGCAAGCTTATCAACCGGCATAGCAGTAACGTTGAGCAATAGCACATCCAGCATCTGATTCCCGCTCACCATCGACTGCGCGAGGGATTCTAAGCTTGAGGACATGTTGCTGTTAATATCAACGGGAATATCGGGGTAGTTTCGCGCGAAGGTCTGATGCATCTCGCTCCCATACTCGCCATAGATCATGAGCGCGCCGTCCTTCATGCTCTCGCTGTCAAGCTTTCTGGGATAAGCACCATCATATCCATAGAAGATATACCTGTCATCCGTGCCGCATACCCTCCAGCTCATGCCGCCATGCCTGCTCCTGCCTGTATATGCGCTGATGCGCTTGTGGGATGACGCAAGGTCCATCCCCATGATGCGCGAGCTATCCTGATAATACAATTGACCCTCATTGTAGTAAATGCCCGAGATATACGCGGCCGCTAATGTATCCTCCGATTCAAGCGATACGGTATTTTCCACCACACCGCTTTTGGGGTCAAGAATGCCGATTTGCGCCCCATTGTCCGTTCCGTCCGATCCTACATACATTTCAGATTCGTCATAGATCAGCGCGAGGAGTTTTCCCTCCTGATAAGGCGCAAGCTCTATGAGCGATTCGGTTTTAATCGCCTGATACTCGCCTGTTGTCAGGCTGATGCGCCCCGCCGTACGCTGAAGCTGCTCTATAGAATTCACTCCCGTAAAGTACAGCCAGCCGTCCTGCACAAACAGGTTTCTAACCTCCAAATAATATAGATGAGCATCCATTATTTCGACCAAGCCTGATGTATCCAGCACCAGCTCCTGCTTCACCAGTGCATATTCACCCTGTGCATTCACAATCTCGTACACATTGCCATCCTCTTGGAAAAAGCCATAGAGCTTCCCTTCGGATTCATACAGCTGACTTAGCAGGATGCTGTCCTCTTGCCTTTCTTCGTCGTCACTGTCCAGCATCACCTCGCCAAGCAGCGTTTCATCGTTTGACTCGGTGGTGCGCGTGGTGATTCGCCCTTCCTCATCCAGCAGATAAAGCTGCGAACCGATCGCCGCCACCGACAGTATCCTGCGGACAGTTGGGATCGTGCTTGACTCTGCTATGGCAGGGGCAATCCCCGATAGGATCATCAGTATGGATAGGGCGATGGCAACAAATCTTTTGTACATACTATTTTCCCCCTCTGTCTGTATAGATAAATCATAGGTTACGCTGAAATAGATGTCAAGCCAGCAAGCAGAGGTTTAACAAATGCTACGGAGGAGCTATCGGGGCTGTCGCCCTTTTATTGATCTTCCAGCGATTATCTCTGCTTGGAGCTATCGGGGCTGTCGCCCTTTTATTGATCTTCCAGCGATTATCTCTGCTTGGAGCTTGGAGGCATGCAAAAACTCCGCACCCTTTGTGAGCTACGGAGCTCAGGCTATGGAAAAACCCTCGGAGGTATCGGAGGGTCGAGATGAAATGGGCGAAGCCCCCTCTGATTACAATCCGAAACCAGCGGAGCTTCGCCCGTCTATTGCGCGGTGGTTTCAAGACCATGCGAAGCATGGATTTCCTACACGTAGCCCTGACCGTGAGTGACGCTACGCGTCACGAACAAGGGCGCAGTGCATTAAAAGAGCGAAGCTCCGGTGGAAAAGATCGCGCTAGCGAGCTTTTCCACCGCACGTCCGTTAGTCCTCTAGCGTCATCATATTCATTCGCTTATCCAGCTCGCGGATGAAGGTATCCGCGTCGATGGCTTTTTGTCGGTACTGATTGACAAGAGATGTGAAATCCGCCTCGCCCTCGCCTTGCCAGTTCGTAGTGACGTAGACATAGGGCGTTACCTGCTCCCGATACTGCGCGATTTCATCCTTGGTAATGGATATTTTGAGATTATCGCTCGCTGCGAGCCTCTCCTGCAGATTCTGGAGCGAATCCTCATATTCCGCTTTGTTTTCATTACTTGCGTTTTGAAGCGCAAGCTCTGTTCTCTCTATGCTACTTCGGAGTGACTCAACCTCCGTCTCGTAGTCCGGATTGACAACCTCTTCGCTTAGGTCTGGGTAGAGCGCGAAGGAAAGCTCGGCGTTGTAGTTTTTCATGTACTCTGCCACATACAAAGCCGCCTCATCCATATGCTCGGTCTTCGCATTGACCATCATGATTTGCAGGGAGATGCCCACAAGCGGCTGAATGCCTTCGTCCAGTGCCAGTATCAGCGGCATATCTGATCGATTGATATCATACGCGTTTGGCGTGCTAGCGTCGTTGGCTATGCGGAAAAGCGATTCTTTGGGGTAAAAGCTGGCGGACACCTCGGGCATGTCCCATGCCTCCTCGCCATACCGCTCATAAGGATCAAAATCAGCAAAATCAATTTGCTCAAATGCCGTGAGCAGCTTTCTAAACAGCGGGGTGTCAAAGCGAATCTCCCCCTGATCCCTCAGCTGCACGTCCGTATATTGGTTCATTATCCACCAAATCAAGTAGCTCTTGGAGGAGATATTGCTAAAGAGGTTGATGTCCTCATGCTCATCGCCGTAATCCGCTTGGAAATTCGCGAGGAAATCCAAGAGCTCGGGGAAGGTTTTGGGCAGATCATCCACCGTCAGCCCCAGCAGCTCCACGGTGTTGGGGTCATAACCAAGCCCATTGCTTGACAGATAAATCGGCACGCCATACAGCTTGCCATCCTTCATCAATTGATCCGCAATCGGAGGGCTCATCCTTGAAATCATTTCCATGATCTCGGGATAGCCGCTCATGTCGGCTGCATAGCCCTTTGCAAAGACCCTTGATAGGGGATTCATGGTACTGTACAGCGCCAGAATATCGACCATATCCCCGCCCGTAATCATGTTGGTAACGATATCGGTAAACGCGAGATCCGTTGCGCTCTGTGCTATCACGATATCAATCTGTGGATTGTTCCTGATCGCCGCCACGTGCTCATTGACGCCGAAGCCTGAAATGCGGAGTGCACCGCCTTGGATTCCAGCGGGTTGCAGCTGACGTACAAACACCAGGCTAGAGGCATAGACATACAGGTCATCGCTCACAAGCGCGCCGCGGCTATAGACACCGCCCTGCACAGGCATATAGCCGCAGAGCACATAGGGCGCTGCCTGATTTACCAGCGCATAAATCTCAGAGCCCGACATGAAGTAGATATTGTTGGATGTCTCGCCATAGACCACGCCGCCGTCGTCGCCTGTCTTTGTCTTTGCGATCACCTGCGACTCGTTGGTCTGTAGATCCAAGAGTACAATATCAAGCGGGTTTGTTTCGCCTGTATCGGGGTCGTATGCACTTTGCGAATCATAGCAGGTCATGAGCAGCTTATGATCCTTGTACGGGGACAGTTTTACCAGCTGATCGCTCAGCACTGTCTGCCCAAGCAGCTGACCCGATGCGAGGTCATACCACGCGACCAATTGCTTGCCCTCGCGTGTATTGATATTCAGGTAAAGCTCGTCCTCCTGAGCAAATACATGATTGACGAATCCGTCTGTATACTTCTCCTCCATAAGGGAATAGAGAATATCCGAAACCGCTACCTCTCCATCCGCATCGATCAGGCGGCGAACAGTCATGGTCATTTCATCAAAGGCATAGACCTCATTGCCGTTTGTAAACAGATGATCCAGTGCGATGTCGTCCTCGCTATCGGGCGCACCATCGTGGCCAAATCCATGGACGACCACATTGTCTGAAATCAGAATGTCCATTTGGTTCGTCTCTGGTTTCCAGCGGGCAAAGCCCAGATCGTGCATGCGGCTATTGCTCACCAGCGCATAGACAGCATCCGCCGTGGTGACCACTCTTGATGCTTCCAGCTCCTTTTCTCCATTCGTGAAAACCACATTGAAGTTTCTGCCCTCGCTTGCCAGCGCAGGCATGGTGAATGATGCCAGCATGAGCATCGTGCATAACAATAGGCTGATGATCCTTTTCATTAACGGTACCTCCTCGTTTTAAAAGGTCTGATGTGATCTATATCACTAATAAAACAACGCGATTGCGCTGGTAAACGATTCATTGTTTGGGGTTTGTTACACATGTGCAATGTGCAAAGGTATGTCGCAATATCCGGGGGGAAGGGCTTCGGAGCTTCGCTCTTTCTTTTTCTGGGAGTGAGGTACATGAAGGAGCCCGGAGCTTCGGAGCTTCGCTCTTTCTTTTTCTGGGAGTGAGGTACATGAAGGAGCCCGGAGCTTCGCCCTTTCCTTATTCCAGTGGCGTAAACAAAGGAGCCCGGGGCTTCGCCCTTTCCTT